>JAEEGH010003284.1_pt1 | contig 42749 bp, 40 predicted proteins | sample 9134181 | NCBI WGS metagenome assembly JAEEGH01 (sample SAMN16246544, study PRJNA631951) | gut metagenome | biome: gut microbiome; feature: rumen; material: DP-attached | host: Bos | place: Iran: Karaj | collected 2018-10 | reverse complement strand
ATATATAATAAAAATAGTGGTCAACTTTTTGGGGTACGACTCAACAAACTGTTTACTGTTTGTTTGTTTGCGTTTGCTTACTGAGATTCTGAGACTGAGACTGCCATGATCCGTACGGAAAAGGTAGACTCCCTACCCTGGGGATCGTTGACCCTTTTCCTAAGAACGTTGACTTTTGCTAACTGTTTTCTGTCACAACTGTCACGCTTTACCCCTGACATCGATTGAATATTTGCATAATACTAACTGTTAACTGTTAAAAACCGTCCCAGCGATTCATAAATCGAGGAATATTATCTTCATCTATAACCATATTTTGATTCAAATTCTTCTACGATGACTTTTAATTCCTTTGGAAGATAACTCATTCCCTTTTCACGTATATCCTCAGGGATTCCAAAAAGAGCTTCAGCGATGCCACCTGTGATACATCCGATAGTGTCACTGTCGCCACCAATACTGATAGCGTTACGAATGGCATCCTCAAAATCCGTTGCCTCAAGTGCACAAACTATGGCTTGTGGTACGCTGCCTTGGCAAGTACCTCCGTTACCAGCTCCATCAAGCCCCTGCCAAGAATAACGTGGACGGATCTCATCAACACTTAGTGAAAGGTCATATTCGAAGTCCTTTGTTATTCGCTTTCGAATCTCAGCAGATGACTTTCCTTTTCTTGCAAGATAAATACTTAGAGCCGTTGCCTGTGCGCCTTTGATTCCCTCAGGATGATTATGCGTACACTCAGCAGAGATTTGAGCTATCTTTAGTATCCTTTTATCCTCGTTGAACGGTATCGTAGAACTTAGCCAACCTACAGGGGCAATACGCATTGCACTACCATTTCCACAACTATAATAAGGAATGAAATGACCACCATATTCAGCTTCGTTTACCCAATCCAGGAACCTACCTCCATAACCACCCATAGGACTTCTATAAGTGGTCGCATAGCGGAAATAGAATTTTTCCACATCATCACCATGTAGAATCCAATCTGCAGTAGCTATTGCCAAAATACTATCATCTGTATATTCACAATATTTTCCCCAAAAAGGGAAATCTTTCTTCTTAATGTTCGAGAACTCATATACCGAACCTACAATATCACCTATTATTGCTCCTAACATATTAACTATTTCATTTGTTTCATTTGCCTTCCTTCAGCCATCAGACCTCTTACATCAGATGCCAGTCACCTATCCCTGTATCATCTCTATCGTAATCTTTGATACGACGAGTCCTTCCTTCGTAAACACTCCCTACGATATCGCTTATTGTCTCGCTAATCAAGTAGTTTTTCATAAGTCTTTTATCATTGGATAATGCAAAGATACAAAATATATTGGAATGTCACTCCTTTTCTACAATAAAAATCACCTCACACCCCAATTGTGTACCAGTTGGAAAAAGAGATCCACCCTTGCCCTCCTATTAAGAAGGGAAAAGGGGAATTAATAAAAAAGTGATCGTGGTGACAGATATTAGTGGTAATTGGGACAAAGTTGATTCCAATACGGCTGCAATTGAGTTCGAATAAGAGTACCAACATCAGTAAAGGATAATTGCTCGCTATATTTGATTCGTTTCAGAAATCCTTTCCAATACAGTGAGCGATTGCTGTCAGTGAAGAAGTCCTCCTTGAATAGTGGGTGATTCTCTTTATAATCAGTGCCACGATTGGCAAATGTAGCCTTAATGGCCTCCGAAAGGATAACAGAATCTAATGTTTGCTTTGACAGAATCTGGTATACATCGAAGAAGTCTTTCATACGACTGTTTCCAAGCGATAAAGAAATCATTGCCTGAAATTTCTCAGCAACAACAGTTTCCAACGAGTAGGCCAAGATATCAGCACTTGGGGCGGTGGCAATCAAAGCTGGGAATGTCAACTGTTGGGGAGAAGGAGTGATGACATCGCCAAACCCTATGTCCATGGAGATATTCTGTTGGGCAGTGTCAAGATGCGCCAGAAGAGAAAGACGCACACCACTATATTCCTTAGATATGGCTATCTCACTGGTTTCTATCGTATCAACATCAAACACAACACCATCCTCTTTACATTCAATCCGGCAGATTCTTTGGAATATCTTTTTGATGTTCGTCATGTCGTTGTCTATATTCTTCGCCATAAAATCGATATCCAATGTAGGACGTGCCTGAAAACCGTCGTGAGCATAGAGCAACGCGCCCCCTTTCAAAATAAACTTGTCCTTATAGTCGCTAACAGAGAGTCTATATAATAGTCGTTCTTGAAAATAGCGTGAGATAAGCAACTGCGAACTGTATTTCTCTGCTCGAGAGATATTAAGCAGACGCTCCTTTACAGACCGACCGTAGTTTTTGATTGTTTTTGCCATACAGTTAAATCATATATTTTACGAGTTCATCCATACGCTTGCCCAATCGCATGGCATTTGCATAGGCATAAAGACGTGTGATGTCACGATCTTTTCGTGAAAGATAGTTGCGAAGTATCTCTGAACTGACATCTATTCCAATTCTATTACGGTATTTGACAGCATCGCATACTGATTTCTCTATATCGTATATCTTAACTTGAAAACCCTCAATTACAGCTTCTGAAATACCAAGTTCAAAAACATTCTTACTCAGAAAGAAAAGTTCTATAGGTGGGTATTCTGGCAAAATAACCCTCCGACTTCGTTCAATGGCGATACAATAAGAAAGGGGTATCTGGGTAGTCAGACCATAGTGTGACCATGCAGAATATACACACAATACGCCACTAGGAACAAGCCGTTCTACGTCAATCATTGGTTTCGCCAATCCCTCTTCGAGAGCATAGATGCCTTGGCGAACACGAACAATAGTACCCTTTTCAACCTCATACAAGAGTTGATTGTAAAGAGATTTTTCCTTTGCTTCTGCTGATGATATATACCCTCCGTTTTGGCTGATGCATTCCTTGATATTCATATTTAAGTAAAAATTACGCTGCAAATATACTGCATTTTTTTGAAAGTGCAGTATTTTTAGAGGAAAAAATCTATTTGTTTTCAGATTATTGCTGCATTTGGTTTTAAGAGATTCCTTGATTTACTCTATTTTTAAAAAGTACTCAGCCGTGACAAAGGGACAGAGAGAGCACTAGCCTTAGCACCTAAGATATGAGAAATGAGCGAAGAAATTTGGTTTTTCGTTCAGTTTGCACTAACTTTGCAAAATAATAACCATAAATGAATAAGACAATGAAACAACGAGTATTTCTTTTATTGACTGCAATGATGTTTCTGGGTTGTGGTTCTCTGTATGCCCAAGCTAAGAGCTTCGCATCACTGATGAACAACGCCAAATGGGTAAGTACAGAGTATGGATTCCGCTATCCTGACTTCATGACTCCTATCCCTGAAATCTTTGTGGATGACATCCCTGCCTCTGTCAACAAATGGGAATATAAGTCGGTCACCATAGCTTGCTGGCCGTTGTTAGGAGCCTGGGCTGTGGAAGACTTCCCCGTCAAGGGTTCTTTCCTGACAGACACAGTGACTATCAAGAGTATTACGTATAAGAACAGTAAAGGTTCCGTCTACTCAGGTTATACCAGCGACGATCGAATATGGTATTTACACAAATGCTACATACACGGTGAGGCTGTGACACATGTGAAGGCATTGGTAGTTATCTATCCGAAGTCAAAACAGCCTGAGGTCAAGAAACTGATTAACGTAGTGAAAAATTGGAGATAACGTTGAATTAGATAGATTAGTGCTCACAATTACTATAAGATGAAGCATGACGAGATATATTCAGCAGCCCAACTGACGGAATTCATCCAGGAGGTGGGATTTCTACCGCTGTTAGACAGTGGCATACAAGGCTATTCCGCAGAAGAGGTGGTAGCTGACGACTGCCGTTATGTGGTATTCGACGATGGAGGGTGGGACTGGCCGTTGTGGAAGTGGAAAGGTCCCATCGTGTCGGACGGCAGTTGTGTTTATGGCAAGTTCTTCAATAAGAAAGCCGGGTTCATCAGTCGCGAGTGGTGGCCCGACTTCTGCAACTACCGTCGCAGCAAATATCCTGTGCCCGTAGAAGGAACCATTGACGACATCATCCTCACTACGCTTCGTGAGCACGGCAGTCTCATTACTCGTGAACTGCGTGCGGCTTGTGGCTTCGACGGTCCCAAGATGCGTAGTAAGTTTGACGGCTATGTCACCCGCCTACAAATGGCATGCCTTATCGTCACCGAGGACTTCGTATATCCCACTGACAAACATGGACGTGAATACGGTTGGGGATGGTCGCTACTCACCACTCCCGAGACACTCATGGGACGTGATGGATTCCGTTGTCCACGTACTCCGGAGGAGTCCTATCAACAAATTATTTCCCACTTCCAGACTCTTCTGCCAATGGCTTCCGACAAACAACTCAAACGGTTGATAGGATAATATTTCCCAGATATACGTGTCTGACGCCTTCCTCCTCTGCAACCTGTTTGGCTGATTGTAATGTATGAAGAGGAGTTGGAGGGATGTCTTGCATCTTGTAGCGAGGGAAGAAACGGCTGAAATGGAGTGGTGCGTTGGCAAGGTTATTGTCTATGAGCCAACGACACATCCGACGAATCATATCCATATCGTCATTGATACCTGGAATCACAAGATTCGTGAGTTCAATCCACACACCAGCATTCCTCATAGCGAGGATGGTGTCAAGCACTGGTTGAAGATGCCCGCCACTGACTCTTTTGTAGATATCATCACTGAACGACTTCAAGTCGATGTTGGCAGCATCGAGATAAGGCAACAGTTCTTTTAATGGTTCCTGACAGACATAGCCTGCTGTGACGAGGATATTCCAAAGACCAGCCTCGTGTGCCAGTCGTGCCGTGTCTGTGATATATTCGAGATAGGTAAGCGGTTCTGTGTAAGTATAGGCGATGCCTGGACATTGGTGTTTCTGGCAGAGTACGACGACTTCCTCTGGTGTGAGGTGATAGTGGTCGACTTGTTCAGGTGATGCCTGCGAGATATCGTAGTTCTGACAGTTCAGACAACGGAAATTACAACCTGTACAAGCAATGGAGAGACACGTAGTACCTGGATGGAAATGATAGAGCGGTTTCTTCTCTATCGGGTCGATGGCAAGAGCGCAAGGCTTGGCATATACCTCACTGACAAGTACACCATTGTGGTTGCGACGACTGCGACAGAGTCCTGTCTTACCATCAGCGATATGACAGTGATGCGGACAGAGCAGACATCTTACCGCCCCCTCTTCCTCTCGCTCATAATATCGGCACTCGTTATATTTCAATTTTCAATTCTCAATTTTCAATTTAAAACACGATCGCTTCATAGACATATAGTTCGGCATCCTTCCAGCCATCCCAACCAAGTCCAGCCTTATCCTGCGAGCAATGCCCTACGAACTCTTCCTTCGTCCAGTTCACCTCATCGGCAACTTGAGGCAGGAAAGTTCCACTGCGATAACCCTTGCGGATATAAATACCATGCCGATGCAACTCAAACTCATCGAGACTCTGGATGCGACGCATGGGGGTGAGTACGGAAATCTCAATATCGATATCATTTAATTCCTCACGACTGACAGGCATGAAGCGTGGATCTTCGAAGGCGGCGGCACGAGCCATCTCTGCTACTATCTCATACAAAGGAACGTCTTCTCCGAAATGTCCGATACAACCACGAAGATGCCCGTGTTTGTGGAGAGAGACGAAAGCACCGCATTTGCTTCGCAGTTGAGGGTTGAGCGTTAAGAGTTGAGAGTTTTCAATCGACTTGCCGTCAAGGGAGTCCTTGATGCTATTGAGGGCAATCTCCTTCAGTTGCTTCTTGTCTGCGTCTGTAAGGGTGAAGCCTGCTTCTTTGCGAAGGAAGGCAAAGGAGTGATAGCCCACCACGCGAGAAGGATCATGGTTGTCAATATCACCCGAGTTCTGGTACATCAGGTGCTTGATATCGTATGGTCCGTCGAGCATCAGCATCAGTGTAATGATGGGAAATTCACCACAGGCACTCGTTGCCAGGTTGCGCTTACCACTACGTGCATTTGCTTCGATGGTGGCAATGAACTGTTCCACATCACCTGTCTCAATGGCTTTGCCTGTTATGGCATCCACCTCACAGGCATCCTCATACGACGGATAGTGGGAGAAGTCGCTGCTGATGATGAAGAGGTTCTCGTCTGTAAAATAGGATTTCAGCACTTCTGCCATCCGCTTCAACTTCTGGAAGTCGTTGGTGGAGATGATGATGGGGACAATAGGAGGCACTTCTTCAAACCTGCGCTGCAGGAAAGGCAGTTGCACTTCCAGACAATGTTCCCTGTCATGCGCCTTTGCTTGATAAGAGAACACGCTGTCTTTCTTCGTCAGTTCAACACAAGTCTCATGATCTACTTTCACATTGCCCAACGGTGTGGCGTAATAATCAGCCTCCGTGTTTATAGATGCTCCGTCGAGCCATTCGTGATGACTCGGTCCCAATAGGAATATCCGTTTGTATGGCTTATTGGTAGGAATCGTCATATAGGCGGACGCTGCCACATTACCAGAGAAATAATAACCAGCGTGGGGCACGATAAGGGCTGCCACATGCTCATACATGGTCCTGTCACGATGCAGTGCCAGGAAACTGTCAACCTCAGCACTCAGTTCCTTGGGGTTGCCTGTGTAGAAGCGATCTGCCTGAGTGGCAGGTCTCACCACAGGATTGTTTGTCTTTTCGTTACACGAATTCACCATCATCAATAATAATGAAACGATACTCAGAATCATGCCACAAATATACAATTATTTTGATAATAAACAAAATATTTGGGTATTTCAGAATAAAGATTCATCTTTTGTTATTCACGATTCTTGGTGTAATATTCCGATATGATACGAGGAAATATGCCTTATCGTCCTCGCCATCATCTGTGGGACTTGCTCTGGCAAGCGACTTTGTCGATGACTGACTGATCCACTTTCTTGTGTGATTATTTTGAGGTGACAATGGACTATTGTCTGCCGAGAATGAAATTAGTATTAAATTATTTTGCATTCTTCTCGCTTATCCGTATCTTTGCAGCAAGATATAATGATAGAAAATGCGAAGGGTCAGCCCGATAACACTGGGACTATAAGATGAAGCATGACGAGATATATTCAGCAGCCCAACTGGACAAAAAAAAGAGCCGCAGATCTCAACATCTGCGGCTCCTGGTTATTAATACTTTTTTTCTCTATTACTTCAGACCACGGTTGTTCATCGTTACGTTAAGCAGCATCACGTACTTCTTGTACTGATCGTGATTGAGCACGTAATTCATGAAACCAAGATCCTTCTTGATAGCAGCGTCGACACGAGCGTCACGCTCCTCCTTACCATACTGAGTGGCGAACATCAGCTCAGAGCAGAAGGTCTTGTGGATCTCAGCCACAGCCTCTACCTGGTCATTGGCAAGATTCAGAGCCTTGCTCAACTGGTTCATGTTCACGCTCAGGTTGTAAGCCTCTGCGTTGTTTACACTGTTCATGTTCTCGTTCTCAGCAAATGTGAGCGTCATGCTCATCATAGCTACCATCGTTAAAAACAGCTTTTTCATTTTCGTTACCCTTTCTTTTCTTTACTCAGGGCGGTTGTGTTAATTCCGCTCTTACTTATTAATAATGTTATCCTGTTGCGCAGCCCTTTTGGCTTACGCTGCTTTCCCGTTTAACGGGCAAAGCTCAATTTTCTTTTGTCGCCCAGTTTTTCTGTTTGACGATGCAAAGGTACGGCATTTTTCGATACGCTCCAAACATTTGGGGGCACTGTGTGCGGAAACAGTTCAAATTCTTGACTTCTGTCAAAGAATCACGGATTTCTTGTTTTTTTATCATTTTCGCATTAATCGTCCTCGTTTTTTGCCTATTTCAAAATAATTTCGTACCTTCGCAGCCAAATTGTAAAACTAAAGCAGACTATGAGTGATATGATTCATAAATACATTGCCGTAAGCTACCGTTTGTTTGTAGACGGCGATAATGGCAAGGAGATGGTGGAGGAAGCCACAGAAGAGCAGCCTTTCCATTTCCTCACAGGTTTCGGCATCGCACTGGATGCCTTTGAGAAAAAACTGTTTGACGTGCCTCAGGGTGACGACTTCGAGTTCTCGCTCGACAAGGACGAGGCTTATGGCGACTATGTGCTGGAGCACGTGGTAGAACTGGACCGTGAGGTATTCTCCATCAACGGGCATTTCGACCATGAGCATATTTACGTAGATGCTGTAGTGCCTTTGCAGAACGAGGACGGCAACCGCTTCTATGGCAAGATTGTGGAGGTGGGCGAAGAGAAGGTCAAGGTTGACCTGAACCACCCATTGGCTGGTGAGATCTTGCATTTCGCAGGAAAGGTACTGGAGAACCGTGAGGCTACTGATGACGAGGTCAAGGCAATGATTGCCCGACTGAGTGGTGGAGGCTGCGGGTGTGGCTGTCATGACTGCGAGGGAGACTGCGACGGTCATCATCATGATGGCTGCGACTGCGGACACTGCCATTAAGAGTGGAGAGTTGAAAGTTAAAAGTTGAGAGTTGAGAGCTGAGGTGAACACATTTGGTAACATATTCACACTGACGACATTCGGAGAGAGTCATGGCGAGGCGATAGGCGGTGTCGTAGACGGCATGCCAGCCGGTATTCCCATCGACGTGGACTTCATCCAGAGTGAACTGAACCGTCGGCGACCTGGTCAGAGTTGTATCACAACAAGTCGTCAGGAAGGGGATGTCGTGGAACTGCTCAGCGGAGTGTTTGAAGGGTGTAGTACGGGATGTCCCATCGGCTTTATCGTACGCAATACCAACCAACACTCGCAGGACTATGACAATATGCGACAATTGTACCGTCCCTCGCACGCAGACTTTACTTACGCTACGAAATACGGTAACAGGGACCACCGGGGCGGCGGCAGGTCTTCCGCACGTATCACCATCAGTCGTGTGGTGGCGGGGGCTCTTGCCAAGCTGGCACTGCGTCAGCTGAATATCAGCGTACAGGCATATACCTCACAGGTTGGGAATATCTTACTGGACAAGGATTATCGGAAATACGACCTGTCGATGACGGAGACGAATATCGTTCGCTGCCCAGACCCCGTGAAAGCGGATGAGATGATACAGCTGATCTCTGAGGTGAGAGCAGCGGGTGACACCATTGGCGGAGTCATCACCTGTGTCGTCAAAGGTTGTCCTGCAGGACTGGGAGAACCGGAATTCGGCAAATTGAACGCTGCTTTAGGCTCTGCGATGCTGAGTATCAATGCCGTCAAGGGCTTTGAGTACGGAGAGGGCTTCGACGGTGTCACCGCACGAGGCTCAGAACAAAATGATGTCTTCGTGAACAATTACGGACAGGTAGGTACGCTGACAAACCACAGCGGAGGTATCCAGGGGGGCATCAGCAACGGACAGGACATCTACTTCCGGGTGGCTTTCAAGCCTGTGGCTACCCTACTCCGCGAACAAGATACGATAGACATTTATGGCAATGCCACCAAACTGACGGCAAAAGGTCGTCATGACCCATGTGTACTGCCTCGCGCCGTACCTGTTGTGGAAGCAATGGCAGCCATGACCATTTTGGACTATTTTTTGCTCAATAAATCGACAAAATTATAGCTTTTTGAATTTTAATACAAAAAAAACCAAAAAATTTTTGTAGTTCAAAATATTTGTACTATCTTTGCAATTGCATTTGAGGGGTTTGGGAAAATCCCGATATGCTTTAGTTAAGTCTAGTTTAGTTTTTGTGTTGGTTGAGAGCGGTTCATTTGACCGCTCTCAAGTTTTTCTACCCTAGACATCCTATAATCTCTGATATAGAACGGCATCCGTGATGGTCGAGCCAGTCATTAATACCATCACGCACCTGAATGGTGACTGCAGGATTGATGAAGTTTGCAGTACCAATCTCTATCGCCGTGGCTCCAGCCATGAAGAACTCGATGGCATCGCTGGCTCTCATGATACCTCCCAAACCCACAACAGGGATCTTGACGGCTTTTGCCACCTGCCACACCATGCGCAACGCAACGGGCTTGATGGCAGGACCACTGAGTCCTCCCGTATTGATGCTCAACAGAGGGCGACGTTTCTCGATATCTATCGCCATACCCATCAGGGTGTTGATCAATGACACGCTGTCTGCCCCCTGTGCCTCACAGGCACGGGCGATCTCCGAGATATTCGTCACATTAGGAGAGAGTTTCACGATCAGCGTCTTATGATAACGCTCACGGACTGCTCTCACGACACTCTCGGCTCCCGCACAGGTGACACCAAAAGCCATACCACCGTCTTTCACATTGGGACAGGAGATATTCAACTCTATGGCCGGGATCTTCTCCAAGGCATCAATACGGGCGGCACATTCCGCATAGTCTTCCGGAGAGGAACCACTGACATTGACAATCATATTCGTATCGATATCCTTGATCTGCGGATAGATATGCTCACAGAAATAGTCAACACCCTTGTTCTGCAGTCCCACGCAGTTAAGCATCCCCTGCGGTGTCTCTGCCATACGGGGATAGTCATTGCCCTCACGAGGTTTCAGCGTAGTACCCTTCACGATAATACCTCCAAGACCATCTAAGGGAATAAAATCGGCAAACTCTAAACCATAGCCGAAAGTCCCTGATGCTGTCATCACTGGATTCTTCAGTGACAACTTACCTATTTTGACGCTTAAATCTGCCATAACAACTGTTTTACGTTAAACACTGGTCCTTCCTTACATACACAGAGGTTGCCATTCGTGGTCTTTTCAACACAACACAGACAGGCTCCCAATCCGCACGCCATCATATTCTCCAGCGATGCCTCACACTCCACTTTCGCTTTGTGAGCGTAACGCGCCACCGCTACCATCATGGGCTTGGGACCACAGGTAGCTATCCGGTCGAAATGTTCCTTCTGCAAGACTGAATGGTTGGTCACAAAACCTTTCTCACCCTCAGAACCATCCTCTGTCGTAATAAAGACACGTCCGTACTGCTTGAAAAGCTCTATCTCCAATAAATCCGCCTTTGTACGGGCTCCCAAAAGGAAGGTGGGCTCAATACCCGCTTTCCGCATCTCTGCACCCATATACAACAAGGGGGCTACACCAACACCACCGCCTACAAGCAGAATATGCTCCGCAGACTCCGCAGGCATCGTGAAACCATTGCCCAAGGGCAATACACAATTAACGATATCACCCACCTGGAGGCGACCTAACTGACGAGTTCCCTCACCAATCATTGCCACCATCAGCCATAACTCGTTACGTGTCTTATCCACAAAGTTTATGGAAATAGGACGACGTAGGAAAGTGGTCTCTGAACCGTCTACACGCACTTCCACAAACTGTCCAGGAAGCATGTCAGGAAGGGGAGCGTCATCGGTCAGTTTCAACAATACATGCTTAGGACTGATACGCTCAACTTGTTTGACGGTCAGGTCGAGAATATATTTCTTCATATACCTTATTATATTATAAATTGGTGCAAAATTACGAAAAAAAAATGAGAACACCACTAGTGTGTCCTCATTTAGTCTTCATCGGAACGAAGGTTTCATAGGTTTGATCATCATAATAAACCCGTATTTCTGTTACCTTTCTTGGCTCTTTGTCAACTATTTTCAAAACTTTCGGTATGTTTTCAGGTGGTGTATTCCGTACACTCTGCGAGGAAGAGGCACCTGGATAGTCCGAAACAGGTTGGTCGAAGTCCAGCATCTGTTCCGTCGATGACTGTTGGGTGACTTCAGAACCTTCTGAAAGTGGAGTCAAGTACATATTTCCATGACCCATCAACAACCAATCGGTGTTGATAGAGGGTAGTTTATTTTTGATCGCCTCGACCACATTCAGGGTGGGGCGGGTCCTACCAGTGAAGATACTGCTTAAAGTCGCTGGGGATAATCCAATGAAATCTGCAAACACTTGTTGACTCATGTGCTGCTCTTCCATGATGCGTTTAATTCTGTCTTTCATCACTTATCAAGTCAATTTTGGGGTAAAATACTCATTTTTCTTTGATTTTACAAAGGTAAAACAAATTTTTGAAAGAAACAACAAATACGAAGAAATTTTTAAGATTTAAATTGTACATTTTGATATTTAAAGTTGTAAAATGTAATATATAATCTGTATATTGTATATATTAGATTTGTGAATCTTAATTTAAAGATATAAAATGACGTCGTAATAAAATAGAGTATATTCATGTAACTAGCTGATTTTGAATTTATTAATATTAATACATAAACGAAAAACACTAGATATATGCATTTTTGAGAGAAGATAATGCGATATAATTATCACTATTTACATGATTAAATACATATATCTATCTAGTTTTTAGAAATATATGATAGTTATACGGTCGTGAATACCTATAAAACAGGGAGTTTTTTCGGATGCTTTTGAATGCAAAATTATAAATCTACATTTTAAAATGTGGATAATTTTGTAAATGAAGTGTATTTTCAATTTAAAACAACAATTACAATTTCGCTAGATTTGATTGTGTAAATTCACAAAACGATATCTTAAAAGAGTTTAAAACAAAATTTAAGACGCCAAAATCAGCGAAAATTTAAAAATTTCGAAGAATTCCGAACGAGCGTTCAATTCATCAGAAATACGCAAAAATAGAGGGGGTAAAAAAGAGAAAAAACGCTTTATTTATCAGCGTTTGAAGCCCAAAATTTATGTTCAGGTTTTGAGTAAAAATAGAAAAAAAGGCATTAAAAAAATGCCATTTTTAGTGTAAAATGAAGAAAATTAGCTCCTTCATCAGCTCTCCAGAAGGGGTATTTGGGTTGTCTAAACCCTTACTTTTGGCATCAATTTCTCTTATCTTGCTGATAATTTGCAGCACTTTCATCCCAGTATAATTCCGCATACCTGTCATATAGTCTTTGGCTGCCCATGGACTACGCAGATCCAGCCATTGCGCTACCCCATCCTGAGAGTTTTTCTGGGGACAATAATGTGCTAACATTAGATTTTGGAAGTAATTAAAAAGCAACGGGAGAAAGGAATAGATACTTCCTGCCTTCGGATTTTCGTCAAAATATTTCATGATTTGGTTTGCTTTGAACACATTTCGGTTCACAATAGCATCCCGAAGCTCAAATCCGTTGAAATCCTTGCTCACCCCAATCTGATCCTGCACTACCTGAGGTGTCACTCTCCTATTATTTTCTGGTAGCGATAGCAAAACCTTGTCTAATTCACCTACCAGACGGCTTAAATCGGCTCCTACAGCGTCTGCAATCAGCTGGGTGGACTTTGCGTCAATACTGGCATTTTTAGCCGCCAGAAAGCCCTCTATAAAGGCAGGAAGGTCTCGTTCACGTAACTTTTTGCTCTCAAAAAGCACTCCATTCTGCTGTATCGCCTTCACATACTCCTTTTTTCGCCCGTCTATCGTACCGTTTTTATGGCACATCACCAAGATGGTTGAGGGCATCGGAGACTTAAAATACTTCTCCAGCGGCTCTGTATTCTTCACATTCTGGGCTTCCCTGACGATGATGACCTGGTATTCAGACATCATGGGATAGCGTTTAGCGGCATCCACTATTTGGGAAGCATTGACATCAGAGCCAAATAAGACGGTTTGGTCAAAGTCACGCCCTTCCGGTTGTAGCACATTGTCTGCCAACCAGTTACTGATCAAGTCAATATAATACGGCTCATCACCCATCAAATAATAGACAGGGTGAAAATGGCGAGTTTTCAGCTCACTCATTACAGAATCATATGTCACTGCAGCCTGAGCCATGTTGCAAAGTTACGAAAAGTTGAGAGCAAAACAAAAGATTTTATTCTTTTTTTGCCGAGACAGAGCAAGTTCGACGAAATCAGAGTTACAAAATATCTCAGGTGTGATTATCAGGAATTCTAAGGATAAAACGAGTTCCTTCCTTGTATGTATCATCTAACATTAAGTCCCCATTGATTTTTTGCGCTATACTGCGTGCCAACGGCAATCCTAGCCCTAAACCACGTTTAAATGAGTCCACTTTATAGAATTTCTCGAAAATACGGTCTCTTTGGTCCTCAGGAATACCTATTCCCGTGTCTGTCACACAGATATCCAGCATAGAGGAATCCTCACCCTTCCTGACCTGTAGTTTCACGCTTCCTTTCTCCGTAAACTTCAACGCATTACTGAGCAGTGGTCGCAGAATCCCCTCCAATGCCTTTAAATTGCTTATCACGGTGTGTTTATCATCTAGTTGCGACTCATAGGCAATCTCCAGTCTTCCATTATTGACCGCCTCAACCCTCTCCAGCAACCCCTGGCAGAACAGATAGACATTCACGCAGTCTTCCAATTTATAATTGTTCTGACTCTCTACCTCTGAGAAAATCAACAGTTCATTGACAAAGCTAGTAATCTCACGGGTATTCGTCTCTATGCTATTCACGATATTCCGACGTTCCTCCCCGTTCAGATGGTAGTCCGGGTTACCGATAACCTGCGAGAAGCCTGTTATTATATTAAGGGGAGTGCGTATTTCATGAGACACATGCTGGATAAAGGCAGTCTTCATACGATCACTCTCCTTAGAATGGTCAAGCGCTAGGGCAAGCTCGCGATTCTTCTGTCTTAAACGGTTCATGAAATAAAGCCCCAGCATCCCCATCAAAACTAAGGCTATGATAATCACCCCCAGCACAATATAGACTTGACGGGTCTTTACCTGTTGAGTCTCCCGCTCCATCTCATCCACTTTGTAAAGCGCATTAAACTCATTCAGTTGGTTTTTCACATCCTTGATATTCAGAGAATCCGACAGGAAAAACACCTGTTTGTAAAGGTCTGCCGCTTCCTCAAACTGATGCGACTGCAGCATGATTTCCGCCCGTTGTTTCTTGAGCATCAGCACACCCGACGGGTCTTCCTGGACAGTATAGCGCCCTATAATCTGGTTATTGAAGTTCAATGCTTTCTCATAGTCGCCCTTTTTCAAATAAAGTTGCCCAAGATTATAAAAAACAGATATCTGCGAGTTATCCTTCACATCCTTGGTCGCCTCATACGCTTTCATCAACAGATCCTCTGCCTCCGACAGTCGTCCCAGACCCATCAGGGCTGTGGCTCTTGAGTTATAATAATATGTATAATATGAGGAGCCTGATGATTTTCCCTGGTCCACTCCCAGTTCTTTCCGATGAGAATCCAAATAGACCCGCCAAAGATCCGTAATCTCCAGCATACGTTTATAATTCTTCACCTCCGAGAGAACCGAACAGTAATATGGATAAACATCCAACAAAGTTGAACCCATCTTGGACTGATTCAGCGCCTTAATACACCGTTCATATGCCTGTATCGCCTCCTCGTGAAGACCAATATCCATATAGGCATTCCCCATGCCATAGGAAGCGAGTCCGATACCATAGCTGTTATCTCGTCGCTGGGCGTCCTCATACATCTTCTTTACCTCACGCAATGCCGTATTACTCTGACTGGTAAAGATATAATGGTTAACGATCAGCACCCATATATCATAATAGAGCTTCCAGTCAGAATGCTTTAGCATAAACATCTGGTGCTTGGGATACTCCGCCAACAGGGAGTCATCCTTATCAGTATTATAATAATAGTAAAGCAACGCTGTACGTGCCGTTGCCTGCATCTTCACATCGCCTTGCCGCTCTGCCTCTGCCAGTAAATCAGCAATAGTCTGACGTTCCTTCTGTGTCTCTCCCCCATAATAGTAGAGATTATATAACTTATAATAAGCCTGTATACGTTCCTTACCCTCCAGTTTTGGCAATTCTCGCCGAATAGAGTCTACCCGGTTATTTAAAATCGTCTTTCCCTTCGCCGTATAAGAAAGTAAAAGCAGAAATAACAGACTTATTGTTATTAAAAAGCTTCTATTCCTCATAGTTTTCGGTTTTATTGGATGCAAAGATACAAAATAATTAGAAAATCTTCATACACAAAACGTTTAAAAAAGGATTAAAAAAATAGAAAATAGAGATTTTTTTGTACCTTTGCAATATGTACGAACTCAATCTGCCTACATATGAGATACAACTAAGGGGTATGCGAGAGAAACCGGAGATTTTCGATTTCCTCCGACGCCGTTTTGTTAAACTGACTCCTGAGGAGTGGGTTCGCCAGCATTTCGTACACTGGTTGGTAGAGCATAAAGGATATCCTAAAGGGTTGTTAGGTAATGAGATAGAACTACAAGTAGGAGAAAAGAAACTACGTTGCGACTCCATTCTCTATGACCAACAGGCTCTACCCAAAATGATCATTGAATACAAGGCTCCCACCATTGCCCTTTCACAAAAGGTATTCGACCAGATAGCAGTATATAACCAACTCTTACACGTCGACTATTTGGTTGTCAGCAACGGGATACAACACTATTGCTGCAAGATGAACTATGAACGCAACAATTATGAGTTCCTGATGGATATTCCTGATTATAAAACAATATAGGCGTGGAAAAATCCACGCCTATACTTTTATGCCTCTGTCTCAGGAGCCTGTGGCTCATCAGCGGCTTTCTTGGTGGTCTTGCGAATAGCACGCTTACGTGTCTTCTTTTCCTCTGTACCAGGAACCGCAACCTTCACTCCAGCAAGTTCTGGATCAATCATGATACGACCGCAATACTCACAGACAATAATTTTCTTATGCATCTTGATATCCAACTGACGCTGGGGTGGAATCTTATTGAAGCAACCACCACAGGCATCACGCTGTACATAGACGATACCCAGACCATTACGCGCATTCTTACGGATACGTTTGAAAGAAGTCAGCAGACGTGGCTCTATCTTTGCCTCTAAGTCTTTCACCTTAGCTTTCAGCTTATCCTCCTCGGCACGTGTCTCCTCCATAATCTCATCCAGCTCACCCTTCTTCACTTCCAGAGCCTGCTGACGGTCCTCTATGATATCCTGGTTCTTTGCCAGTTCCTCTTTCTTCTCCTCGATACGGATCTGAGCGTCCTTGATTTTCTTGTTACAAAGCTCAATTTCCAACGACTGGAACTCAATCTCCTTGCTCAGTGTGTCGTACTCACGGTTATTCTTCACGTCATTCAACTGATTCTTGTAACGTTCCACACTAGCCTTTGCCGTCTCTATCTCACCTTTTTTCTGGTTGATAGCCATTTCATACTCTTTGATTTCGCTCTGAATCTTCTCAATACGAGTGGTCAAGCCCTCAATATCATCCTCAAGGTCTTGTACTTCCAGAGGCAGTTCACCTCTCAACGCACGCTTCTCATCAATACTTGAAAGCGTGGTCTGCAGTTGATAAAGGGTCTTCAGACGCTCCTCAACCGGCATGTCCATAGGATCTTTTTTTGCCATAATTCTTTTTAATTTTTCGTTATTTCGTTATTTCGATATTTCGACTAAAGATAAATAATCGGATTCGTGCAGGTCTCTGCAATTTCCGTGCGCACCTCAGGAAACTCCCCCTGGATGATGTCACGGAATATCTCGCTCGTAAACTGCTCACTCTGATAATGGCCAATTACACATATCTGGAGACACTGCTCATAGCCGAAATACTGATGATAGTGCATCTCTCCTGTAATAAAGGCATCGGCACCTTGCTGAAGGGCATCACCCAAGAGGAAATCCCCTGCTCCACCACAGACGGCCACACGTTGGATAGGACGACGCAGGAGTTCGTTACACTGCATACACTCCACCCCGAACCGTCCTTTCACAAGATTGATAAAAGCCTGGGCGTCCATGGCAGAGGGCAGACAACCTATTACTCCATTACCTGCCTCGATTCCCTCCACAGTCTTCTGAGCAAAGAAGGCACTCTCTGTCAAGCCTAATTTCTCTGCGATTTTCCAGTTCACACCGTCCAACGCATTATCCATATTGGTATGCATCGACACCACGACGATATCGTGTTTGATGACTTTGATGACACAACGCTGCACATGGTCGGCATCACTGATCTGCTTGAGTCCACGGAACAACAAAGGATGATGACTCACGATGAGGTTACACCCCTTCGCGATCGCCTCGTCCACGATTTGCTCGTTGACGTCCAGACACAATAATGCCCCTGAAACCTCCGCCTCTGTCAGTCCTACTTGCAGACCAGCATTATCCCAGCTTTCCTGCAAGGGCAGAGGCGCGAATCGTTCAAGGGCGCTCAGCACTTGCTTTATCTTCACGCTTCTAATATAATTACGGCACAAAGATACAGCTTTTTAAGCAGATATCAAACGCCGCAAACTATTTTTTAGAGTTATTTAAATATTTCGTCATCGTGCTCGTGGCAATAGCTAGAGCCATCGAAGCAGTGCGTACATAGATTCTCCTTTGGAATACCTATTGAGTCGATAAGATCCTCCAGAGAAGCAAATTTCACACTGGTCAGACCCAGTCTGCGGGCTATCTCATTCACCATCCGCTGGTATTCCGGAGTCCCTGTCTTGGCATACTTCTCCAGATTTTTCTTGTCATCACCTTCTATATCCTTAATGATACGACGTGTAATCAACTCCATATCCGTCTTCGACGAGGTGAAACCGATATAAGGACATCCATAGACCAGTGGTGGGCAAGAGATGCGTACATGCACCTCTTTCGCACCATTCTCAAAGAATGTGCGCACATTGTCACGTAACTGGGTACCACGGACAATGGAGTCGTCACAGAACACGATACGCTGGTTCTTCAAGATAGCAGGATTAGGAATCAGTTTCATACGAGCCACCAAATCACGACGCAGCTGGTTACCTGGGGTAAACGAGCGAGGCCATGTGGGGGTGTATTTCAGAACGGCACGCTTGTAAGGGATGTTCTTTCCATGGGAATAACCTATTGCCATGCCCACACCTGAGTCGGGGATGCCACAAACAAGGTCGGCTTCCAAGTCCTTATCTTTCTCTCCGACAATCATACCATTCTTCTCACGTACATATTCTGTATTGATTCCCTCGTAATCACTGGCTGGAAAACCATAATAAACCCAGAGGAAAGAACAAATCTGACAGCGACTCAAGGGTTTTTGGAGTACCTCTTCCCCATCCTTCCGCAGTCTGACAATCTCCCCAGGACCAATATGACGCTCTATCTGGTAGTCAAGATTCGGAAAACTCGTCGTCTCACTCGATACGGCATAAGCCCCCTCCTTGCGTCCAATAACGATAGGTGTACGTCCCAGGAAATCACGGGCTGCAATGATACCGTCTTCTGTCAGAATCAGCATCGAGCAAGAGCCCTGGATCCTCTTATATACGTTATTGATACCCTCCACGAAAGAGTCTCCCATGTTAATCAGCAAAGCCACCAGCTCCGTCTGGTTAATCGTATTGGCAGACATCTCACTCAAGTGCATCCTTTGGGCAAGCAATTCATCGGTTATCTCACGTAAATTATTGATTTTCGCCACCGTCACCACAGCATAGCGTCCCAAATGGGAATTCACAATGATAGGCTGCGGGTCTGTATCACTGATGACACCAATACCCTGATACCCCTTGAAACTGTCAAGCTCATCCTCAAAACGGGAACGGAAATACTGGCGCTCCAATGAGTGGATAGAACGATGGAAACCGCTCTCCTCATCAAAAGTCACGAGTCCTGCACGTTTAGTTCCTAAATGCGAGTTGTAATCAGTGCCGTAAAACAAGTCGTTTACGCAGTCTTTTGTGGAAATAGTGCCGAAAAAGCCACCCATATTTCTTACCTTGATTATTAATTAATACCTTTTTAGGGCTGCAAAATTACAAAAAAATCAGAGATTATCTACTAACTATCTCATTTTTTTTGTAATTTTGTGGCGTTAATTGATGCACATGGGTATGTTACTACGACAACAAAATATGTTGGGATGGATATTGGTAGGACTGGGCGGACTGATTTATCTGGCTTTCCGTCCTACTACTTTACTCATGTTTCATGTCGCTGAAGGCATGGGACTGATGCCCTTGATAGCACAATGGAGAAGTTGGATGACTATCTGGCAACCTGCGGAGTTCTGGGTCTATTCCCTACCAGGGGGATTATGGGCGGCAGCCTATATCCTCCTCGTCTACGGGCTTTTGTCGCATCAGTCAACCCCACTGCGACTAACTGTTGCCAGCAGCATTCCTATGACTGGCATCGTATCAGAACTTTTACAAGGGGGGCATTGTCTCCCAGGGGTCTTCGACTGGGCAGACCTGTTATGCTATGCTACACCATTGGTAGTATTATATATATATGTAATCATTAAAAATTTAAACATATGGCAAGTTTCTTTGACCGCTTCAGCAGTAAGCAACTGACAATCGTCATCATCTGTATCACCGCCTGTTTCCTTATGATGGGCGCATGCACCATGGTCCTCGGCAATGAGGACTCCAACACCAAGGAGAAAAAACTCGTCATTGACGACGATGACGATGGTTCCGATGTTGGTGGACGCAAATACAAGTTCACTGATAAGGAAGACCGCTCGGAGGGTGGTGAAGAGGGAGACAGCGTAAATGTCAAGAAACCTATTGAGGGTGATCCTTATAAGGAACTTGACGAACTGATTGGCCTGGATGCCGTCAAGGCGGAGGTACGTTCCCTCGCAAATTATGTGAAGGTGCAGAAACAACGTCAGGAGAAAGGTCTGAAGACACCAAACCTCAGCTATCACCTGGTATTCACGGGTAGTCCCGGTACTGGTAAGACGACGGTGGCTCGTATCGTGGCTCGTATCTATAAAGACTTAGGAATCCTCAAGAAAGGACACCTTGTGGAGACGGACCGCTCCGGACTCATCGGACAGTATGTGGGACAGACCGCTCCACGTGTCAATCAGATGTGTGACTCGGCACTGAATGGAGTACTCTTCATCGACGAGGCATACGCCATTACCCAGAGCGATGCCGGCGCCGACTATGGTAAGGAGGCAGTAGCTACCCTTTTGAAACGTATGGAGGATGACCGCGACCGACTGGTAGTCATCGTGGCAGGTTACACCAACGAGATGAAGAAGTTTATTGACACCAACCCAGGCTTACAGTCACGTTTCAACCGCTATATCCATTTCCCCGACTATAGCTCCGACGACCTCTATAAGATTTTCCGCCAATACCTGAAGAAAAATCAATATACCATTACCAAAGAGGCTGCCAGTTACCTGAAAGAGCGATTAGACTATGCCGTCGAGCATAAAGACCGCAATTTCGGTAATGCCCGTTTCGTACGTAACACCTTTGAGAAGACCATTCAGGCACAAGCCAACCGTATTGCCAAGGCAGGAAAGGTTCCTGACGAAGAACTAGTGGAAATCACCCTTGCAGATATCAAGAGTGCGATATAACACCAATAAAGCCTGGGCGTCGCCCAGGCTTTATTCTTACCATTCAGAAAGATCAGACTTTGCCTCGATACGCCTCTCTATGTCATCATCAAGGGCTGAGAAGAAATCGATACCTGTGAGCTGTTCTATCTCATCTATGGAACGGACTGTTTGGCGCATCGGTTGTCTGCTACCTACATTCTCGTAAATGAAACCGATAGCGACAGGATTCTTGCCCATGCGGAGCACTACTTTATAGAATGCCTCCGGGACTGTGATGCGTTTATTACGCTCATGTCCGATAGTCTTATGACTATTACCACGAAGGACGGGACCACAGACTATATAAATACGGTTATAGCGACGAGCCCAGGTGCGACACAACTGCTCCAAGTCGTTCCAGTCATTCTTGTTCAAGTTATGGTTCTGCGGACAGATATTGGTCATGAGGAATGTCTGTTCCTGAGCCGTACGGTTCCACTTGTTGTCACCAGCCGGACACATGTGACCACGGTCGTAGCCAGACTGCATATAGTCGAAAGTAGTGACTGGATTATGCGTATCTTCATCTGGCATAAAAGAGATACTCTTACGCTGACTCTTACCATAGGTATGATCCTTGGTGAGATACCACGACACGGCAAGGGGGATACGCATAGTCTCGGAATACCATACTTTATAAGCATAACGCTGTAAAGGTGTGACATCCTGTCGAAGACGGACATCCGTGAGTCCCTTCTCTGAGGATGGAAGTTGTTCTACTTTCTGTCCACAAGACTGCAGACAAAGCAGCATTGTGGCTATTAATACGAAGGATAATCTTTTCATGTCAACTGATACGGGTATAGATATAGATGGAGAGTACTAAAATAAGCATCGTGCTGCTCAGTGCCGCTGCAGTCATCAGGACGAGGAAGGCAATGGCTTGCAAGGGCTGGATTCCACACAGGAGCATTCCACAAAGCAGGGAAGGCACGAAGACTAGCCCTACCAGTAATAACTGCTGTAAGACTGGTGTGAAGGCACGTGTAATCGCCTTCGTCAAGAAAGGACGTAATGCCTCCAACTGATGGGCGCCATTGCCACGAAGATACTCAAAAAGTTCCTTGTGTGTACGACGCTCCAGGACATAGGTCGTGATACCACGACGACAGACGAAGAGTGCCTCTGCTTGTAACATCGTCATGACAGGAAGGAAGTAGGAGGCACCAAACAAATGGGGGACATCCATCAACAAAAGGACTACTATACCCATGATGAACGTCACCACCGTCATACTAATATAGATAGGTACCGACTGCCACCGTTTACGACAGTAGACCGCTGTGGCGACACCACTGGACAGTAGTACCCACAGGATATTCACCCATGCCATGTCCCATTGGAATATATAGTAAAGACAGCCTGCCAACACCAATAATGTCACCGCCAACCGTCCAAGGACAGATGCTGACTGACGCAGGAAACGGCGGTCTAAACGGAAAAGGATCAAGGCAGGTACCACTAGCAACAGGACACCGATAAGCATTCGTACAATCGTGATATTCATAGTTGTATCTGATTTTGTATGATTCGTGAGTTAACGGCAAGGACGGTAGTCCCCCTGCTTGCCGCCTCTTGCAACAGGCTGTCGACAGTCTCCATCACCTCCGCACTGATAGGCATGTCTGGCTCGTCGATGATCATCAAACGCTTGTCCAACTGCATCGCGTTCTGGAGTAACAGGAGGTAACGCTCATCCGCAGAGAGCTCTGTCCATCGACGTCCGTCTGCCGGTACCTTATAAGAGGTTCCACTCTTATTGACCCTCAATCCGAATAGCATCTCCGAGAGGTCAATAATACTGTCATAGTCCTCAATAGCCGACATGTGTTGCGGTACATAAGCTATCTGTCTGCGGAAATAGGGAGCCGACAGAGGGGTAAGCAACTCTCCGTCAATACTGATATGTCCGCTGTTGATAGGGATAAAACCCAGAATAGCACGTAGCAAAGTGGTCTTGCCTTTTCCCTCCGAACCACTTAGACAAACCAGTTGTCCGTCACCTACTGTCAGTGACAGAGAATGTATCAATGGCTCTATCGTTACGTTGTGCAGTTCTAACATCATCGTATTTTTGTCGGCAAAGATAATAAATAATTCTCAATTATCAATTGTCAATTCTCAAATATTTCGTACCTTTGCACCCATGATTAAGTGTAAGAGGAGGATGCCTGCCGAGTGGGAACGGCAAAGTGCCGTGCAGCTGACTATGCCGCACGAGCATACCGACTGGGCTCCTATCCTGCCAGAAATACTTGCCGTCTATGAGGAGATGAGACGCGAGATCAGCAAGCGTGAGCCACTGATCATCGTTGATGACATCCCCCATAATGACACATGGGCAAGGGATCATGGTTTTATTACATGCCTAACCCCTAACCCCTCTCCTATAGGCGAGGGAGACGAAAAAGCCTTTCTCCTTGACTTCAAGTTCAACGGCTGGGGAGAGAAATTCCCCGCGGAGTTGGATAACGAGATCAACCGCCACCTGTATGAACGGGGTTTGGTGAAAGGTACCTACGAAGACCATCTTGACTTTGTCCTGGAGGGAGGCAGTATTGAGAGCGACGGCAAGGGTACCATCTTCACGACGGTCTGTTGCCTGATGGCTCCGCATCGTAACCAGCCTCTCACACAGACAGAGATAGAGGAACGACTGAAGGAGTATCTAGGCGCTGAGCGCATCGTATGGCTGAACCACGGGAGCCTCATTGGTGACGACACCGACGGACATATCGACACGCTGGTACGTATTGCTCCCGACGACACCTTAATATATATAGGGGGAGACGGCGACCATCCCGACTTGGTGGAAATGGAGAAAGAACTGATGGAACTACGGACGATGGAAGGAAAACCGTATAGGTTGTTGAAACTACCATTACCAAGACCCATCTACGACACGGCAGCCGGCAATCGCCTGCCTGCCACCTATGCCAACTATCTGGTCATCAACGGTGCGGTATTGGTACCTACCTACAACCAGTCCGACCTTGACGCAGAGGCGATGCGCATCATCGGAGAGGCGTTTCCTGACAGGGAGATCGTAGGCATCGACTGTCGTGCCGTCGTCCAGCAACACGGTTCTCTACACTGTTGCACCATGCAATATTATTGAAGATGAAAGATGAAAGATTAAAAATGAAAGATTATAAATGAAGATAGGACTGATACAACAGCACAATACTGCTGACCTTGCTGACAACAAGGCACGGCTTGCCAAGAAGATAGGCGACCTCGCCCATGAGGGTGCTGAGCTCATTGTACTCCAAGAGCTGCACAATGGTCTGTATTTCTGTCAGACAGAGGATGTCCATGTGTTCGACCAGGCTGAGACGATTCCTGGTCCCTCCACGGAATTTTACGGAAATCTCGCCAAACAACATGGTGTAGTGATTGTCACCTCCCTCTTCGAGCGCAGGTCAACAGGTCTGTATCATAACACGGCTGTCGTGCTGGAGAAAGACGGTACCATCGCTGGGAAGTATCGGAAGATGCACATCCCCGACGACCCCGGTTATTACGAGAAGTTCTACTTCACCCCTGGCGACTTGGGGTTCCATCCCATCCAGACCTCAATAGGTAAGTTGGGAGTCCTCGTCTGCTGGGACCAGTGGTACCCAGAGGCTGCACGGCTGATGGCACTGCAGGGAGCGGATCTGCTCATCTACCCTACCGCCATCGGTTATGATCCCCATGACAGCAAGGAGGAACAGGAACGCCAGCGTATGGCATGGCAGACTGTCCAACGTGGTCATGCTGTCGCCAACGGACTTCCCGTCATCACTGTCAACAGAGTGGGAGAAGAAGACGGAGTTCCTTTCTGGGGCACCTCTTTTGTGGCTGGTCCACAAGGAGAACTACTCTACGAGGCACCCACCGACCAGGAGGTGGCTTTTGTCGTGGAGGTCAATATGCAACGTTCCGAACAGGTACGCCGTTGGTGGCCATTCCTCCGTGATAGGAGAATAGATGCCTACAAGGATATAACTAAACGATTCATCGATTGAACTAATAACTAAATAATGATAACTATATGAAGAAAATTTTTGTATGGATGCTTGCTACCAGCCTGTCGCTCTCTATGGGGGCACAGGAAAAATTCGAGTTGGGTAAGCCTGGTAATGACGACTACCGATACTTGGATGGGTATAAGGCTCTCAAAGACTACATTGATTACTCTAAGTACCCCAATTTCAAACTGGGCATCGGAACTATTGTCGACGACTACCTCAACAATTCCCTGGTCAAGAACTTGACTGAGAAAAACTTCACAGAGACAGTTGCCGGTAATGCGATGAAGATGAGTAGCTGTGTTGTTGATAATAATGGTACCATGAACTTCACAAAAGTGAAGAGCTATGTGAATACTGCCACCAATGCAGGGCTCAACGTCTACGGCCATGTCATCGCCTGGCACTCACAACAGCCTATTGGATGGCTCCAAACCCTCTTAGCAGATAAGCCAGACCCCTCTGGTGGTGATCCTGTATGGGCAACCATTACCAACAAGGATTTCCGTTCAGACAAGACGATTGGTTGGACATCCAATCAAAGCCAATACGGTTTCTCAACCAGTTTTAGCCCCACCGAAGGATTGAAAATACATTGTACCAAAAACAACACCAACTACTGGGATGTGCAGATTGTCGCAATGGATAATATCCAAGTGCCTGCAGGCAAGACCTGCAAGATGATCATTACGATAAAAGGATCAAAAACAGGCACTATGAATTGCAAGATGGCAGGCAGCCTGAATGACGGTTACAGCACCGATTACTGTAAAGCCTTCAACTTTACTACTAGTTGGAAAGATGTGACCGTCGAGTTTAAACCGACATCTTCCAATAACATTATCATACTGCAGTGTGGCGACTTCATAGGCGATGTCTTTATCAAGAACATCAAGATAGAGGGTTACAAGCAAAAGACCATCCCCCTCACACAACAGGAGCGTCACGACATTCTCGTCGATGTTATGGACAAATGGATCAAGGGTATGATGGAAGCCTGCGACGGTAAGGTAAAGGCATGGGATCTTGTCAATGAGGCTGTTGCCGGCGAAGGCGATGACGGTGAGGGCAACTACCCTTTGCAACACTCTAATGGATATTCTGGTGGCGCATGGGATGTAGGTGGTGAGAACTTCTTCTGGCAGGACCATCTGGGTGACCTAGACTATGTACGTCAGGTATGTCGCCTGGCTCGCAAATATGGTCCGGAGGATGTTAAGCTCTTCATCAACGACTATAACCTGGAGTCTGACTGGGATGACAACAAGAAGCTCAAGTCACTCATCAACTGGATTAAGAAATGGGAGGCTGACGGCATTACCAAGATTGATGGTATCGGTACCCAGATGCATATCAATTATTATGAGAACACAACCCTTCAGAAGAGTTCCGAAGACCACATCGTTAAAATGTTTGAGCTGATGGCCAATACTGGCAAATTGGTTCGTGTCAGCGAGTTGGACATGGGTTATGTTCGTGGGTCAAACAAATGGGCTCCCCCTGTCTCTACCAGTCAGATGACCGAGGCGGAGCACAAGAAGATGGCAGACTTCTACCAGTGGATCATCGAGGAGTACTTCCGCATCATACCTCCATCACAGCAGTGGGGCATCTGCCAATGGTGTCCTACCGACGCTCCCAACCACGGATGGCGAGCCAACGAGCCAGTAGGTATCTGGGACATCAACTACTATCGCAAACACGTCTATGCCGGTTTTGTACGTGGACTGAATGGTGGTGACCCCACAGGTATTAACAATATTAAGATGGATAAGACCACAGATACCTCAAAGGGTATTTTCAACCTCAACGGTGTACGCATGCAGGGAACGTCACTCCATGACCTTCCTTCCGGTCTGTACATCGTTAACGGCAAAAAGATAGTCAAATAAACAGGAAAAAGAATATGGCAAACAACTTAAGATTTAAAGTTGTAGAGGAAGCTTTCAAGAAGAGAGCACTTGATGTCAGAGTGCCTTCTGAGAGACCATCGGAGTATTTCGGCAAGTATGTCTTCAACAAACAGAAGATGTACAAATACCTGCCCTCCGATATTTACGAGAAGATGATTGACGTGATGGATAACGGTGCCCATCTGGACCGCAGCATTGCCGACGCTGTTGCTGACGGTATGAAGAAATGGGCAATGGAGATGGGGGTCACCCACTATACTCACTGGTTCCAGCCTTTGACAGAGGGTACGGCAGAGAAACACGACGCCTTCGTGGAGCATAACGGCAAAGGGGGTATGATAGAGAAGTTCAGTGGAAAACTGCTCGTACAGCAGGAGCCTGACGCCTCCTCGTTCCCCAATGGTGGTATCCGCAACACCTTCGAGGCTCGCGGCTACTCCGCATGGGACCCGACATCACCCGTGTTCGTCATCGACGATACCTTGTGTATCCCCACCATCTTCATCGCCTATACTGGTGAGGCTCTCGACTACAAGGCTCCCCTCCTCCGTGCCCTCCACGCTGTCGGCAAGGCGGCAAAGGATGTTTGCCAGTATTTCTACAATGACGTGACGAAGGTACAGGTGAATCTTGGATGGGAACAGGAGTATTTCCTCGTCGACGAGGGACTCTATTCGGCTCGTCCTGACTTGATGCTGACAGGTCGTACACTGATGGGACATGAGAGTGCGAAGAACCAGCAGATGGACGACCATTATTTCGGCACCATCCCCGACCGTGTACAGGCGTTTATGAAAGACTTGGAGATCCAGGCTCTGGAACTTGCCATCCCTGTGAAGACACGTCATAACGAGGTGGCTCCTAACCAGTTTGAGCTGGCTCCTATCTTCGAGGAGTGCAACCTTGCCGTCGACCATAACATGCTGTTGATGTCACTGATGAAGAAGGTGGCTCGTAACCACGGCTTCCGTGTGTTGCTGCATGAGAAACCCTTTGACGGCATCAACGGCTCTGGTAAGCATAACAACTGGAGCCTCAGTGCCAATAATGGTGTACTGCTCCATGCTCCTGGCAAGATAGACCCTTCGAATCCTGAGGCGACAGCCAACGAGACACTGCGCTTCGTGACCTTTATCGTAGAGACACTGATGGCGGTATATCGCCATAACGGACTACTGAAAGCCTCTATCATGAGTGCTACCAATGCCCACCGTCTGGGTGGCAACGAGGCTCCTCCTGCCATTATCTCGTCGTTCCTCGGGACACAACTCACGGAACTGCTAGATAAGATTGAGGAGTCAGAAGCCACTGAGCTCTTCACGCTGAAAGGCAAGAAGGGTATGGAGATTGACATCCCACAGATCCCAGATCTTATCATCGATAATACTGACCGCAACCGTACATCACCCTTTGCCTTTACGGGTAACCGCTTCGAGTTCCGTGCACCAGGCTCTACAGCCAACTGTGCCTCGGCGATGATCTCTCTGAATGCGGCAATGGCTGAGGCACTCGTCTCGTTCAAGGAACGTGTGGATCAGAAGATCGCTGAGTTCGCCGGGAAACCGGAATATTCCGCAGGCACTGGTCATACGGCGAAGTTCCATGCCATCGTAGAGGTACTGCGTGAGGATATCAAGACCTGCAAACCTATCCGTTTCGACGGTAACGGCTATAGCGAGGAATGGGTGAAAGAGGCTGCGCGTCGTGGTCTCGATGTGGAGAAGTCATGCCCCGTCATCTTCGAACGCTATCTCGACGAGTCGAGTGTGAGGATGTTCGAGAGCACGAAGGTGATGAACCACAAGGAGCTGGAGGCCCGTAATGAGGTGAAATGGGAGATGTATGTCAAGACCGTGCAGATAGAGGCTCGTGTCCTTGGCGACCTCGCCATGAACCATATCATCCCTGTCGCCACGCACTATCAGAGTCAGCTCATCAAGAACGTACAGGGCATGAAGGATGTCTTCTCTGTGGAGAAGGCTGAACGTCTCTCTATCCGTAATATGAAACTCATCGAGGAGATTGCCGAGCGTACGGAGAAGATTGAGCAGTTTGTTGAGGAGTTGACAGAGGCACGAAAGGTGGCTAACCGCATCGAGAACATCCACCAGCGTGCCATCGCCTATCATGACACGGTAGAGCCGCATATGGGTGCAATCCGCTATGAGGCAGACAAACTCGAACTCATCGTAGAGGACGGTCTCTGGACTCTCCCCAAATACCGTGAGTTACTGTTCATTAGATAAGGACATTTAGTTGAGGATATGTCTATTTTGACACACCCTCAATAACTTTAAACAATACAATTATGAAGAAAAGATTATTAGTATTGTTCCTTGCCGTCGTCGGAATGCAAATGCCGAGTGAAGCACAGACTGAATTAACGTATCCAAAATTCACAAAGGTTCTTGAAGTTACTTCAAAAAGCGTTAATATCAGGAAGGAGCCGTCCACGCAGAGTGCAAAGTTAGGGAATAGTCCAGAGTATCTGTTAGTACTTGACGAGAATGAAGAATGGTATCATGCATGTATCTTGAAAGAAGGTGCCGTTCTTCCACAGCCTGGTTATGTGTCAAAAAAAGTCTGTAAGGTAAAACCCTCTCCCAATCTTGACGGTAATTATGTAAAACAGTGCTGGGATGGAGCAGGAGTAAGCATTGAGAACCGTACAAACGGGAAATATAAAGGGTATTGTATTATTACATACTATGAGTTTTACTGTGGAGCGGAGAGAAACTGGATATTCATAGGGAAAAACAAGGGTAATGTTTGCATAGGCAAGCAATGTTATTATTGGCGTGTATGGTCGGACGATACGGAATATTCCCTGCAGTCTATTAATGGTGAAGCGCTGGAGGTTCCCATGAGTCGCATAGGCGATAGCGATGGTCCAGACTGGAACAAACTGACAGACCGTGAGATTGACAAGATTATGTCCTTTGATAGTATTGAACTGATGGTAGCTGGTACACAGACACAGGCCTACAGGGATGGTCTGGGAACGACAACAGAGTCTGGGAAAGGTGTCGTTACATATTCTTTTGACAAAGCTAAATATACAGGTGAAACGATGATCACAAAATAAACATGATGAAACAGAAATTATTATCAATGTTTGTATTTCTGCTGATGGCGGCAGTGCAAGGTGAGGCACAAGTGACACTAAAGATTCCACAGTGGCAGAAGTTTGTAAAAGTTAATAAAAGTGCTTCTTTCAAGAAGGCTCCCAACGTAAAGAGTGCCACGCTTTGGGCAGACGGCGGCTCTACATCCGTCACTTTTTCCTGGAAGAAAGAAGAATACATGAGAAAGTATTACATGCCGAGTTTTTACCAAGAAATCTGCCCTGTCATCAAAGAAGTCAACGGATGGTATCTGGTGTACATTTGCGACGGCGGTCAGGGTCTTAGCGTAATGGAGGCTTACGTGCAGAAAAGTCAGTGCAGGGAAGTGAAAGTATCCTCCCAGCAGGTAACGCTTGACGATGACAACATAATAGCCAAAAGCAGCAAGGGTTGGCTGCGCAACCAAGGCTACGCCAATAGTCTGGAGTGGGCTTATATTGGTACGCGAGTTGGCAATCAGGTGGTGTGGATAGATTGCGGTGGTGTCTACGAAGGTCCCGCCATCGACTTCTTCACGAAGCATTGCGGAACACCCTTTGAGCCTAAGCCGTCTACGCTTAACGACAGGAACATCAGCGAGTTTTTGAATTCCAATACTCCACGCAGGTATGGTATAGAGTATCAATTCCAGGATGGTCATAGGGAAACCTTCTGGATAGAGGCTGACAGCTATAAATATCCCGTTAATACCATTGTAATATAATCCAAGTTTCGCAAGTTCCTAACTTGCCAGTTTTAATTGATAGATTTCAATAGCATATCTAGTCTTTTTCGAACTCACAAGGGGTCATCCCCCTGTGAGCCCTCATTATCAACAAGTTTCAACGTTCCTGAATCTATCGTTTTAGACGACCCTAAATATTTTTGCACATCCTGATACGTGATTTCTATGACTTTAAAATAGACAGTCAACATGAAACTATTGCTGTTACTATCCCTGTCTGTGACCATAACTTTCTTAAAGTACATTGTTGTAATTCAGTAGAAATCTGTACCTTTACCCAATAAACCTCTAACCTCCAACTGATTTCTTCTGAAACGCCGATGTACAGGTCGTTTCCGGGCAGTTGGAGGTTGACTCAACCTCTAACTAACCTCTAACATAGGGGGTGATGAGTTGGAGGTTAGTGGGAGGTTCAGACAACCTCCAACTGGTCTTGCGCCCTTTATTTATCGAGGTTTGTGGTATTTTCAGTGGGAGGTTAGGGGTAACAACGAAGCGGCAACGGTGACAACGAATATAAAGAAGTATCTACTATGAAAGTAAATTCAGTGTGTTTACTCAATAAATTCACTGAATTTACTCACCAAATTCAGTGAATTTACTGAGATAGGAGATATTGGAAGGGTTCAGGGTTAAGGGTTAAAAACGCCTCAACACCTCACCTGATATGGTTTAAACGAAGAAAGGCTTCAACAAGCATCGTTAATCAAAGAAACGATGAGAAAAAACTATGAGCCATGATTCTCATCATGAGCACTCATATTCTTGATAAACAGATTGACAAGACGCTTCGTGATGATGGTATGACGAACGGCATGGCGCGCCTTATCTGCCAATGAGTTCTTGTCGCCAGACGGTTTAGCAGCCTTTGCCTCTGCTTCTGCCACTTGTTGCTCGCGCTTGTCGATCTTAGCACGCAAGCTCTCTGAAGCGTGATTATAAAGGAAGGTATAGCAGGGTATAGCAGCCTTCATAATATAAGGTGTGAGGAAGGTGGTCACTACACTGGATGCCACGATGATAGGATAGATGATAGGATTGAGAACGCCCAGGCTGGTACCCAGACCAGCGATGATGAATGAGAACTCACCAATCTGCACAAACGAGAAGCTGGTAAGCATGGAGTCGCGCATCGTCTGACCGCCCCACCAGCAGCCCAAGGTGCCAAAGAGAATCATTCCGACGATAATTACCAGGCTGACATAGACGACACTCATCCAGTATTCCGCCAATGAAGCCGGATCAATCATCATACCCACAGAGATGAAGAAGATAGCAGCAAAGACATTCTTCAGCGGTGTCATCAGCTTTTCGATACGATGCGACTCCACTGTCTCAGCAAGGATAGAGCCCATCACGAAGGCACCGAGTGCACTGCTAAACCCTGCTTCCTCTGCCGTCAGCACCATACCCAGGCATAGACCCAAGGCGAGAATGATAAGCGTCTCGTCATTCAAATATTTTTTCACTTTGCGTATCAGTGTCGGGATAATCAGTATTCCGCAAATGAACCATGCCGCGAGTGTAATGGCAAGATCAAGGACCTTACTTGCCAGCTCGGCACCCTCGAACTGATGGCGTATGGCTATACTGGAGAGCAATACCATCAGTACCACAGCCACCACATCCTCCACGATGAGGATACTGGTCGCTCCCTTGACGAAGCGCTCCTTACTCCAACCTGCCTCGTCAATGGCCTTCATCACGATAGTGGTGCTTGACATACAAAGCATGCCCGCCAGAAACAGGGAGTTGACCATATCAAAATCAGCATCCACTCCCACAGCGTAACCAAAGATCATCATACCCACGATGATTGTCAACGCACCTATTGCCGCCACCTTGCCGCTGCTGATGAGGTTCTTCAGGCGGAACTCCAGACCGATGCAGAACAAAACAAATAGCACACCGATATCACCCCATGACTTCACATTGTCCGCATTCACAAAGGTCTTGCCAAACAGATACGGACCAACTAAGACACCCGCAACGATATACCCCAGCACCACTGGCTGCTTTAACAACTTAAACAGAATGCTGACTACAGCTGCAGTAATCATCAAAATGTATAAATCTTGTACCATATTCTTATATTTTTATATTATGCATTTCCAACGTTCCGTCTCCTCCGTAACCTTTCAGAAGTAAAATTCTGGTCTGGAATTCTCTTATAACTTGTCTTGTTTTGGGTTAATATAGTATTACTGATTTTGCAAAGATAATAATTATCCTTTAAAAAACCTTACCAAAAAGCATTTTTATTTCAACTTCTGATAATTTGGAAACTCCGACCAATCCCATCCGGTGAGGTTTGTCCAACTGATGATTTGATAAAATTCTCATGTCGATATCTCCCAAGGGGCGTGGCAATATCTGTTATACCCCTATGACGATGCCTGGTATCACCCATGGGAGATAAAAGAGAGCCCTGTCAACCGGCAGGACTCTCTTTTAGGTATGCTTTCTATTCCTTTACTTCTTATTCCTGAAAGCCTCCAGCTCCTTGACGATGACATCGAAGTCGTCGGTGAGAGTCAGTTGGAGGTTCTTGTATTTCCCAAGTTTCACCATTTCCTGCAGGAAAGGATATACAGGCATCTCCTTGGTCCAAAAATCAGTGCCGAGGAAGATCATAGGACTGGCATAGCCGAACGACAGGTAGTGGTTCTGTACGGCATCCTGGAATATCTCCTGCATAGTGCCCGCACTACCCGGAGTATAGATGATACCACCGAAGGCAACGGTGAGGATCAGGTCCTCGCGGATGCTGTTCTCGAAGAACTTGGCGATATGGGTAGCAAAAGGAGCGGAAGGCTCATGACCATAGAGATAGGTGGGGATGCCGAGGCTCACATAGTCACCCTGACGGGGGAAGCGCTTCATCACCTCAAAGGAAGAAGCCAGCCATCCCTTGTCGTTGAATGACGGAGCCACCTTCAGGATCTCGACGGCAGCATCCACATCAGCCTCCGTGCGTCCTGCCAGCCATGCACCCAGATGGGTAGCCTCCATAGCACCAGGACCGCCACCACTCAGCATGATGAAGCCCTGCTCTGTGAGACGCTTACTCAGGAGCACCACCTTCTTGTACATCGGGTCGGTACGCTTCAAGGCGTGACCACCCATGATACCGAGACAGAGACGAGAATTATATTTCTTAAAGAACTCGTTAAGAGCCACATGGATACCATTGTCGTGCAAAGAGCGGGCAAGAGACTCCTCCGCCGTCTGCGCCTGTTTACCCGTTGCCATGAAGTGCTTGTACACCTTCGTGTCGTAGCAGGTCTCGAAAGTCTCCGCTTTCTGGGGATCGTAACCGGCATAGAGTTCTTCCGCCGTGTAGAGTGACGTACGGTTGACTTCAAAAGGTACAGCCTTCAGATAGTCCATCGCTTTCGGAGTGAACAGGTCGCTCATCGACTGTGCATTAACAGCTGTTGCAAGCATCATCATTGACATCATACAAATAATTCTTATTGTTTTCATAGCTATATTAATTAAATTATTACATTATTACATTATCTCATTTTTTAATTATTACATTTTCTTCATTCGTCCCTGAGGCTGGGCATATTCCTGTCCGATATGTCCGTTGAGGTTCTTGGTGACATACTCGATGAAGATATCGTTATAAGTACGCTTCGTCTCCCATTTGATCTTACAACCCTTAAAGGCATTGTAAAGACCACCGTCCGTCACGCAATACTTCGTCGTGGCAACAGTATAGACACGGTCGAGGTTAATAGGCTCGTAATGCTGTGTATAGCTGTTGAGGACCTGTACGTCGCTCACACGATGCTCTTTCTCATGGATGACGAACTTCATGCCAGAGACCTGTGGGAACTGACCGTCCGGCTTGGGCAGGAAAGCCATCAACTTATTCAGCATGGCAACGATAGTACTGCCCTTCACCTCAGCCACCACGATATAGTTGTCGTAAGGCAACATCGAGAGGAGGTCGCCATAGGTCAGGTCACCAGCCTTCACCTCATTGCGGATACTACCGCTGTTGAGGACGGAGATGTCAGAGCCCGTCACCAGACGGAAAGCATCCGTCACGATATCGCCACCATTCGTCTCCCCCATACGGACAGCCTCACGCCCCTCGTCATCCGTAATACGCAGAGGTACCTCACTATGGCAGATCAGACGACTCGTCTGCGCATGAAGCATGGTGTTGATGCTGTCCACCAGATGGGCGACATAGGTGTTCTTCTCCTTCACACTCGCAATGGGGATGAGGGAAGTCGTCATCCTGCCATCCGGGGTGATGAGCAACTTACCGACATTGGCGAACTTCGTACCCGTCTGTGTCACGATGATGGGTTTTCCTTCCTTGTTCAGTACAGTATCAGCAGTGATGACGGCATGGGAATGACCATCCAGCACGATATCGATACCCGTGGTATTCGCCACTACCGTATGGGAGTCGGAATGACGGGCATTCTCATTCTCACCCAGATGAGAGTCCAGGATCACATAGTCGGCACCAGCCCTTCTCGCCTCATCAACGGCACGTTGTACCAAGACGGAGATGTCCTCTGGTTGTAAGTCGTAGATAAGACTGTCACGCTCATCCTTGAACGCATACGCCTCATCCTCCATAGAGGTCGGTGTGACGACACCCACAAAGGCAATCTTCTTATTGCCCACCCGTTTGATGACGAAAGGAGCATACACCATCCTACCCGACCGCACATCATAGAGGTTGCAGCACACGATAGGAGCAGGCACCTGACGCAGCAGTTCGAACATACGCTCCATGCCGTAGTCAAACTCATGGTTACCCAGTGTGACGGCATCATAGCTGAGAGCCTTCATCACATCCACCACATACTGTCCTTTTGAGATGGCGCCCACCGTCTGTCCCTGGACATAGTCTCCATTTGACACCAGACAGACATCAGCGGTGTCGGCAATGGCGTCACGCAGTCCAGCCAGCTTGGCATAGCCGTCCATCGCACAGTGTGCGTCGTTCTCATAAAGGATGACGATGTTACGCTGTCTCTGACTTTGGCTGTACGTATACCCTGCATGGCAAAGCATCACATACGCCAACACAGAAATCCATACTATTCTTTTCATAACTTATAAGGTATTTGATTGATTACACACGCTTACGGTTTCTCGAAATGCTGATAGTCCTTGACGGTATTCCAGTTGCCTCCCCACTTGAACCCGTGCTTCATGAACAGGCGGTAGCAGAGGTCGCACTTCGAAATCTTATACTTGAACTTCTTCTTGCGGTCGACATAAGGTTTACCCGTAGCAGGCTGGATGAGGATGGTACCGTCCTTCTTCCTGCGTACACAAGGGTTGTAAAGCGGATTGATATCGATGGCAAGACCACGGGCATGGTTCGAGAGCTTGGTACTGCCCTCTACCACCCGGTAGCAGTAGCACGAGGTGTTGTTGGCACGCATCGAAGCCTCATCATCATCCCCATACTCGGAGATAGGACGCATGCGCTCAATAGGATATTTCGCCTTGTAAAGCTCCGCGAAGATTTCCTGCAGGTCCTTCGATATCGTCTTGTTACAGACAAGGACACCCACCTGTGTCTTCCCCTCCCCGTCGATATGCTTGATATGCAGGGTGTCAAGGACAACACCGTCAGGCTGGGCCTGCGCTGTTAAATATAAAAATGACAGCATGAAAAATTGTAAAACTATCTTTTTCATCTCTTTCTTCTTTTTATGTTTAGACTTTCGGGGACAAATGTACAACTATTATTTCAAATAAACAAGAAAAACATTTGGTTTTCTTGTTACTTATTTGTATCTTTGCCCCAACAAAACGAAGCAAGACGATGACTACAAAAAGACTATTCATGACAGCAATGCTGTTGACAGCAATACTGACCGCATGGGCGCAGTCAGTGGTAAGTGGAGTGGTGACCGACCGCCAGACGGGACGGGCACTAAGTCATGTGAGTGTCTCGGCAGAGGGTGGCAAGGCACATACCGTCACCAATGACGAGGGCTATTTCGTGCTGAAGACCAAGCAGACACCGCAATACCTGCAACTGAGTCATATCGGCTACAAGACACGTCGCCACCAGTTGAAGGAAGGCACCCAGAATGTGCGGATCATGATGACCGCCAATGTGGTGGGGCTCCATGAAGTGGTAATTACCCGCAACGATCCTATGGAGATCGTGAAGGCTGCCATGAGTCGTATAGAGAAGAATTATCCTGACCATCCCGAACTGGTACGCTGTTTCTATCGCGAGACGGCACGTCGCGGCTCTCGTTTCATCGCGGTGGCAGAGGCTGTGGCGGATATGTACAAGAGCGGCTATAACCGTGGTCCTGAGCGTGATGCCGTTGCCATCCTGAAAGGGCGGCGGTTGATGAGTATGAAGGCGAAGGACACACTGGGTGTGAAGATTCAGGGCGGTCCCGTGATGCCGCTGATGGTCGATGTGGCGAAGAACCCTGACTATCTGCTCAAAGAGGAGGAGTTCTACAAATATGCTTTCTCCATGGAGATGCCTGCCATCATCGACGACCGCCTACAGTTTGTGGTGAGCATGGAACCCGTTGGGGCTTCACTCTATCCGCTGATGTACGGCAAACTCTATATTGACCAGGAGACACTGGCATTTACCCGTGCGGAACTGCAACTGGATACAAGAGACTGGCGCAGTGCCTCTGACTATATGTTGGTACACAAGCCCTTCGGACTCCGTTTCCGTCCCAAGGAACTGAGTGTGACGATCGTCTATGAGACGGATGCACAAGGGATTACACATATGAGCTATGTCCGTAACGAGATGCGTTTCAACTGTGATTGGAAGAAACGGTTGTTCGCCTCTCCTTTCACTACTGTCAGTGAGATGGTGGTGACCGACCGCCAGCAACAGGGTGACGGTGTGAAGCGACCCAAAGGTCGTAACTCGTTTGGTATCCGGGAACGCTTCTACGACAAGGTGGAGTATTTCGACGACCCCGATTTCTGGGCTGACTATAACATCATCGAACCGACAGAGAGTCTGGAACATGCCATCGGCAAGCTGAAGAAGCATGTCAGGAAATAGCTATGTAGGCCGCATCTCAGAAAAATGCAAATAAATTTGCTTTTTCGTTCATTTTGCACTACCTTTGTCCCCACAAACAGATTAAGACAATGGACAAGAAGACGAATGAGATACTGCTGAAGAACGTCGCACAGTTGTCGAAGCTCACAGAGCAGGAAGTGAAGATGATGCCTGCCATAGAGGCACCGCTGCCCTCTGTGGAGCAGGTAAAGCAGATCGTGACGCTGGTGAAGAGTATCATCTTCCCCGACTATTTCAACAAACGCCAACCCGACGAGACTGTCCGCTCCTACTATATCGGTGTACACATGGAGGAGCTGTACGGGTTGCTGGTGAAGCAGATAGCCCACGGGCTACAGTTCTGTGAGGACTGTGAGGAGATCACCACCAAGGAGAAGGTATACCAAGAGGCTGCGAGACTCGCCACTGTGTTTATCGATGAGTTACCGGAGATCAAACGGTTGCTCTATACCGATGTACAGGCGATGTTCGACAACGACCCTGCCGCCCCTAACTATGGGGAGGTGATTTTCTGCTATCCCGTGATGAATGCGATGACGCACTATCGCATCGCTCATAAACTGCATGAGTTGCAGGTACCTGTCATCCCCCGTATCATCACAGAGCTGGCACACTCCAAGACGGGTATCGACATCCATCCGGGTGCCACCATCGGAGAGTATTTCGCCATCGACCACGGCACGGGTGTGGTGATTGGTGAGACCTGTATTATCGGCAACCACGTGACACTCTACCAAGGTGTGACACTTGGTGCCAAGAGCTTCAAATACGATGAGAACGGCAATATGCTGAACGTACCGCGTCACCCGATTATCGAGGATAACGTGACAGTCTACTCCAACGCCTCTATCCTCGGACGTATCACCATCGGGCATGACAGCGTGATAGGTGGTAACATCTGGGTCACCCACAACGTACCACCCTACTCCCGCATCCAACAGTCGAAAGCCGTGGAAGGCTCCTTCGACGGAGGATTGGGAATATAACTAAGTTGAAAGTGGAGAGTTAGAAAACAAAAGACCTGAGCAGTTGCCCAGGTCTTTTATTTTATTTAAACTCTTCCTTGGGAACTTCCACAGCACCCTCTTCTGCAGTTACTGAGCGCATATTTTCCGCTACTTTCACCAAATCGAAAGATGCAAGTTGCATGCCGTCGTATGCATCGTCAAGGAAACCACGGAAGTGTGTGGTCCGACCTATATCATAAATCTCATAGTCACGAATCACAACCTCATAGTTATCATCATAATAAATATAGATTCTTTGGTCCCTAACCTTCCAGTCAAAGTTATAGCGGGTATAACGTCTCGTCTCACGATTACGGTCTACCTGATAACCCGTCCCGCCTCTTGAAAAATCACCATTCTGATAGAAATAGATCTCCGTATCATAGATATCACCTGCCAACCCGTAGCGGTCGTAGTAATAATCACCGATAATCGTGCCAGACCATAAACCGTCAAGGTCCCATGCCAGCATCGTGTCCTTGTCACAACTCGTGAATGTCATCATAGTCAGTGCCAGCATGAGCACCATCATCGTGTTGGTATAAATTTTCCTCATATCTCTGCGTTTTAAAGTTTCTGTTGCAAAGGTAAGGAAAATATCCCATATATGCAAGATGAAATACCTAATAATGTGTAGGGAATACCCTATTTATAGGCAAAATAGATGTTTAATAACATAAACCTTGCATTTTGTCAAGAAAAAACATGGTGGATTCAGAAATATGAAGTATCTTTACATCATCAAAACGGAAATGACCACTTATGAAGACAAAATACTAATAAATGAGATACATAAATTTCTTTTCCATTATTAATACTATCATTTAGAATAAAGAACGGCACGGTTGTGAAACCCTGCCGTTCTTGTTTATAACTTGTTTTTACTTATTCCGCAGCATCTTCTGATTTCTTTTTACCAAACTCGGGGTCGACCTTGATAAATGCCGTCACAGCGAAGGTGATGGCACATAATGCCATGACCACGATGAAGAATGTACGATAACCCAGTATATCCTTCATCCATCCTGACAACATACCTGGCAGCATCAGACCCAGATAGGAGATAGCGGTACAGAAAGCATAGTGTGACGTCTGGAAATTACCCTTGCTGAAATAAAGCATGTAGAGTGTCAATGCCGTAAAACCGATACCATAGCCCAGCTGTTCCACAAACAGGCAGCTGCTGATGACAAAGAGGTTGTCGGGCATAGCGTAACTCATATAGACATACACGATATCAGGCAGTGTGATGGCACATACCATCGGCCACAACCAACGCTTGAAACCGTCACGACCTGCCAGCATTCCACCTAAGATACCTCCAAGGGTCAGACCGATGACACCCACGGTACCACTTGCCAGTCCAAACTCCTGTGGTGACAATCCCAGTCCTCCCGCAGAGTTTGGTCGCATGAGGAAGGTCACACTCATCTTTGTAAGCAATGCCTCCGGGAAACGGTAGAACAACAAGAAAAGCATAGCGAAGAGCATCTCACGTGGCGGCAATTTCTGGAAGAATGTCTTAAAGGCTGTCACCACACCGTTTGCCACCTCACGGGCATTCGTCCGACGGGGAGCATCCGCTTTCGCTCTCGGCATAATATAAGCATGGTATAGCCAGATGGCGATAAACAGTGCTGCCAGACCGTAGAACACCAGACACCAGGTATAGGACATCTGATAACGGGTCACCACCTGCAAGATTCCTGCCACTGGTATCAACACGCCATTACCGAAGATAACCGCCAAGCGGTAGAATGTGTTGCGGATACCCACAAACCACACCTGCTGATGGTCGTCCAGCTCCAGCATATAATAACCGTCGGCGGCAATGTCATGCGTGGCACTGGAGAATGCCATCAGGAAGAAACATGCCATCGTGCCCTGAAACCAGAACGGGGTGTTGAGCGTGAAGGCGACACCTGCCAGTGACGAGCCTAACAGCAACTGCATGGCGAGTACCCACCATCGCTTCGTACGATAGAGGTCGACGAACGGGCTCCATAATGGTTTAATGACCCACGGCAGTCCCAGCCATCCCGTATAGAGGGCGATATCTGTGTCTGTCAGTCCTAATTGCATATACATGACCACGGCAACGGTCATCACCACCACATTGGGCAACCCCTCAGCAATATAAAGGGTCGGAATCCACGACCAGGGGTTTGTTACTTTTGAATTTTGATTATCGTTCATTGATATTTGATGATTAATATATTCGTTTGATCTCGGCACCACGGTAGTAGTGCAATAATATCTCATCGTATTTATAACCTTTCTGTCCCATCACGGCAGCACCAATCTGACAGAGTCCGACACCATGTCCCCATCCTTTTCCTTTCAGGCGGAAACCAGCAGGTGTCTTCTCCACATCGAAGGCAGAGCTATACAGATGACTCTCGCTGAGAGCACGACGGATTTCCAGTTCCTTGCCGATCGTCATGGTCTTCTTCGTTCCCACGATCTTCAGTTTCCAGATACGTCCGCTCTTGCCACGCTCAACAGGAACAAGGTCTGTAATCTCGCCAAAGTCTTCCTTCAGGTTCTCCTTGACAAGCCGGGAGAGCTCATCAACAGTATATTCCACCGTCCAACGGTAGAAATCATTGGTCTCCTGGTCGTAATCGTTCAACACCTGTGAGAGCACCTCCTTGTCGTTGGTATTACAGAAGGGATCCTCTACAGATACCAGATAAGGTTTGGGAGTGTCCTCCCAACAATACTGGAATTCCTCCGTCACACCACCACAACACTTGGAGAAACGGGCGTCACATATCTCGTCACCATAGCAGAGAATACGGCCGCGGGTGGCTTTCAACGCTTGCTCGACAGCGTTACTGGTCTGTTTAGTGATACCTTGATAACGCTGACAATGGTCGTCTGCGCATACATCGAAAATCGTATGATCCTCACGGTCATACCAACGGATGATCTCATCGTCTTTCTTGATAAAAGAGAAGAAACCGTCTTTATGCTCTTTGTTCTCTTCCCTGCGTCTCATCTGTGCAAGGAGCCAGGAGCGGCTGATGACGGCATGCGCCTTCAACAGTTCCAGTCCTGCCGTCGCCTTCATCTCACTGCTGATGACACTGGCGAGATATTGCTCGACAGGTAATTGGTTGATGGCGGTAATCTTGTCTGCCTCCACTACCAAACGCAGAGTGCCGAGGAACACCTGTGTCTCCTTACGCTCCCAATGGAAGTTCACACCAATAGTGACATCGTGAAGCGAGAATGATGCTGTTGATGACTGTGGCGTAAACGTCAACTCACGGTACTGCATTCCCCGCCAGAGAATACCACCTTCTGAGAACTCCACCGTCTGCTCACCCTCAATCAATTCTCCTTTTGCCATATAAGGTGCATTAAGGGCAAACTTTATCTTCTGTCCGCTCACAATACCCACTGCCACGTTGGGTTGCTTAGAGGCAACTGATGTCGTATGGGTTTCCAAGGAATAGTTCTTCAGTTTATCCATCACTTCCTGCACCTGCTCCGAGGTGAGCGATACTTCCTGATAAATACGATGAGCCACCTCTGGAGTTATCTTACGGAAGTCCTC
>JAEEGH010003283.1_pt1 | contig 42755 bp, 31 predicted proteins | sample 9134181 | NCBI WGS metagenome assembly JAEEGH01 (sample SAMN16246544, study PRJNA631951) | gut metagenome | biome: gut microbiome; feature: rumen; material: DP-attached | host: Bos | place: Iran: Karaj | collected 2018-10 | reverse complement strand
CACGCAAATGGATTGCTTCGCCTTCGGCTCGCAATGATGCCTTATCAATGTTTTTGAACCCCGCTTCGCGCACTATCGCCTTTGTGCACCAACTCCAAATTGAGATGAGAACATCACTCCCGCTCTATTTTTAATGTTGCGGTCTTGTTTCTGCTGAATGATTCGTTCTTCATCGCGTTGACAAAGGTATTAAAATCTGTATATGTCGTGCTACCGATTTTCATTTCAGTGGCTTTGCAGCCGTCCATCAGATCAAAAGTAGCTGTAACATTCTCAACCTGTATGCATCCTCTGCCACCGTACAAGGTTATTGTGCCAGATGAGGATGTACAGAATACAATCTTTATGCTCTTTTCCCCAGCTGGCGCACTTGGCGATGTGGTGAGTTTCAGACCGCCATGATTGTAGGCGGCGCTGAAACTGTTAGTTCCCTGAATGTCCAGATACGCAGTAGTGGTCGTTGCTGGTTTGTTATTTGTTACAGCAAGCGCAGTTCCAAGACCGCTGACAGAATCATCTTCCAATCTAAGACAGTAGGTGGTGTCTCCGTCTGCATTATCCGTAATTGATATACCTACGTTACTTACAAAATATGTATTACTAATTCCAGATTCATCTACCTGCTGCCAACCGGCATATAGTGTCATGCCCTTATCAATAGGGTCTGAAAATTTGAATCTATCTGCTTCTGCACAACCGGAATCTTTATACCAACCGGTAAAAACGCAGTTGTTTTTAGTCGGACCTGGAGATGGGAATGTTATTTTACTGCCGAGAGCTACATCATTCAAATCTGGAAATAAACCGCTGCCACCGTTCGCATTAAATGATATCGTTGTAACCCACCTTGCGTACAATACTGTAGCTTCGGTAATAACCGTATTATCAAAATCAAAGGCTGTGTTAGCGAACGTCAGCACACCGCCAGAAATTGTGCCTGTGTACCAGTTGTCAAATGTCGCGTGAGAACCTGATGGAGCAGAAGGATGAGTTATCGGTTGAGCCTTTGTTCCGTATACTACATTTCGTGTGACCGTGCTACCGCCACCGCCGTTTGGGTTAAACTCAACGGCTACAGTCCATTTTGCGTAATATGTTATTGGAGCTGTAGAACCTGTTATACTTGTTTTTCTACCTGTTTGAAAAGCAGCATCTTCAAACCAACCTGCAAAATTAAGTCCTGTGTATTCTGGATCAGAAAGAGTCTTGCCCGAAGTTGAATCATAGCTTGCTTCCGCTCCGCCAGGTTGGAACTCAGCAGGAAGCGTAACTGGGCTTATGTATGTGATTACAGGATTCCATTTAGCATGCAGTGTCATGTTTCCAATGACTGTTGTGCTAAAGTTGAATGCTGTTGCATAAGTGCTGTCTGTATACCAACCGGCAAAGACGTAATCTGTTCTGGTTGGGGCTGTAGGCTGATTTACAGTGTCTTTGCCGCATACTTTGTTGTTCTGTGCTGCGACAGCACTGCCATTATGAGAATTGAAGGTGACGTTTGCCGTAAACTTGCCGTACAAGTCTTTGTTGCCAGTAGAACCTGCCGGTATTGAAGCGGTAGTCGTGTAATTATTATCTGTATACCAGCCCTGGAAAGTTGCGGTGCTGCAAGCTGCAGTTGGCAATGTTGGAATTCCCGTATCTGTTGTGTAAGTAGTCATGCCAGTGCTGTTTACTGTAGCAGCAACACCGTTTGGCACATGATAGTTCACCGTATACGTATCCGCCGTCCATTTTGCGTAGAGCGTAATGTTTCCTGTGATTTGCGTAGTAAAGCTGAATGATGTCGTACAACTGCTGTCAGTGCACCAGCCGCCGAAACTGAAACCATCTTTGGTCGGTGTTACAGGCATAGATGTTGTCTTTCCACAAGTTTCAGGTCTGCTTTGCGGTGTACCAGTGCCGCCCTTATAGTCAAACGTAACAGTCGCAGTAAACTTGCCGTACAAGTCTTTGTTGCCAGTTCCTGCATCAATTGACGGGATTGCAGAACCGCTATAGTTGTTGTTGTCGTACCAGCCTTCAAACACTGCATCTGAACATGTTATTTCTGTTGCACTAGGAACTGACGTGCCTTGTTCTATCGTATATGTAGTCATGCCATTGCTGTTTACTGTAGCAGCAACACCGTTTGGAACATGATAGCTCACCGTGTATTCTATAGGAGTCCATTTTGCGTAAAAGGTTTTGTTGCCTGTTGAATTTGCATAAATTTCTAAAAATGCAGAACCGCTATAGTTGTTGTTATCATACCAGCCTTCAAACGTATATCCTTCAGCTGAAGGAACTGGCAATGTCAGCCCTGTTGTGACACTGTAAGTATCGCCTGGTACAGCCTGTTTTTCCGATATGTATGTTACAGAATATGTTCCGCCACCAGCATAAACCGGTTCAAGCTCTATGTCGCCGCGCGCGCCGGTAATGTAGCCGCCATAATAAACAGTACCGTCATCACGGCATTTCCAACCGGCCATGGCATCACTGGTCTGCGACGTAAGGTCAATTCCGTCTCTTGAGAAATATTCGCCAGTTTTTAATACCATTCCGATTGCATCATAAGCTGTGTATTTATATGGAACTTTGAATTTCAGCACGCCGTGAAGCTTTGCTTCTGTTTCGTCAAGATATGCCGTGCGCGAGCTGCCGTCTATCAAATAAATAGTGGTTGAGCCGGAAACTATGTCGCCTGGTTTTATCCTTGGAAGAACTGCCGTGGTTGTTGTCGCATCAGCGTTGATTGGAGCTTGCTGGTTACCGTTTATTATCAGATTAATTGTTACGTTTGTTACATCTAGAGCGGCCATCTGGCTTATAAGAAGCCCGGCTTCTTGTTCCTCTATGCTTGAGCCGCTGCCGCCGAAGCCGCCGCCTGTATCTGTGCCTGTACCCCAGCCGCCTGCATCGCCGCCGTTATGCGGAGTATTTGAATTGGGCGCGTAGCTTATACCGCCGCCGCCTCCACCTCCGCCGCCACAGGAAGCAATCTGAACAGCAAAGAAAACTGTTAAGAGAATGTATATAAATAAATTCGGTTTATTATCATCTTTCAAAATACTCTCCGATTAAACCTTTTTAAGCTCACTTGTATGATTAACGGCTAAAAAATATCATTTCATTATAACAAAAGACATTATATCATAAGTCCAAAACTAATGTAACCCCCGGATTAAGCTTTTCTGTAAAGATTGCAGGGTTTGCAGATAAGACCCTTGCCATTGAACAAACTCAAACGCAAACCCGTCATTACGAGGCTCTTTTATATTATAAGCGTAATGCGCCAATGGATTGCTTCGCCTTCGGCTCGCAATGACGGATGACGGCACACCGTACAAAAGCCAATGCTAGTTTTTGCGCAAGCAAAACTAGCAGGGTTTGCAGATAAGACCCTTGCCATTGAACAAACTCAAACGCAAACCCGGAAAACTTGGTATTTTGCGAGATTAAGCCTTTCGGAATGACACTATACAAGCCCCAGTTGTGCACCAGTTACAAGTTTGTGCTGAAAGCACAAACTTGGTATTTTGCTAGATTCATTTTTATTATGTAGATAAATCTATTGCAACATCTCCCTGTGCACCAGTTACAAGTTTTACTGAAAGTAAAACTTGGTATTTTGCCAGATCAATCTTTTTTCTTAAATAAATCTATTGCAAAATACCTTTTCTTTTTATGCTTTTATTCGTATATTTACATTATCAAAGTATCTTGATTTTTTAGGAGCCCGACATGGACCAAACTGAAAACAAACCAAAGAAAAGCAAATTCGGTGCGTCAACGCTCATTTTTGCGGTCATCATCGTGCTGGTGCTTGCATTAGCCGGAACAACAATGTTCAAGGTTGATGACACTGAACAGGCAGTCATTACCCGCTTCGGCAAATACTACAAGACTGTCGGTGCAGGCCTTCACTTAAAAGCACCATTTGGAATCGACAGAAGCTACAATGTTCCAATTAAAGTAGTACAGACCGAACAGTTCGGTTTTCAGACAATTAAGGCCGGTCAGGTTAATCAGTACAAGAACGGCATCACAAAAGAATCTACAATGCTTACAGGCGACCTCAACATTGTTGACGTTGAATGGAGTATTCAGTACCGCATTGTTGATCCTGTTGCCTGGCTTTTCAACGTACAGGAACGCAAACAGACAATCCGCGACATTTCGCAGTCTGTAATCAACACGCTTGTCGGCGACAGGGCTTTTGACACAATGGAATCTGAGCGTTCCGCGATTCAGACTTCCGCGCTTGAGCTTATGAACGAAAACTTCAAGCAGCTCGGGCTTGGCATTAACGTAATTCTTGTTCAGCTTCAGAACATTGTTCCGCCGGAAGGCGTTCAGCAGGCGTTTGACGACGTAAACAAGGCAATTCAGGACAAAAACCGGTTCATAAACGAAGGTAAGGAAGTCTACAACGCCGAAATTCCGCGCGCGCAGGGTGAAGCAAACCAGCAGGTGCTCGTCGCCGAAGGTTATGCTTCAGAACGCATCAACAGGGCACAGGGTGATGTTGCCCGTTTCAATGCGGTTTACGAAGAATACAGAAAATCGCCTAAAGTTACGCGCGAACGGCTTTATCTTGAAGCAATGGAATCAGTATTCAGTGAACAGCAGAACAGCACTTTAATCGACAGCAAGCTTGACAATATGCTTCCTATTAAAAATCTTACTGACAAGGCGGAAAAGAAATGAAAAAGACTATAATAACATTGGGCGTACTCGCCGTTCTGGTCATAATTTTTCTTGCAATGGGGCCTTTCTTTGTTGTTGAAGAAGGCACACAGGTTGTTGTTACGCGCTTCGGTCAGTTCATCACATCACATGAAGACGCAGGCCTGCACTTCAAAGTGCCTTTTATCGATGAAGTGATTGTCTATCCGAAGCTCATTCTTTCGCTTGACGGTGACCCTGAGCCGATTCCGACAAAAGAAAAGCAGTACATCGTTGTTGATACAACTGCACGCTGGCGCATCTCTGACCCGCGCCTGTTCTATCAGTCATTTAAGACGCTCGACACAGGCTATAACCGCCTGAGCGACATCATCGATTCAGCTACACGCATGATTGTCGGCCAGAATACGCTCAACGAAGTTGTGCGCTCTTCAAACCTGATTATCACAAATCATGCAGTTCCGTCTGACGGAGAAACTGACACACAGGAAATCCGCGAGCTTGAGGCAACTTCTACAACACCTGAAAACGTGCTCAAAGGCAGACGCCAGCTCAGTCTTGAAATGGCTGAAGAAGCACGCAAAGGCATTACAGACTACGGCATTGAGCTTATAGACATCGTGCCGAGACAGATTAAATATTCAGACGAAATGACTGAAAGTGTTTATAACCGCATGATTAAGGACAGAAACCAGATTGCCCAGTTCTACCGCTCACAGGGTGAAGCTGAAAAAGCAAAATGGCTTGGTAAGGTTGAAAACGAAAAGCGCGCAATTCTTTCTGAAGCATATAAGACTGCAGAAGAAGTGAAAGGTGCTGCCGATGCAGAAGCCACACGCATTTATGCTGAAGCTTACGCAAAAGACCCGGAATTCTACGCTTTCTGGAAGAGCCTTGAATCTTATAAAGAGACTCTGCCGAAGTTTGATACAACATATTCGACAGATATGCAATATTTCAAGTATCTCTACTCTTCTGAAGGCAGATAGGCATGGGCAAAATTATAGAAACAGGTGACCGCATCATTCTGCACACAGCAATGACCGACAGGGAATTTGCAAAAGCAAATATGATGCAGCACATGAAAGCTGAAGGATATATTGCAAAAGAAGCCGAAGGCGGTTCTTTTGAGTTTTCAAAATGGTTTTTTGAAGACACCGCCGCAAATGAAGACGGTGAATTCGAGCTTTTGGGAGAAGGCTTAGAAGGTGTTACAGCTTATCAGATTCTTAAAGAAGTTGAGGAAGCATGTAAAGACACTGAAATCTGCACAAAACCAAATCAGACACAGCTTGATGCGTGGTCAAAAATCTTCCGCATAATCAAGGCAATGCGTGAGGCAGAAAAGCAGAAGCTTATGCTGCCGAATTGCGGCGCAGTCGGCATTATATATGCCGATGACGGAAGAATCCTGTTTCTGCCGGAACTGCTTGTTACCCGCTCTATAGCCATGCGCTCACAGAGCGAGGCAGCAGAATACACAGAAAGCTGGCGGCAGTCAATTCTGCCTATTGAGCAGATGCCGTCATTTTCTGCCGCTGTAATGATTTACACAATTATCACCGGCCACCGCCCATACAATTCAGACTCACCGGAACAATTGGCAGACGACTTTTTGGACAGCTACTTTGTTCCGGCAGAATACCTCTGCCCGCTTTCCAAAGATAATGCTGAAATTCTTGATACGGCTCTAAAAGGCAAGATTAAATTCCGCCCTACTTTGAAGCGGCTTTTAAGCATATTCGGTGAAGACATTTCAGGCGTTTATCAGGCTGAATCTAAAACAGCCCAAAAAGAAATAAAAGACAAGGCATACAGCAAAATATCAAAAAGAATAGGCAGAAGCCGCTTTTTCCGCAAACATTTTGCACAGATAGCAGCTGTATTCATAGCGGTTATTCTTGTTACAGCCGGTATTCTTTCTATAGTAAATACTGAAATGTCACGCCCTACAACAAAAGGCCAGACAGCTTTTCAAGTTGTTGAATCGTTTTATTCTTCGTTAAATCATCTTGAAACAGTCAGGCTTGAGGAATGTATTTCCAAAGCTGCCGGAAAAGAAATTAAAGGCATTGTGACAAATCTCTATGTTACAAGCAAAATGCAGTCAGCTTATAACAGCGGTCAGGGCATAATGACACCGGCTCAATGGATAATCAAAGCAAATCCAGAGAGAACAAGCGTCTACGGCATTACACGTCTTAAGATAAACGGCATTGAAAGCAATACAAGCGCAGACTGGTTTCAAAATGTACAGGCACTTCCTTTAAACATTGAAAATGGAACAAATGAGCACTTTGACGCTGAATATTATCTTGTTTATACAGACAATCCGGAAACCATCACCATTGTTGCGTACAAAGATTCGCTTGAACTGACTTTTATAAAAGACAGATGGCTTATTACTAAATTTGAAAGAAATGAAACACCTTCTGAATGTGATAAGGCTCAGTTCTTCAAAGACTTGTCTGAAAATAAAACCGGAAGCTACGCATGGTTTCCTACTGAAAAAGAACTTGAAGCAGGAAAAGCAGAGCTTGCACCGCAACCTGTGCTTTTCTAACAGCACTTCGTTTTATGAAACACCCGCTAACTGACGATAATTAAATACTATGAAACGATGTTGTCTAATTATCGCCCTGCTATCCTGTGTGTTTTTTGCTTTTGCTGACACAGCCGATGATACAACAGCTGTAAACAATGCAATCAGACAAGGCAACTGTGCATTTCTTTATGAATATATAAACTCAAAAAATGCAGACAGTGTTCTTGAAGCAAAGGCGAAACGGACAATAGATTTATACAGCAGCGAAGACACAAAAGCCGCAGCATACAGAACTGACACAATCCATCTGAAAGTTGGTTCTGTGCCTGCAAATCTTTCAGAGAAAGTAACACAAGACCCTGAAACAAATCTTAAAGAATTGGTCAGCTATTTAATAAAAGGGGCAAGCGATAATTTTGCACGTGTAAAAGTGCTTCATGACTGGATCTGCTATAATATTGATTATGATACTGATTTGTTTTTCAAAGACAGCAGCAAAAAGCAGAATTACTGCGGAGTGCTTCAAACGGGAAAAGCAATAAGCACTGGTTTTTCCGCATTGATGAAAGAAATGTGCACCTTAGCAGGCTTTGAGTGTGTGTCAATTGACGGCTTTGCAAAAGGTTATGGCTACAACGGCCACCTTTCTGAAACCGTAGAACACAGCTGGAATGCTGTGAATATTGAGTCTAAATGGTATTTAATTGATGTAACGTGGGATACTGGCTATCTTGAAAGAAAAGCCTTTATAAGATGCTATTCTTCAGAATATCTCTTTTTGGATTCACGTTCATTTTTGTATACTCACCTGCCGAAAGAAGATGCTTTTCAATTTTATGCGCCTGTAGTTTCAGCAGACCAGTTTGAAAAAGAACCGAAGCTTGAGGGCAAATTCTTTGATTACGGTTTTTCTCTTTTAGACAATAAGCTTGCATTTTTCAACAAAATTGAAAGTGAATTCTCTTTTGAGCTTAAGTGCAGAACGCCCAAAGCATATATGGCAACTACACTTTTTACAAAGAACGGTCAGATTGTAGAGAACGCAACATGGCTGAACAAGCGCGCGGGAATAATCACCCCGATTGTAGATGTGCCTGACAAAAATGAATATAAAGCACGCTTTTACATGCAGTCAAAGCGGCCGTTCCCGTTTTCTGTTGATGCAAAAACTGTTGAGGAAATCTATATTCCAAAACTTCAGGAAGCATATACCGCTAACCGCGTTTCAGCAAAAGAACTGCAAATATTTAAAGATGCTTTTTACAAGGTTCAGCGTAACGGCAAATACTATTACGCAGATGACCCTTTTGACACGCAGAAACTGCGGACTGTCACCAAAATTTTCGATTTGCTCTATCCGAAAGGCACAGTCTTTACAGAGGAAATATTCTCGTTTTATGTTTCATGTGCTGATTCTTATGAAGGTTACGGCAGCGACAATCTACGCTACCCGTTTCAAGAAAGGGAATTCAGAACATCTGCAAACACAAATCTGATTTCTCCTGTGACAGGCTGCCTTAAACAGGGTGAAACATACAAATTTGAAGTGCAGACAAGCGATTACACGAATTTCTATATTTTACTGCCTGATTCTGTCAAATGGTCAAAGAAAAATCTTCAGACCGAATTGTATGAACTTGAATTTCAAATTCCGGAAGGCTTAACTTCTTTATCGATTTATAATACGAACAGAAAAGCACTGTTCACTTTCAAAGTTGAGTAAGACTTTTCGCAACAGTTTATTTTATAATTGAAGTTCTTTCAGCGAAAAGGGTCGCTTTTTGTGCTGTACAGTCTGCCGGTTTTTGCTCATGCAAAAAGCGGCACTTTTCGCCGAATAATCTTTATTCGTAGATTAAACTGCCGCGAAAAGAAAAAAGCTGCTTCTTTCGAAGCAGCCTTTTATAACCAGTTAAGTTATTTGTTCATTTCGTCAATCAAGCCCTGGTATTCGTTCTTTGTAGCTTCATAAGCTTCCTGAGCTGTCTGTCCGCCACCGTAAACGTTCCAAATAACGCTACCAACCTGATTGATACCGATAATCATCGGGTCATAACGTGGAACTGGATTGTCGCGCATCAACTGCAATGTTTCATCAACAGCACGTGCATCACGGAATCTTGAATAGTAGTCTTCTTTCCATGTTGATTCATCGTAGCCTGGAACTTCTGTTGTGTAAAGGTCAAAAGCCTTTGCAATCTTTTCAGCACGTTCTTTGTCATAGCAGCCAGGAATTACATATACGTTGTCCTGTGCCAATGTTCCGTATTTTCCGTCACCTTTTGGTCCAAGTGGGAAACATACAAAGCCCCAGTCGTCCTGCATATCAGCGATGTTGCCTACGCGGTATTCCTGGTCAACCTGGAAAGCAACTTCACCGTTGATGAATGAAGCATACATCCAGTCCCAGTTTGCACCTTCCGGCTGTGGTCTTTCATATTTGCGCTTCATATCAGCAGCCCAGCTCAAAGCTTCAAGAGTCTTTTCGTTGCCGATGTTGTTGAAGTATTTTCCGTTTGAATCTTTACCGATGTAGCTTCCGCCGTTTGACATAGCTGCGAGATAGCAGAATTCTGTAGAAAGGTTAGCCATACCGTATGTATCAAATACACCGTCGTTGTCAAGGTCACGGGTTGTCTTCTTCAGCATGTCTTCGAATGTTTCCCATGTCCATTTATAGTCTTTCTGCAAATCGTAGATTTCTTCCGGGTCAATACCAGCTTCTTTCAAGAGACGTTTGTTGAAGAAAACACCGCCGCGTGGTTCAGAAGCAAGTGCACGCATTCCGTAGAAACCGCCGTTCTTGCTAGTCAGTTCTTTTGTAGCTTTGTCCCATTTCGGGTCATTCCAGTCAATTGATTTGATTGTTGACAAATCATAGAAAAGATTGCCTTTCAAACCTGTTGAAACTGAACGTGCATCAATAACGAAAATGTAGTTTTCGTCGCCGCCTGTTGTACAGAAGTTTGCAACTGTCTGTGGGTGTGCACCCCAGCTGCCGATACCATAAGAATCGATGTCCATATTGTAAGCGCTCTTCAAGAATTTATGGAATCTTTTTGCATCTTCATCAGCAGGGCTAACTGCTTCAGCATTGTCAGCACCATCACTTGGTGACCAGAAGTCGCCGATGATAATGTGCATGCCGTCGAAATCATAGACTTTTTTTGTTTCAGGATCTTTTGCGAGTTTTACGCTTTTGTATTCCTTGAACAAAGCCTTTTCTTCTTCTGTTAAATTCTTTTTGTTACCACAAGAAACAAAAAGAACAGCAAGACCGATAAAAAGAACCGCTTTTAATGCTCTTTTAACCATATTATTTTGCCTCCTTACTATATTTCCTCCATACAGAGAAAACCAATCAACAATCTCGCCGCAGGCGACGAGATTGTAGTTCTTAATAAGTAATTGCACTCGGCTTTGATACCCATTTCTTCGACGCAAGCGTCGGGGTATCAAAGCCTCGGCACGAATGAACAGTCTGTTAAAAACTTAGCAGACTGTCCACATTAACCAATTTCATTCTGCAAATAAGATTAACATCAAACACCGTTTTTGTAAAATCATTTGTTGCAGATAAACAAGCAGCCGCCTGTCTTACATTTTTACGCCTGTAGAAGTCAAACTTTCTACAAAGAGATTCTGTGCAAAAAGATACAGCACAAGCAGCGGAATAAGCGTAATCAAAACACCGGTAGCAACAATTGCGTTGGTATAGCCGATAGATACAGTCGGCATACCGTAAGCGTTCATCATGTACTGTGCAAATCTGTCGCCGAGAGTTGCAACCTGTGTAGACAAAAGCTTAATTTTTCCAAGGAACAAATCCGTATAGAACGAGTCTGTCCACTGCCATACAAAAGCGAACAAAAAGCATGATGTAAGGATCGGTTTTGCACCGGGAATCATAATGCGGATATATGTTGAAAGCGGACCGCAGCCGTCAACATAAGCTGCTTCTTCAAGTTCAAACGGGAAAGCCATAAAATATTGGCGTATCATGTAAATATAAAGACCGTTTTTCAAGCCCATACACGTAAAGCACATCATCAGATACGGCAGCATAGAGCCGCGCAGGTTTACCGTATGCCCGAATACATTAAAGAACCTGAAATGCAGATACAAAGACGTTGAGATTGTCTGCGGCGGAATTATAATTACAAGAATTACGCAGAAAAACCAGAAACGCTTGAACGGAAACTGGAATCTTGAAAAGCCGTAGCCGACAAGAGAACACATAAAAACCTGAATAACAGCGACAAGTGTTGAAACCCAAAGACTGTTAAACAAAGAGGTTTTGTAGTCCATTATTGTAGATGCAACTTTATAGTTCAAAACTGAAAAGTTTTTAGGCAGAACAACAATTGTTGTGTCGTACAAGTCTTTTTCAGCCATAAAGCTTACGGAAATCTTATTCAGAATTGGCTGCAAAATCAAAAAGCACATTCCGAAAAGCAGAATTCCGCGGAAAATCGATAATGTGTATTTCTTTATTGTCTCTCTCAGCAAAATGCCGTCAGATGCTTCATTTCTTGCCCAAAAATCATTGTTAATCATAGTTATATACCACCTTAGAGATAATCAAAGAAGTCAATCCAATCATAGCCATAACCACAATAAAATAAATCCAGGCTAAAGCAGAACTGAAACCGTAGTTAAGCTGACCAATCATAACATCGTTAATCTTTTTCATAATTACGTTGTCTGACTTTGTAAAGAAGTCAATGATTGTATAAACCCAGCATACCAAAAGAAGCGGGCTTACCATCGGAACTGTAATTTTCCAGAGGCGTTCCCAGCTTGTACAGCCTTCCATGTCTGCGGCTTCATACATACTTGGCGAAATATTCTGAAGACCTGAAAGGAAGATAATAATCTGAATACCAGATGCCATGGCAACGTCATAAATCGAATCGATTATTTCAAAAAGAGTCTTGAAAACTTTGCCGCTTATGCCGTTTACACCGCCTGTATTTGAAACAAGAATCTCCTCAAGAACAGCGGTAATTGTATTAGAGCTGCCCTGCTCTTCAATTGTAGCCTTAAGCTGTGAAAGCAGCGCGTTATTGTACTCAAGTCCGACAAGAACGCCAGAAGAAAGAATAACGCACAAAAAGAAGATTGAGCGGACAAGCGCGCGTCCTTTGAACTTCTGGTTGAGCAGCAGCGCAACAAAGAAGCTGAAAACTATAGTAGCCAGAGAACGGTAGAACATTGTCGCAATTGATGTAACAAGCATTCTGTTGAATTCAGGGTCAACAGTAAAAGCTCTTACATAGTTTCCGTAGTTGTTCCATTCCATTATGAAGCCGTTTACAGAAACATCAACAGCCGAAAGACTCATTGTAAGAGACTGATACAACGGTTTTATCATAAAGAAGATAAAGCCTATAATAAACGGACTTATAAATGCATAACCAAGACGGGCTCGGTGACGTGTAAGCCCTACTCTTTTCTTTTTCTTACTAAACAGCATCAGCGGGCCTCCATTACCTTATAATCCCGGGCTGGAATTGAAACACCGTCAGGAGTTTCAAAATCAACATAGCCAAAATTGACAAGTACTGCATAACCATTGTCAAAGGTTGTCAGAGTAACATCATCACTGATGAACTCATGGTTATCAATTCTGGCATTGCAGATATTTTTCATTTCAGAGTTATAGCGTGAATAAATATCCTTCATTTTATCCTGCCAGTTGGCAAAATTAGAAGCATAATATTCTGTAAACTCAGTTTCCTGTATACGTTTTTCTGATTCTGCAATAAAGGTGAATGCAAGACCTGCACCGCACTCCGCAGATTCAAGAATATTCTGCTGAATCTCGTTTGCAATATTTATTGAAGAACCTGTAAAAGTTACATTGCCGTGCAGCGCAATCTGATAAAACGGAACATGCTTATCCAAAATTGCATAATCATTGCCGTGGAAAACCATATTGGTAACACAGTCTGCATCTTTTACAGCATAAACATTACCGGCATTAATCATAATGCCCAGACCTGATTTTTTGATTTCGCTCAAAGTTTCAAGCTGCATATCTTTTACAGCGGCACGGCTTATCTTTTTACGCGGGTTATAGTCTGCCGAAAGCTGGTAGCCGGTGTCTCTAAACGAAACGCCCTGGATCTTATGCTTTGCCGCATTAGAGCTGAGATTAAGCGCAGCCTGTCTGCTGATTTCAGGCTTTAAAAGATAGTAATAGTCTACATCGTCACGCTTGCCGTACCAGATCGGCGTATATTCGCTCAGCTCGCAGACCTCGGTGCTTGAAAAACGTGCAGAATGGCTGAAATAATTGAAGCCGTCATTTGCACCCGGCAGGAACGCATACTGCACCTGACCGTCCAGATAAAGCTTTGGCGAACAGTTCTTTGTATCATCAATCATTTTGTTGAATGCTGAAGCTCCGCCAAGCTGCCTTATAAATTTGAATTTCTGAAGCGATTTCTGCTTTACGCCGCTGTTAATAAATCCGGTAAGCTTTATAAAGCATGTAGGCATATTCATTGCATCAATGGACTTAATCATATCAGCTGCCTGCTTATAAGAAGTCAGCGAATAAGGCAGTGTTTTAGGCATACCCAAAACCTGCTGCATTTTCGAAATAGCACCGACAATTTCAATTGAAACAGGCACAGCTTTATTCGCCGCGGCTTTAGAATCACCGAACAGCATGCTTCTATAATGCTTTGCCATGTCTGCATAAGAAGCAGAATCTATAAAAGAATAAATCTGCTCAATGCCTTCACCTTCAGGCAGACCGCGTTCATACGCGTACTGCGCATTTGTATTTCTTGAAGACGGTTCATACTTTTCGCCATGAATAAGCTTATAGTCTGCAAAGACATAGTTATAGCTTCCAAGTCTGCCTGCAACATCAGCTGAAACAGCGCCATACTCTGCGCCTTTCTGCATAACAGAAATAAAGCTTGAATCACCGCATGAAACGCCGAAAACCGGGAAGGCGGCTCTGGTTTCTGTCATAACTGCATCGCGGTCTGAACCGTAGTCCCAGCCGTAAACATCGCAGTAATATGCATTCTGTCTGATTTTTCCGTTGTTAAAGTTGATTAAACTTCCGCCGCCTTCCGGCACAAGCAGAAAGCCGGTGTCGTCAGGGCCGCCTGCACCAAAGTACGGCAGCACAGAAAGTCTGATAATCGGAAAATCTCTCTTATAAGCGATTTTATCAAAAGGCACCTGTACAACAAGATTATTGCCGTCAAGTTTATATGTCACAGAAATATTAAAGCCCGGCACATTCTTGATTTTACCGCCGGCGTACATCTGAATGTCGCGGTCATAATCTTCGCGTGTATAACCGATTGATGCAAACATTTTTTCGTTTTTCTCTTTCAAGAATGTCTGCAACGGGTCGCGGATTACATAAACAGCACCGTCTTTCAGCATAGGATATTGCTGCAGAAGCAGGTTTTTGTCATCTGACGCAAGAAGATTTCCAAGCTCAAGCTTACGGTAATTCTGTTTTAGAGAACGCTGGTCGCTTGCTGAAAATTTCTCAAGATAGTTGTTCATGTCTTTTTCTGTCAAAGCCATAGGATAAACATAAACACGCTCAATATCACCAATACTGTAATCGACTGTGATTTCATCGCCTGTCTTTTTTATTTTATAGGCTTCTTTAGAAATTGAATAATTGAAGAAATCATAAAGCGTATCAACGCCGTTTATTGTTGAATATTTCAACAAAAATGGCGAGCGCATATTGTCTTTTTCTTTTTGAAGGGCAAGCCTGTCATTCTGCGAATTCACAGGGTTAGAATACCAGACATGTCCTGTTGATTTCTGTGTAACAGAAAAAACAGTTGTATCCGGGTCGAGCTCAAAGAGCAGAGAATCGTTTTCAAGAACATACTTTTCAGGCTGACCTTCCTTCAGATATTCAAAACGCTGAAGAACAGTATCTGGAACTTTTCCGACATTGGCAAGCCTGTAGGCGATATATGCAATAAAGCCTATCACTAGAAGCCAGAATACAAAACCAATCCAGAATTTCGGCGATTTCAATTTGTCAAGCTTAATCATTTTCATTTTCTCCTATACTCCCGCCGTCAATTCAACCTGAACATAATTTCTTTGCCAAGCGAAACAAAGTAAGAAATACCCTGCGAAATCATACTGAAGAAAAGCAACATAATAAAAATAAAGACAAGCATTCCGAAAACGGTCATAACAAGGAACAAAAGCGTCTTGCCTGCACCGTAAACATGAATCATCATCATTGCCATAAAAATCAGCATTACACACCAGAGAAGCGAAATATCGTTGAACACAAAATAAAAAGCACCTTCTTCAAGTGTTACGAAATTACTCATAATTATAATAGGAATCTGAATCAGGGGATACGGCGTTAAAGCATAAGCTGTACCCATGTAGATATCGCCGAGATGGCCTTTGCCGTCAAACAGTGTTGTAACGCCCCAGTTGCAGATGCAGAAAATTGCGAGCGGCAATAATATAGAAGCAAATTCCATAAAAACATTGACTTTTTCCCAGTTTACGTCTATCAGCAGAAAGCTTGTAAAGCGGAGCTTCCAGACATGTGTAAGAATGGTCAATATAACAATAAAATTTGCCGCAGAATAAGAGCCGCGCTTTGCGTGTATCAAATCCCAGAAGCCGTCTGCCGGATGGAAGATAACATAAAAAGCGTAGCGCAGAGTCTCAAAAAAATGGTCATAGGTTTCTTTTTGACCAAGTTTTCGTATTCGTCTAGTTACAAAGTTCATTCAGCCTCAAGCTCCTTTTTAATTTTTGAAATTCTTTTGACAGCAAAGCAGACAATCAATAATGCAGCGGCAATAAACACAACATAGCCGACATTCTTTTCAACAACTTCTTTGCGGTAGTACATAAAAGCTTTTGAATAGTCTTTCCTGTCGTGCTTCAACTTGAAATAAGTCATTGCTTCTTTGTAGCGTTTCTGCCGTACCAAAGCTTTTCCAAGCCCGATATATGCAAGATCATAGTTTCCGTTCAAATCAAGCACTTTCTGCCATGTAACGGCTGCTTCATCGTATTCGCCGCAGGCATACTGCTCGGTTGCGTCATAAATGAGATTACCGAATTCGGTCGGTGTATAAACTGTAAGCGCACAGCTCTGCGAGTCAAGAATGAACAAATCTCTGCCGCAATGCTCTACTGCTGTAGGAGTTCTAAAATAACCTTCGATGTTTCCTTTTCCGCCGAATGCAAAAAGCAGATAGCCCTGATTGTTATAGCCGAAAAGTCTTCCGCGGTTTTCGTCAATTGCAATATAAACTTCATTATCAAGAACAGTTATATCTGCAAATTTTGAAGCGCCTCTGATACCGGCGGCATTGCCCCAGTTCAAATCTCCGATTGGAGGAACAGTGGCATTTTTTACAAGAATATCTTCTCCAAGCGCATTCAAACGGCGGATTGGTTTTGCCTTGTCAGAGAGCAAATCCCATTCCTGAAAGGTTTTTACTGTTGCAAAGACAAAGCCTTCAGAATCAATATAGGCATTTGAATATTCAGTCGGAACAAATGACTCCATCTGCTCGCGCTGCTTTCTTGTAGAGAACAGTTTCCATACATAATCAGACCAATTGAAAACTACCTTGCTTGCGCCGTAAAAGCCTGTGAATTTACCGTCGTATTCATATTTGATAAAGCCTTTGTTTACGTTTTTTGCAAGAACATAAGGTCTGCCCTTGTCGTCAGCAATTACTTTTTCAGGCAGGAACGACTTGCCTTTTTCATAAGTCGGATCGTCCGGCTCAACAAAAGTGAGCAGAAGATTCAGATTTTCGTCAAGCTTTAAAACCCTGCCGTTGTTTGTATCGGCAATAAAGATTGTTCCGTCTTTATTGACAAAAATATCGCTCGGACCTGCAAAAGTGGTAATCATGTCCGGATCATCCGTATAAAAACGGTCGATTACACGCACAAATGACAGAGTTTTGTTTTCATTGTACAGAAGTTCTATGATGCGGTTGTTGCCTGAATCTACAATGAAAACGCGCTGGTCTATGCAGTACAAACCCGTAGGGTTCTTGAGCATCGTATCAAGACCAAGGCTGCTTCCGTATAACACGCTTGAAACGCGGTAGGCATCAGGCGAATGTTCTATATAGTTCCAATAGTCGTAGATATAGTTGTCGTTTTTGGCAAAACCGGCTGCAGCACACAAAAAGAACGCAATGCAAATCAATATCAGTCTTTTCATATTTTAGTCCTTTAAGCCCGATGTAGCCATTGTCTCAAGAATCTGGCTCTGCGAGAATATAAAGAAAATAATCGGAACAGCAAGCGTTACAACTGTAACAGCTGCACCCGGTCCCTGTCTTGCGATACCGCCGAGAAGAATCTGCTGAAGCGCATAGGCGAGCATCTTTTTATTCTCAGAATAAATAACACTTGCCTGCTGGTTGTTCCACAAACCCTGAATAGAAAAAATCGAAATTGTAAGCCATGCAGGCTTTACATTCGGCATAACAAGGTTCATAAAGATTTTCCATTCATGCGCACCGTCAATTTTAGCAGCTTCAATAATCGCCATCGGGAAACCTTCCATGAACTGCTTCATAAGAAACAGCCCCATAGGCGCAACAAAAGCCGGAAGAATAATAGCCCAATAAGTATCAACAATATGAAGGCGGCACATAATTATGTAATTCGGAATGAATGTTACATAACCGACAAACATAAGGGCTACAACAACAATTCTAAAGAATGCGTCGCCGAGCGGAAATCTATATTTTGCAAGAACATAAGCCGCCATAGAAGCAATAATTACATGGCCGAATGTTCCCACAACAGTTACAAAAAGCGTATTGAAGATATAGCGTGAAAAAGGAACCCATGACTGGCTCATAATTACAAACAAATCTGAAAAGTTGTCTGTCGTCGGGTTTCTTGGAAATACTGTCGGCGGAAATTTTAACAATTCGTCTAATGGTTTAAAAGACTGACAGATTGAGTAAATCATCGGGAAAACCATTATGAATGCAAATAAAAATACTACTGAATAAACGCCGATGTCTCCGCCTAAAGAACGGTTTGGCTTTCGTCTTTTTATCTTATAGTGATGAATAACAGGTGCTGATTCTGCTGCATAACTTTTACTCATGTCTAAACTCCTTACTTACCAACTCTGTTCAATATAGCCTGGAAAAGTTTTTTGCAAAGAAGCATTGCAAGAACCAGAACAGTCGCAATTGCAGACGCATAGCCCATCTCAAAGCGCGAGAATGCATAGTCAAACAAGTGCGTAACAACGGTACGGGCAGCATAGTCTGTACTCGGGTAACCGGCAAGGGCACGCGGAACATCACTGACGTTAAAAGCCTGTGTAATAGACATAACAGCACCAAAAAGCAGCATAGGCTTCATGCTCGGCAAAGTGATAAACCACAATTCCTGCCAGCGGTTCTGAATGCCGTCGATATAGCCTGCCTCATACATAGACTGGTCAATGCCTTTCAAGCCTGCAACAAAAGAAAGAAAGCCTGTTCCAAGACTCATCCACAGACAGATTGGAATAATAACCTTCATTACGTTGGCCGGATCTGTAAAAAACAAAACTGGCTGTGAGATAAAGCCCCATTTTATAAGCCAGCCGTTTACCCAGCCCATCGCATCGTCACGGAAAATAGTACCAAAAATCAAGTAAGCATTTCCGGCAATAGAAGGCGCATAACAGAAAAGCACAACAACAGCGCGCACCCACTTAGGCAGCTCATTGATAAGCCATGCAAAAATGAATGCCATTATATAGCCTACAACACCTACTATCATTGCAATAAGAAAGGTGTTCTTAACCGAAATCTGGAAAACTTCATCCTGAAGAAACAGATTTATATAGTTTCTTAAGCCTATAAATTCCGGCTTTTCAAGCATATTAAAGTTTGTAAAACCGTAATAAATTGAATTTATAATTGGCAGAATTACAAATATGAAAAACAAAACTGCATAAGGCAGCAGAAACAGATAGCAGAATTTCATAACTTTGGCGTTGTGCCATGCGTCAGAAAGCTGGAGTAATCTTTTTTCTTTATATTTCTTCAATAAATCGCTCATGATTATTCCTCCACAGGCAGTTTGAATTCCTGCCGTTTTCTAATCAGCTCGTCATTAATCTTTCTTGAATAATCAATAATAACTTCGCGCGGATCGTCTTTTTCGTTAATTACCTTACGCAGGGCGTTTACCATGTGGCGGTTTGTGTAATAACTTCCCGGAACTTCCGGAATACCGTGAGAATCTTCGATTGATTTGAGCAGAACTTTTATCTGCGAAGACTTCCATGGAAGCTGTTTTAATGCCTCAATGTTTGCCGTCTGGTAACGCGAAGAAGTACCAAGCAGAGCTTCCATTTCACGTCCGAAGCGAACCTGCGTTTCAGTTGAAACCCACCATTTCATAAATTTCCATGAATCATTACGGCGCTCAACTTCTTTAGCCGGCGGATTATCTCTCTCTGACGGTTTTGCCTTGTTTATCATCATACAACTCCAGCTGTCCGTCATTGTAGCGCGGTCAATATATTCATTGCCGTTCTCATCCTGCTTTAGTGTACCCGGCAGATAGGTAAAATCCCAGAGTCCGCGGATTTCAGGCGCAGAAACAACAAGCGTATTGTAAGTACCATAGTTTGCAATACCCAGAGGCATTTCACCTGAACGGAAACGGCTTACAAAGTCGTATATAGTCGGAAGGCCGTAGCTGTTGAACAGACTTGTATAAGTCTTAAATGCGCTTACACCGGTTTCGCTGTCAATAAGTGTTTTTGTTCCCCTGTCGTTGTAAATCTTTCCGCCGTTCTGATAAACAAGCGAATAAAAGCCTGTCATATCAGGAACCTGAATATTCGGATACGGAACAGCAACGTTAAGGTTATTTCCCTGCAAAGTCGGAAGAAGCGTAATCAGATCATCCCAAGTATCAGGAACTTTAATGCCTAACTGCTCAAAAATGTCTTTACGGTAGAACATAAGGTTAAAAGTTACTGTCTCAGGCAGAGCGTAAAGACCGCCGTCATATTTAAAAGGTTCATAAGAACTAGGTGGAAACTGTCTGATAACTTCTTCAGCACCTTCAAACTGCATCAAGTCAACATTTGCATGACGCAGCGCATAATCTACAGGTTTAGAGCGGTCCATAAGCGAAACAACAACGTCAGGACCGTTACCGGCGGCAACAGCAGGCAGAAGTGCATCAAGATTAATAAGCTTAACGTTAACTTTTACACCTGTTTGCGGCGAGAAGCTGTCATCAACCATGTTTTTAAGAACTGTACTCTGGTCGCGGCCTGTTACAATCCAGACGTCAATCAAATGGTCTGCATCTTTATCGTAGACATCACCGAGCATGGTAGAATCTACAAAGAACGATGTAAAGAACGAAGCTGTCTCGTGCCCTACTTTGTTGACAAAATTAGCTTTCGGTGCAGCAGGCTTAACACCGTCACACACTGCATCAATCTGAATAAAGTCAACATCGAGCTTAGATTCTGTCATGCTTAAAAGTGAAGAACCCATTGATGTGATATTGTCTTTAAAATTCTGAAAGCTCTTTGTAATTTTGTGAGGATTCTTGTAAAATTCCTCAAGCTGAACGGCAAGAGTCTGAGCCGGAGCAATTTTGTCTGATTTCTGACCTGTAATCTTAACGAAGTCATCAACCATTTTGTAAAGACGCTTTGCCTCAAGGTTCATAGCCTCAACTTCATCAGGATAAGCTTTTTCAATTTCGTAATCGCGGAACGGATCAGGCTGTGTACCCGTCAAAACAAGAATTGTACGGTAAATTGTATTTAATCTGAAAATTGAGTCTTCAAGCTGGTTAATAACCGGCCCGATTAAGCCGAGCGTTACTTCCATACGCAGTGTATGGGTGCCCTTATCAAGGTAAAACTTGTACGGTGTCTTATTTTCATCAGAAAGTGTAACAAATTTCCAGTCTGAGCTGTAGTCAAACTCAACTGCCTTAACACCGTCAAATGGAATTTTTCCGTCTATATAGAATGAACGGCATGCAACATAGCCGCGCTGGTAAAGCTGACGTGCCTGCACTGAAATTGTGTACCAGCCTGTTTCCGGAATATCAATATTCCAGTCAATCCACTGGCCGGAACTCTTCCATGAATCGCCGCCTGTATAATTGAAAATAGTATGCTTTAAGTCATAAGGTTCTGTAACCGGCGAAGAGCGGTCATAGCGCGCAAAAAGCGACGGGTCTGAACGTCTTGCAGAATCTTCTCCCTGCACTCTTATCTGCATAGCTGAAGAAGCCGCAGACGAAGCTGACGGCTGCTTTGCAAGATATTCTTCATAAGAATCGAGTGTCTCTACAGGCTTCAATGAAAAGCTTCTGATTGCCATCGGTTCATTTGTTGCTTCAAAAGAAATGCTGTTCAAGCCTTTATTAAAATAAAAGCGGTACGGCTCAACCTCGTAGCCTGAATCACTTTTTAAGAGCACCTGCTGCCAGTCAAAGATTTCTGCCTGAGTAGGTCTTATCTGGTTACCCTGATTGTCTTTTCTGATTTCAGCGCCGTCGTGCCATATACGCTGAAAAGTAAGCAGATCTGCACCGTTAAACGGAACTTTTCCATTAATATAGATAATTCGTTCCATATTTACGTTTCTAGAAGGAATTGCTATATAATCAAGCTCAAGATTATAAAAACCCTCTTCAGGGACATCAATCTGCCATGTTACAAACGAATCGTCGTCAGTAACAAGAACGCGGCTGCCATAATAGTTGTCCTGTACATGCACGCCTTTAGACGAACTGTCGAACGAGCAGACATCAACCGGAACAACTATTGAAGGCTCTTTCCGGCTGGAATGCATACGAAGATAGTCACTATAAGTGTTTACACGCGCAACAGAGCTTTTTTGTGCAGTCAAGTCGATACCGGCATACTTTTCTGAAAAGTCTTTTTGAGGCATCAGCATAAGTAACGCAAGAGCCGCAACAACCGCACAAACAACAAGTGTGATACAAACAGCTTTTTTCATAATACTTCCTGATATTAAAACGTCCAATTATGACATTAGATATTGGAGATTTCTATTATATTATTATTTTTGATTATTGTGGATAGGTAAAAGCACCGAAAAAACCGAAATACTTGTATTTCAGTTATAAAAGCCCAACCTAATTCCTTTTCATGGAAATGTTATAATGCCTTAGCATAGCCTGTCAATCGGTTTCTATCTTTGATTCGTAGTCGGCAATCATTTGAGTAAGTTCCTGTTCTCCGACAAAGATTATTTTTTCATCGATTATGGTATTTCCCGTACTGGTTTTGCTATTCTTAAAATTATCTAACGCTTTTTTTGCAAATTCAAGGGCATTACCGTATTCTTTGCGCGCAGCATATTCCTTTGCCTTGAATGTAGATTGGATACAATGCAATTTTTTATAATCTGATACATCGCATTTTTCTTCATCCAGCTTTGAAATCAACAAATTCATCTTGTCAATATCATTAGCAAGATATGCTGTAAGTGCATAAGCAACATAAAATTGATGATACAAATCATTTTTATTTTCGACATGCTCAAAAGAAGGATTTGCTTTGTCATAATATGAAAGCATTTTTTTACAAATTTTCTTCATAAATTTCTGCTTTTCTCTATCGTTATAAAAAATATCATCTTCGTCAAAATCACCATTGAACCCATGTCTGAATAAATACCTTACAGCAAGACGCACACCCTTTTTCAAAGCAAGTTTTGAAAGTTTTGATTCAATCCATATATCTGCAAGAGCAGGAATATCTAAATTATTTTCAACGAAGCTTGGCAGCCAGAACAGACCGAACATATCATCATCGTTTTGACATTCTAAAATCTCTATCCAGCATTCTGTATCATTTGAAAAATTGAAATCAGCATCTTTATATGTCAAAATGCGGTTATCTTTGCGGTTTTTGCCTGGAAATTCAATATCATGGAATGTAAAGACCTTGCCTTTATCTGCCTCTGCAACTTCTATGTCGTATTTTTTTACACATTCTAAAACATTCGGCTGCTCATAAGAATCTTTGTATGCTGAAAATTTACGCCCCAACGCATAATGAGAAGCATAATCTTCCCAAGAAGCATAAGCGTTTTTAAGTTCTTCAATAAACGGTTTTGCAAGGCTGACAGCTTCTTCTTCATCAAGCCAGCCTACGGCAACTCCAAACCTTAAAGCAGCAAGAATCCGTCCATAATCCCATGCAAGCATTCCATGACTGCCCAAAGCATCTTGCATTTCTGAAACAACACAAAGCCTGACAATTGAAGAACATTCCAAACATTCTTTTATGGCAATCTGGTTTGTTGATATTTGCGGATTTTGATTGAAAATCGCTTTTGTTTCTTCAAATAAAACAGTTTCTCCAGCCTGTTTAAGCCTGTATTTTTCAACAATGTCCAACAGTTCTTCTTTTGAAGAAATTTCCCATTTATATTTTAGCTGAGAATTAGAAAAGCCGAGCGTTTGAGTGGAAATTACAATTTTTTCTGGATTTATGTTTGCAATACTTAAAGAACAGTTCTCTATAACAGGCTCTGAAAAAAGGCACAGCCACTTTCCGTCTTCAGAAAGCTTGTTCCATGCGGCAATCATTTGGGCAGGTGTATTCTCCATTAGGATTTCTACACATTCTTTTGCACATGCAACAGATTCTTTATGCCTGAGCACCTTCCATGACGTAATCTTTTGTCGGGCAAGCCATGCTTTTTCTGCAAATTCAACAGCATTTTCATTTCCGCCATTAGACAAACATTCTTTTGCTTTGGTCGCATAATAAATGAAATAAATATTACAGAATTCTTCTGAATCACAGACTTCTTCATCCAATTTTTCAACAGCATAATTCAGTTTTTGAACATCACCTGCATTATAAGCTGCCAGTGCATAGTCTTTATAAAAATTGAAGTATAAATCACTTTTGGTTTCCGCATTTTTAAATGCAGAATCTGCCTGTTCAAAATGCTTAAATATAGCCTTGCTTGTTTCTCTGAACATTGCATCTTGTTTTTCGCTTTCTTTGCTTGTCAGAGCGCCTTTCTTTTCTTTAGCTGAATAATTGTCAAATTCCTTTGATTGAATCAGCCTTGCTTTCAAATATGCAGCTGCCGGAATATTTGCGTTTTTATCTATAAAAGTGGAAAGCTTGTTAGACGGAAAATCTGGCGATTTTACATCAGTTTTGCTGCTTTCTTCAATTTTTACAAGCGCCATCCATGATTGAGCTTTTTCCGAAGGTTTATAGACAGCATCAGAATACTTCAGAATGTGGCTTACGTCTTTGTTTTTTCCCGGAAATTTAATTCCATGACATGAAAACACTTTGTCTTTTTTAGATTCTGAAACTTCTATATCGTATTTTTTTACACATTTCAGAACCTCATCAAAAGATTTCTGATAATCATTGCCGACTGAAAATGCGTAAAAAATACGTCCAAACGCATAATGCACGGCATAATCTTCCCACGAATCATAAGCGTTTAAAAGCTCTTCAACGAACGGTCTTGCATAAATCCGTGCTTCTAATTCAGAAATCCATTTAGCCGCAACGCTCCATCGTAGAACCGCAAGAATCCTGCCGTAATCCCATGCTAACAGCCCATGTTCGCCTAAAATATCCTGCATTTCAGCAACAAAATAAAGCCTTGAAATTACATAGCTTGCCATGCACTCTTTCGTTGCTATCTGCTCAATTGAAATCTCCGGTATCTGATTCAGTTTTCCCTTTAAGTTGCTGAAAACCACATTGTGCCCTGATTGTTTAAGTCTGTATTGTTCAATTAGAGCATAAACATCATCTCTTGAATGTAAGTCCCACCAATTTTCCAGCAAAGACTGAGAAAGCCCCATTGAGCCGCCAAGCATATACATTTCAGGATTTACTGTAGTTATGCTCAGCTTGTTCTGCTCCATCAAAGGCTCTGAGAAAAGGCACATCCATTTTTCTGTTTCAGAAAGCCTGTTCCACGATTCAAGCATTTTACTTGAAGCATCAGCAAAAATGGCAAAACTTAAACAGATAAGCATAAAAACAGCAACAATTTTTTTCATAGCATAAACATCGTATATAAAATGAATATAAACTACAACATAAGACTTGCTCTAAAAGCGCATCTATTTTGTAAAATCTTTTGAAAGTTTGTCAAAAACTAACAAACTTTCACAAATTCTTTTGATTATAAATAATGAGGCTTGCCGGCAGTTTTAGCTTGCGGCCGCTTCAATCAGCAACTAAATACAGTTGCAAAATTTCATTTCCAGCCGTATACTAAAGGAGAGTTTTGTGGGCAAAAAAGAAAAGCTTATTGCAAGGCTAAAATCAAAACCTAAAGATTTTACTTTTGAAGAAGCTGAAACATTATTAGGGCTGCTTTCGTATGTCCGTTCAGATAAAGGCAGAACAAGCGGTTCACGTGTTATATTTACAAATACAGAACACAATGCACCGATTTTGCTGCATAAACCGCATCCACGAAAGGAACTTCTATCATACCAAATAAAGCAGCTTATTCAGATTTTAGAACAGGAGCATTTGATATGAAAAACACAATGGAATACAAAGGCTATACAGGCAGCATCGAATTTTCTGCGGAAGATATTCTTTTTTACGGCAAGGTTCAGGGAATTCATGCATTAATCTCTTATGAAGGAAGCACAGCAAAAGAGCTTCTGGACGATTTTCACGGTGCAATTGACGACTATCTTGAATTGTGCTCAAAAGAAGGCAAAGAACCGGAAAAAGCCTACAAAGGAACTTTCAACATACGGATTACCCCGTCACTGCATAAAAAAGCCGCTGTTTATGCAATGGAACATGAAATGACATTGAACAGCTTTATTGCAGAATCAATCGAAAAGAATCTGCTTATGGCAGAATAACGAGTGCGCATAAGCTTATCCTATGGAATTAGATAATAGGCGCACCCTGCAAGTTTCGCGCTTCGCACAAAACTTGTACCTGGGTTGTTTTTTTACAACATAAACGCAGATTATATCCGAAAACAAATTGACATCTATAATTTTCCGTGATAGTTTCAGCACATGGAAACACAAATTCTTGATTGGAACGAATATATATTGGCAGCACGCCAAATAACAACGGAAGGCATTGTACTTCTTGAGAACAAAAGCCGGACACTTCCTTTTAATAAGGGCACACGTCTCGCCGTTTTCGGGCGCATTCAAAACCACTATTACAAAAGTGGAACAGGTTCCGGCGGCATGGTTAACGTAGACAAAATTACAGGCATTGTAGACGCGCTTAAAGAAAGCGGCATGGTAGAGTTGAATAAAGAACTTGAAGACACCTACGCAAAATGGGAAGAAGAAAATCCTTTTGAAGAAGGTATCGGCTGGGGAAATGATCCTTGGAGTCAGAAAGAAATGCCGCTTTCAAAAGAATTTGTTGCGCATATAGCTTCTCAAAGTGATGCCGCTCTTGTAATTATCGGGCGCTTAGCCGGAGAAGACAAAGACAACAAAGACGAAGCCGGCTCATGGCGTTTCTCTGAAGAAGAAGAAAATCTCCTTAAAAACGTCCGCGAAGCGTTCACGTCTTTTACCGTTGTATTGAACACAGGCAACATTATAGACAGTTCTTTTATAGACACAGCAAAACCTGATGCAGTGCTTCTTGCATGGCAGGGCGGAATGGTAGGCGGCTACGGAGTTGCAGACATTCTCACAGGAAAAGCTTCACCTTCAGGACGCCTGACAGATACAATCGCTTATAATATAGAAGATTATCCTTCTTTTAAATATTTTGGCAACAAAGAGCGCAACTTCTATTCAGAAGATATCTATGTCGGCTACCGCTATTTTGAGACTGTAGCAAAAGACAAGGTGCGCTACCCGTTTGGCTACGGTCTTTCTTACACAGAATTTTCTATAGAGCCTGAAAATTTCAAGACAACAACAAAAGCTGTTTCCGCAGTGCTGAAAAATGCAGAATCAATTCTTTCTGTGCCTGCCGCGCGCTTTAATGTAAAAGTGACAAACACAGGCAAGACAGCTTCAAAACAGGTTGTTCAGATTTACGTTGAACAGCCGCAGGGACTTTTAGGAAAACCGGCGCGTGTTCTTGCCGCATTTGCCAAAACGAAAGAGCTTGCACCCGCACAGTCTGAAACACTTGAATTTGAAATTCCATTAAACGAAATTGCGTCTTTTGATGATACAAACTTAACCGGCAACAGAAACTGCTATGTAATTGAAAAAGGAACTTATAAATTTTTGGCAGGTTCATCGGTAAGAGAATGTCAGGAAGCAGGTTCAATCGATATCCCGGAAACTATTGTTACTGAACGCTTAGGCGCTTATGCCCAGCCTACCCGTTCTTTTGACCGTTTCAAGCTGATTGAGAAAAACGGCAGGCTTGAAATGTCTATGGAACATATTCAGGCAGCTAAACCGGAGCAGAAAAACCACCGCGCCAAAGACCTTGATATGGTCAAAATGTTCTATCCGCAGACACAGCCTGCAAAAACAGGTGAAATAATTCCGCTGCAGGGCGTGCTTGACGGCAAAATTACAATGCCTGATTTTCTTGCCCAATTAACAGACGAAGACTTAATCAAGATTGTCCGCGGCGAAGGAATGGGCAGTCCGAAAGTTACAGCCGGAACAGCGGCAGCTTTTGGAGGTGTTTCAAAATCACTTCTGGCAAAAGGCATTCCGTGCGGCTGCTGTACAGACGGTCCGTCAGGTCTGCGTCTTGACAGCGGTGCAAGTGCATTCAGCCTGCCGAACGGCACTATGATTGCAAGCACCTTCAACACTGAACTGATTACAAAGCTTTATCAATTTACCGGTCTTGAAATGGCGGCCAACAATATTGACATTCTGCTCGGACCAGGAATGAACATCCACAGGAACCCGCTTAACGGAAGAAACTTTGAATATTTTTCAGAGGACCCGCTTCTCACCGGCGAATGTGCATGCGCTGTAATCAGAGGCCTGCACAGCTCCGGCGTTACAGGCTCGCTCAAGCATTTCTGCGCCAACAATCAGGAATACGGCCGCCTTGTCGTAGATTCTGTATTAAGCGGACGTGCGCTCCGCGAAATATACCTTAAAGGTTTTGAAATTGCCGTAAAAAAAGCACAGGCAGACGTAGTAATGACAACTTATGGCGCGCTCAACGGTATCTGGACAGGCTCTAACTATGATCTTGTGACTAAGATTCTAAGACATGAATGGGGCTTTACCGGCATTGTAATGACTGACTGGTGGGCAAGCCTTAACGATGAAGGCGAAAAGCAGAGCAAAACCAACTTTGCGGCAATGGTAAGGGCGCAGAACGACATTTACATGGTCTGCCCCGACAGCGAGCAGAACATACACAACGATAATACCGAAGCAAGCCTTAAAGACGGAAGTCTTGACCGCGCCGAGCTTTTAAGATGTGCCGAAAACATTCTGCATTTTCTCATGCATTCGCCCGCACAGAAACGGCTTACAAAGACAAATATTCCGGTAAAGATTATCAACAGGGCGGCAAAACCAGAAGACGAGCAGACAGACATTGAATATTTTGACATTGACAGCGAAGTTACGGTTGACCTGTCAAAAGTAAAAGTAACCCGCGGCTCAACCTTCTCTATTGCCTTAAATGCAGCAAAACCCGGATTTTACGAGACAACAATTACAGCCAAACCGCTTCAAGGCGGCGTAGCACAGCTGCCTGTGCACCTTTCGTATAACGGCATAGCAGTGGGAAGCTTTACATGGAACGGCACAAACTACGACTGGCAGTCAATTACAAACAAAACAATGATTGCCTCAAAGTATACGCTGATTAAATTTTTCTTTGCACAAAGCGGCCTTGAACTGAAAGACATTCACTTTAAGCTGGTAAAGGAAATACCCAACAGCGTAATGTTCTAACTGCATATATGTGCACCATATAAGCGGTTGCTCTCGTCGGATTCCGTCACGCAAAAAGGCTTCGGCACTTCGTGCCTGCAGAGTTTTTGCGCGCCAAAATCCGCCTACGCAGTCGCTTATTACTACACACAGACACAAATAGTGCGCATTTATGTCATTGCCGTGCTTGACACGGCAATCTGCCAGTAATGTAACAGGTTCAATTTCGAGTTTCTGCACGGAAACTCGCAGGGGTTGTTAGCTTTCTGTTGTTTTGTTACTGTTTATCTCTATTTGCTTTCTTTTCTTTAAATGAGTTTTTTTGTTGTATTCGCTGATATTGAATTTCTTTTTTATCTTCCGCGTACCATCAAAAACAATATGTTCCACTTTCTTTTTGCCCATTAGCTATCTCCATGAAATCATTGTATAAGAATCAATTGCAAGGTTTGCGTCAAGCCAAACTATGAACGGGTTTGCAAATTTTATAAGCCGTTCTTGAAGCCGACGGCTTTTCTTACAGCATCTATAGATGTGTAAATACTTACGGGCGGCAGATTTTTTTCGTTGATCCAATAAGCATGGTCCAGATATTCACACTCATAGAAGTTGCCTTTTTCGTTTGAAACAAGCTGCTTGAGCAAAACAAGATGCTGCTCGTTTGTTTCCGTAAATTCATAATAATAATCTGTAAACTCAATTGTATTTGCCGAAATCTCAAAATCTGGCTCTTTATCAAAATCTTGTGTTGTGTACGCTTTGCAACCATATTCAAAAAGCCCATAAAAAGGAAACTGCATATCGTAAGCAATTTCAGGCTCAACATTTTCAGTGCCGAAAATGCATGTAAATTCTTCTTGAAAAGCAAAATTATTTCCGCCACAAATTGCTTTAAACTCATCACCATCAGAAAAAATCACAAATCCTACACCACCGCCGCTTGCATCACCACCACCACAAAGACATTCGCCGGATGACGGCACTTTTTGAAACAAAGCTTCTGAAAAATAAAAATTGTCAAGCGACATTTCACTTAAGTCATATAATCTAAAGCCAGTGTAAATTTCTGTGAAGTTCTTATTTGAAACATAAGCTTTATTATCTTTTATCAGCAACGTTGTTTTCAAAAAATCTGAAGGCTTAAGCCATTTATACTGCGGCGAATGTAGAATCAGCTTTTTGACAAAATATTGACCGTCTGGCAAACCAAATTCATTCGGATAGCCTTCGCAAGAATCAAATGAGGCTTGTCTTGCTTCGTCAATATTTTGCGTATTCAAATTGATGAAATTTTCCCTTCCGTTAGGTTCAATTTCTCTTGTGTAATAAATGTCTTTATCGTCTATCCGCCTAAGGCAAAGCCATTTTTCGCCGTTATTATCTTTTTCTTTTTCGGGGAAAACTTCAACAATTGTGTTTGAATCGATGTAGCCATCACTTAGAGCACCACCAATGGCGAGCAAATAATCTTTATGTATGCCAATATACTCTTTGGTCAGATAAAACCAGCTGTCGCCCAAGTCTTCAGTTTCTTCTACAGGCTGAGCTTCAATTGCCGCGTTTTCAGATTTTTCTTCTGTTTCTACAGGAACTGCTTCAACATTACCAGCTTCTTGTTTCTTGCAGCCCAAAATCATCAACGCACAAACAAAAATCAGCAAAATCTTTTTCATTTTTTCTCCAAGACATTTGGTTTGCTGAAAAGTATAAGCACATACAGCAAATCTGGCAAGTATGGCTTTGTATAGACAGGCTTTATCACAATTTTCTAGACAAACAGATAAACTATGCTATACTTATCTAAGTTTCTACTTAAATATAGGAGATATTTATGAACAAGAAATTTTGCATCACCGCAATATGTCTTATGCTATGCGCGGTGCTTTTTGCAGATTCAGAACAGGAAATTCTCAAAGAAGCTTTTTCAGATTATTCCACACCGATTGTTATCAATTATGTAACAGAAACAGCACTTTTTACTAAAAATGCAGCAAATGTTTCATTTCAAGAGATGACAACAATCAGCTTTACCAACATCAGCGACCAGCCAATCAAAGCAATTACTTTTGAGTATTCGGTTTATGACGAAAGCCACAAGCAGCTTTACAAAAATAAGATTACAGGCAAAAACGCGGCTCCTTTTGCTATGTCAAGAAATGGTACAAAAAACGGAAAAATTGAAAAGCAGCCGTTAAGCAGAGCAAGTATTTTGCGTAATAAAGTAGCAAGTGCTAAAAACAATGTGGTAGAAATCACCAAAATTTCTATTCAGTTTGCCAAAGGCAAAAAAGACCTTTCTAAAGCTGAAATCGAAGCCTGTTTATACAAGTCTGAACTTGATTTGTACAAAGACAGCCAGATTAAGATTAAGCTGCAATATAATCCGTTCGCAAAGAAATGCAACTTGGTAACAGAAACTGCTTTTGAGAACGCTTATCTTGACTGCAAATTTGAAACAGACGGAGCTGAGGAAGCTGCTGCGGTGGCAAAAGCTGAAGTACCGGCAGATGTTGATGAAGAAGACAGCGAAGCCGAAGATTCTGATGACATTGAGGCAGAAGACGAAGAAGAAATTGTGATTGACGATGAAGAAGCTGTTGCTATCAAATCAGCCAAAAAAGGAAGTGTCTATATAACAGAAGTTCCATTCGATGAATCAGAAGCAGAATACGCAGAAGAACTTCTCATAGAATATCTTGATTCAGACACAGCTGACGGTCTAAGCCCATCTGCAATTCAGAAGAAAGCCAACCGCATCATCATCAACGACGAAGAAAAGCTTGACCAGGTCAAAGCCTTCGCCACGATTCTGAATACGATTATGTAACCAACTGATACATCAGCTCATTCAGGCTGCTCTTAAAGAGCAGCCTTTTTATTTGCCATTTCATTTCTCTAAAAGACGTATTTTTCAAAATTGACATATTGTAGCATAATTTTCCAAAAACATAAAAAAAGTTGACGTTTGTGTTTTGCGCCAGATTTATATACAAATAAGTTTAATCAAGCAAAACAGCTAAGCTTCATTAAATGTAAAAAAATGGATATTATAGCTTTAAACAATTTAATATGTTATGCTGTAAGAACAGTCAATTTGTTATTCACAAAATGTCTGAACTTATTAAGGATAAACAATATCATGAAAATGAAAGAACATTTTGCAGCAAATAAATCAAAAATAAGTGTCATTCTGCTTTTTTTATTTTTGACAATGACATTTGTTGTCAGCTTTAAAACAAAATTCAACGTTCATTACGACAGACTTTTTGGTTGGCACAGCTGGCTTTCCGGTTCTATCATAAAATTTGTGAACAACTGGCTTATTGAAACACCGCAGAAGCTCTGTTTTGTGAATTATGAAAATCCAAATTCTATAGAATTTAATGATCTTACAGAGCGGGAACCTTATATTTCATATCCCTCTGGCTGTACTTTTTTTGTCTATATTTTTGCGAAACTGCTCGGTAGACAGACAATAGACATAAGTTTTCTAAAGCATCTTCAAATGATATGTTTCTGGCTTGAAACTCTGCTGTTAGCGCTTTTTGTATACAGATTCTTGAAAAATATCGGAATAAAATCTGAAACAGAAAAAACAATAACTGCTTTTTTGACAGCACTTTTCTGGTCGTGGATTCCAACCAATGTCTGGTATCTTGCAAATGTATTTTTTTCAGATCAATGTGTTATTCTTTTTATAATGGCTTTTCTATATATTGAATTTGAAAGCTATTGCTGTAAGAGCAACTCTCTAAATCTCATTCTCAATTTAATAAAAGTCCTCTTGATTTTAGCAGGTGTTCTTATTGATTATTACTTCTGGATTTTTATATTTGTAGCCTTTGTGCTGAAAATAATTTATTCTATAAAGAACAAAAAATCTTTGGTAATTATAATCAGAGATTCATTGTGGTATGTTATTCCTGTTTTTTTTGCAGTAGGCGTTTTTCTCTGTCAGATTGTTTCTGTTTCAAATTGGCAGAATACGTTGAAAGCTACATTCTTAGACAGAATAGGTGCTACCCAAAGTGAATGCAGCACAATGAAATATATTGTAACGCAATTGTGCAAATATTTTATAGACGCATTTGGTCTAGAAACAAACTTGAAATTATTAGTATTGCTGCTAATAATCTTGTGCTTCCACAGCGGAAATACAAAAGCCTCAAAAGATTTGATTACGTCACTAAAAGAATCTGCTTTTTCAAGTAGCGGAATTATTCTGATTTTAGGAACAATCTCGCCTATACTTCAGATTCTGTTTTTAAAAAATCATTCAGCAGTTCATGAGTTTTCTGAAACAAAGCTTTCATGGATTGTTGCAATGATCCCTGTTATTGTTTCTGTTATATATTACAAAACTCATGAAGATACCAATCAACTAACGTTATTCAGTAAAATCAATGTTTCACCTTTCTTAAAGTATTTCATGATAAGCTTTCTCTGTATTGTATTCATAACAGGTGTCCCCTTTTCTTCAAAAGAATACAAAGATAAGCATGAACTCGAAAGCTATGATTATCATCTTGCAGAAATTTTAAGAGAAAACACAACTTATGAGCATGTTTGCTTTTCTTTCAGTTATTTTATTCCGTTTAATCCACCACAAGAACTATCTGTTTCACAAAAAAGAGTTTATAAAATAGATACCGAAACTGAAATGAATACGATGTTTCCTAATCTAAACCAGCAAGCAGTAAAGCTTTTTATTATTGATAAAAATGCTGTTTCAGAACTAACGGAAGAGCAGATTGCAGTTCAAAATAATTTGAACAATTCAAACAAAGTCTTTTTCGAAGACGAAAGATTTTGTATTTTGGAACTTGCAAAGTAACTATGATAATTTTAATCGGCGGTTCAAGCCATGTGGGGAAAACCCTAGTATCGCAAAAGCTGCTTGAACGTACAGGCTACCCGTATATGAGCCTAGATCACCTGAAAATGGGTTTTATACGCACAAAGCGCACAGAGCTGACTGTAGAAGACGACTACGAAATGCGCTATTTTTTGTGGCCGTTCGCCGCAGAGATTATAAAAACTGCAATTGAAAACAACCAGAATCTCATTGTAGAAGGCTGCTATATTCCTGGTGAATGGAAAGAAAGCTTTACAAAGGATTATCTTTCAAAGATATACTGCACATTCATAACAATGAGCGAAGAATATCTGCGGAAGCATTTTGACCTTGTTACTGACAAAGCAAGTGCAATTGAAAAGCGTATGCCAGAAGAGCTTGACTTGGAGCGGCTTATTTTATGCAGCAAAGAATTCAAAGAAGACTGCAAAAAATTCGATATTCCCAATCTTGAAATTTCAAACACTTTCATGTTTGATGCAGACAAAATGGCAGACCATATTTTGCATGAAGCGCGTTCCGCAGGAGCCTGTCATTATCGGGCGTGATCCGATAATCTTTGAGTTTTGCATCAGCTTAATCTATGGTATGAGCTTAATCGAGCAAAACGCCAAGATTCTGCTTCGCGTAATCTTGTAACTGGTGTACAACGGCCGCTTTTTTGGAGCGCGTGTGTACAATCTTCCGCCATAGCTTTTGCGTATGAAAATCCTATTTACTTGAAGAAACTGAAAAGATATGCTAATAATATCTTAAAAGCAAAGATGCTTGCAGAAATGCCGGTATCTTTGCTTTTTTTGTTTGGAGAACTATCATGGTAACCGTAAGAGAAATATGCAACCTTCAGATTGACGGCGTAGAATTATTGACAGGCGAAGCCGGATTGGACCGGATGGTTTCATGGACATACGATGTTCAGACAAAACCTTATAGCGACCATATGAATCCGGGGAATTTTGCGCTCATCGTCATTGATTATGTAAGATTTTCTTTTGAAGAAGCGTATGATGCCATGCTTGAGTTGAATGACCTTGGAATTTCAGGCTTGGGAATTTCTGTCGTTGATGACAAAGAGAAAATACCCGAAAAATTGATAAGCAAGGCACAAGAGCTTAAACTGCCGGTTTTCTTTATCAGATGGAAAGGTTCGAGCTTTGTTGATATATCGCAGAGTATCGGGCAGCTCATTCTTGAGAAAAGCGTAAACAACAAAAGAACCGGCGACTATCTTTATAATCTTCTGTTCGGTTATGAAGTGAATGACAAATATATAGAAAAAATCTCCTCGCAGTTCGGACTTACGTTCAACCGCGCATACAGAGTCGGTATAATCGTCATAGATAGAAAATACGGAATAAATCTTGAGCAGGATGAGCATACATACGCTTATTATACAGACTGCCTTAACCGCAAGGTCGTACACATGAAAGAACGGCCTATGTATATGAGATTCTTAAACAAATTCGTGCTGCTGTTCGAAGCAAAAGAGACTAAAGACACAGAACATGAAATCGAAAAAATCTTGCGCGAGCTGGATAATGAGCCAGAATTCGTCGGCTCAATCCGAAGCACATGCATATTGGGCAGCGCATACACAAAACCAGCTGATTTTGTTAAAAGCTATCAGGAAGCCAAAAATCTGATACCAAAGAAAGATCATCTGCCGAACCCGACTAACAAAAAAGTGCTGAGCGCAAGTGCGATGGGTATTTACAAATATCTGTTCACAAGCGGCAATCATGATGAAATCTTGAGCTATTGCAATGAACGGCTGAAGAAGCTTGAAGAATATGACCACGCAAACGGTACGTTTCTAATAAAGACGCTTGAATCATATTATATGTGCGGCTTCAATGCAGGAAAAACAGCAGACATTCTGTTTGTGCACAGGAATTCCCTGCAGTACAGACTGAGAAAAATAGAAGAAATCTTAGAGCTCAGCTTAGATGATTCTACTGAATATCTGGACATCGTAAACTGCATATTGATAAAGAAAATCATGTTTGACGCTTAGCCTTTTGAAGCTTTGGCTATTGTGCAAAATGTTGCTAAAGTTTGTGCAAAATGAATATTGAGCATAAAACACGCAAATTATAGTATACATACAACAGCAAAGGCGCTGGAGATAACCGATTCTCCGGCGCCTTTTTTATTTTGCTGAATTCAAGTTCTTCATAAAGCTAAGGAGGCAAAGAATTATGAAAAGAACAATAATTGTAGCGGCTGTTGTAATGGCTTTCACAGTTTTTATGGGATGCAGCTCAAAAAAAACTGCTTCTTCAAGCGAATCAGGCAAGAAGATTCTTAAGGTTGGCATGGAATGTGCTTACGCACCGTTCAACTGGACTCAGAATGAAAATACAACGCCGGACGGAACAGCAGCAATTCCGATTTATGACTCAAAGTATTATGCATACGGCTACGATGTGGCTGTTGCCAAAAAGCTGGCGGATGAAATGGACATGGAGCTTGAAATCCATAAAGTTGAATGGTCATCTATCGGCATTTCACTTGATGCAGGCGATTATGATGCAATCATTGCCGGAATGGGCAGAACCTCTCAAAGAGAGAAGTCTTATTCTTTTACAAGCCCTTACTATTACAGAGACAACTGCATCGTTGTTAAGAAAGGCAGCAAATTTGCTGACGTAACAGGCTTGTCGCAGCTTGCAGATAAAGGCTGCAAAGTAACAACACAGCTTGGCACCGGCTGGATTCCGCTGCTTGACCAGATTAAGGGCGCAAACCTTGTAGGCAACTACGAGACAACTTCTGAATGCTTTATGGCTGTAACAAACGGTGTTGCAGATGTGTGCATCGTTGACCTGCCAACAGCTCAGTCTGCGGCTCTTACGAATGCATCGCTTTTGATAATTCAGTTTGACGAGGCAGATTCATTTGTCGGCGATGATGAAATGGTAAATGTCTGTATTGCAACAAGAAAAAACGATACAGAACTACGCGATAAGATTCAGACTGCCATGGATGCAATCGGCTGGAACAACAAAAAGGTTATGGATGATCTTATGAGCCTTGTTTTGAAACAGCAGCCGGCCGCAAACTGACGTAACGGCGAGCGGAAATCATTAAGTGAGGTGGAACTATGTTTTTTGAAGAGCCTGAGAGTGTCTTTGAATGGATGATTTTCTTGGCACAAAAGTATTCAAGAATGTTCATAGAAGGAACATGGCGGACATTATATATAGCAGTCATAGGAACTTTAATCGGTTTTTTGCTTGGATACATAGTCGGCCTTATAGATGACATCAAAATAAACGAAGGCGATTCTTTCTTGAGAAAGCTTCTGCTCAAAACAATAAAGGCTGTCTTTACGGCCTATGTAGAAGTTTTCAGAGATACCCCGATGATAGTCCAAGCCATGATTTTGTATTATGGCGTCCGTCAGATGGGTGCAAATATGACGCCTGTATTTGCGGGAATTCTGGTAACAGTCTTGAATACAGGCGCATATATGGGCGAGACGGTCAGAGGCGGAATCGGGTCAATTGACATCGGGCAAAGAGAAGGCGCATGGGCAATGGGGATGTCGCCGTTCAAAACGATGCTGTATATCGTGCTGCCTCAGGCCTTCAAAAACATAATTCCAGAAATGGCAAACACATTTCTGACAAACTTGAAGATGACTTCTGTGCTTAACGTAATTGCTGTTCAGGAACTTTTTATGGCGGCAAAGACAGTCGGCGGAAACTATTATAAGTATTTTGAGTCATACCTTATCATAGCCGCCATTTATTTTGTTCTTTGCTTTGTCTTCAACAAGCTTTTCAAGTTTATTGAAGACAGGATGAAAGGCAGCGCAGATTACGCTCTGGCCGTAGAGTACATGGACAACCAATAAACAGGAGAACCAATATGGATGATGTAGTTATTTCAATCAAAGATTTGAGCAAATCTTTCGGAAAACATGAAGTCTTGAGAAAAATTGACATTGATGTGAAAACCGGAGAAATCATCTGCATAGTTGGTTCTTCTGGTTCCGGTAAATCAACGCTGTTGAGATGCATAAATAAACTTGAAAAGCAGACGTCAGGCAAGATTCTGTACCGCAATAAAGAAGTTCGTGACGTGCAAAAAGATATAAACAGTTATCGCTCTAAGGTCGGAATGGTCTTTCAGTCTTTCAATCTGTTCAATAACATGACCGTTCTTGAAAATTGCATGTTATGTACAAGAAAAGTGCTTCATCTTTCAAAAGAAGAAGCTTTTAGCAGAGCCATTACGCACCTTAAAGAAGTCGGAATGGCACCTTACATAAACGCTAAACCGGCACAGCTTTCCGGCGGACAGAAGCAGAGAGTAGCCATTGCGCGTTCTTTGTGCATGAACCCTGAAGTGCTGCTTTTTGACGAGCCAACATCTGCGCTTGACCCGGAAATGGTTGGAGAAGTCTTGAGCGTAATGAAGGAACTGGCAAAGACAGGGCTTACCATGATTATAGTTACGCACGAAATGGCATTTGCAAGAGACGTTTCAAGCAGAACAATCTTCATGGATTCGGGCTATGTAGTAGAAGACGCACCGCCTGCAATGCTCTTTACAAATCCAAAGAACGCAAGAACAAGAGAATTCCTTGGAAGATATCTGGCAGGATAATGGAGGAAGACTATGGAAAATTATGTAGTTACTTTTGCAAGAGGTTTCGGCAGCGGTGGCAAGGAGATTGCTTCAAAACTGGCAAAAGACTTAGGCATTCATTGTTATGAAAACCGCATTCTGACACTTGCCAGCCAGCTGAGCGGACTTGACGAGAACATGTTCAACGAAGTGAATGAAAAAATACGCAGAAAAGAAGGTTTTTCAGCCTTTTTGCGGGGGTTACCAAGGTCAAGAAACTATATAGCGCGAAACGAGAAATTCGTTTCAGACGACAGGCTTTTTGAATATCAAAGTCAGATAATCAAAGACCTTGCTGAAAAAGAATCATGCGTAATTGTTGGCAAATGCGCAGATTATGTTCTGAAAGGCTACCCGAATGTTGTCAGCATCTACATTGAAGCGCCGAGAGCTTTCTGCGTGCAGCGCACAATTGAGAATATGGGCGTAACAGAAGCGGTAGCTCATGCAACAATTGAACGGACTGATAAGTTCAGGGCGGATTATTACAAATATTATACGCACGGCAATTACTGGACAAACCCGGTAAATTACGACATGACCCTTAACAGCGAGCGGATCGGAATCGAGAATTGCGTGAAGCTCATAAAAGAGTACCTTGTTATAAAAGGTCTCATACCGGCAGAAAAAGCCGCATCAAAATAAGCAGACGGAGGCAACTAATATGAAACTGGCAGATTTGGGTCTGACGGCAGACGACATAAAAGCAAAAGTAAGCAAATACATGATAGAAACTTACGAAAGAATGGATTTTTTATGCGAAAGGGCAAAAGATCAATACCTGTATAACGAGAAAGGCGAAAAATATCTTGATTTTTACGCCGGCATTGCGGTCAACTCAGCAGGCAGCTGCAATGATGCTGTTGTAGCTGCTGTTATCGATCAGACAAAAGACGTGATGCACACATTCAACTATCCGTACACCATTCCGCAGGCGCTTCTTGCCGAAAAAGTGTGCACCACAATCGGAATGGATAAAATCTTCTTTCAGAACTCTGGTACAGAAGCAAACGAGGCCATGATAAAAATGGCAAGAAAATACGGAATAGAGAAATACGGCCCGAACAGGTATCACATTGTAACAGCCAAGATGGGCTTTCATGGCCGCACTTTCGGTGCAATGTCTGCCACAGGCCAACCGGGCAACGGCTGTCAGATTGGCTTCGGCCCTATGGCTTACGGCTTTTCGTATGCGCCGTATAATGATTTGCAGGCTTTCAAAGACGCATGCAACGAGAACACAATAGCTATAATGATTGAGCCGGTTCAAGGCGAAGGCGGCGTTCACCCTGCAACCCAAGAATTCATGACAGGGCTTAGAGAATTCTGCAACGAAAAAGGTATGCTTCTGCTTATTGACGAAGTTCAGACAGGCTGGTGCAGAACAGGCAAGGTTATGAGCTTTATGAACTACGGCATAAAGCCCGACATTGTTTCAATGGCAAAAGCACTTGGCGGCGGCATGCCTATAGGCGCAATCTGTGCAACAGCTGAAGTTGCAAAAGCATTTTCCGCTGGTTCTCATGGAACAACTTTCGGCGGCCATCCTGTTTCTTGCGCGGCTGCCCTTGCCGAGGTGAACGAACTGTTAGACAGAAATCTTGCTGAAAATGCAGCTGTAATCGGTGCTTATTTTAAGGACAAGCTTTCTAAGCTGCCTCACTTAAAAGAAGTCAGAGGTCAGGGATTGCTTGTAGGCGTTGAATTCGATGATTCGGTCAAGAGCATTGATGTTAAGCATGAATGTTTGAAAAGGCATCTACTCATAACCGCAATCGGAGACCATGTAATCCGCATGGTTCCGCCACTTATAATCACTAAAAAAGATTGCGACGAGGCATTTGAGATAATAAACGCCTCTGTAAAATCTTTAAGTGAATAAGTTTATCATAAGGTTTTCAGATTTTTAAAAAACGGAAAACCTTATGATAAGGAATGCTGTCAAGAAAACCTTAGCTATAACTATAGCCCGCACATGTTTTCATAAAATCCCGGAATCATCGAAGTTGCCAGAATCTGAATGACTGTGGCAACATCGATAACAGCGTGACCAATCATAATTGGCAAGGGATTGCGCTTTTTATAGTAATGCCAGCTCAAAAAGATTGCGCAAAATTTGTTTTCAATGCGTTCACGCCGCAACCTAGATACAAGCCGTCTTCGGCAAAAGCTGTCGAGACTAGCAGCAAATAAGGCAACGCTTTTTTCGTCATTTCATTACTCCTAAAGATGCGCTTTTCAGAATTAACACATTGTAGCATCAATCCATTTCAATGCCAAAATTTTTTTGCTTTTCAGGCTCAATATCTTCTAATAACTTGCAAAAGCTGATATACTGTGCGCAAAATTGGGTTTAGCTTAACGGCAAAGACACCGTTCTGCCTGTTTTGCAAACTCTTATAGGAGAACCATCATGGATTTGATTCCAAGTTTTTCAGTTGACCATTCGTGCCTGCTGCCGGGCGTTTATATTTCTAGAACAGATGTTCTTAACGGCAGCAAGATTACGACTTACGACATCCGCATGAAAAAGCCGAACATCGAGCCGTGCGTTGATGTGGCCGCGATGCACACGCTTGAGCATATCATCGCAACTTATCTCCGCAACAATGCACAGTGGAAAGACAGCATCATCTACTGGGGGCCGATGGGCTGCCTTACAGGCTTTTATCTTATCATCAAAGACCAGCAGCCTTGCGAGACAATCGGCAAGCTGATGATTGACGCTTTTGAATTTGCCGCAAACTTCAAAGACAAAGTGCCGGGCACAGATGCCGTAAACTGCGGAAACTACCTGATGCACAACATTCATTATGCACGCTATGAAGCTGCAAAGTTCGTTGAAATCTTGAAGACTTCGCCCTGCTATGAATATCCGAAAGCAGAGCGTCTTGACACAGAAAAAGGCAAATTCTTCGATTCATAAGCTACTTAGGGGAAAGACACCCCGCATTGTCTGGCACTTGGAAGTGCCGCAACTTTCCAAGGGAGGACACCAGCTCAGAGTCCGAAGGCCGCAGGTTTCCTCCCTTGGAACCCATTTTCCTTGGCCACGGTCTAAGGGCTCTGCCCTTAGAAATCCCGATTTATCTACAAATAATGTCTTGTACATAAGCTGCCGGTTTTGCAGAGCAGTTTTTGCGAAGCAAAAACTCCGGCACTTTTCGCTGAACAATCTTCAACCGTAGATTAGGCTACTGCGAAAAGAACCTACGGGCGACTTGTTTGGAGCTAGTGTACAGTGGCGGGAAGCAGTGACTTGTGGACGCGGACTGCCTCATGGCTTTGCCATGCGAGCAGTCCGACGGACGCGGGGAACGGATTTCCACGCAAGATAAAAAACTTGTCGGTCTCCTATAAGATTGCCGGGTTCTTCCGCAACGAAGCTTCGAGCGGGCACGGCAATGTCATGCTATTTCAGTCTGTTTTCAGCTTATAAAGTCTTTTCTGAATATTTATAGCCCAAGCCGTAGATTGTCTCAATGCAGTTTTCGGGAATCTTTTTACGAAGCCGCTTTATGTGGCAGTCAACTGCCCTGTCGTTAAGATAAGTATCTTGTGGATAAGCAATTTCAATAAGCTGTTCTCTTGAAAGCACTTCGTTTTTATGCTCGATAAAGCTTTGAAGAATTCTGAATTCAGTGACAGTAAAATCAACATTTTTGCCGCAAATCTTTGCAGTAAAAGAAAGCAAATCAAGTTCAATGCCGCCGGACTTTAAGATTTTAGAAGCTTTTGCCTGACCGGCTGAATCAGCAGCATTGCAGCGCCTTAAAATCACATGAATTCTTGCGACAAGCTCTTTTATTGAAAACGGCTTGCATAGATAATCATCAGCACCAAGTTCAAGGCCAAGAATTTTGTCAAATTCCTCGTCGCGGCTCGTAAGAAAAATCACAGGCGTCTTTATTCCAGATTCGCGCAGCCTTCTAAGCAATGTAATTCCGTCCATGACGGGCATCATTATGTCAAGCACAATAATGTCGGGCATCTTAGACGGAACAAGATTATTTGCAAGCACATAATCAAAAGCCTGCTGTCCGTCTGCAAATTCAAGCACGTCAAAACCTTCTTTTGAAAGAGCCGTGCGGACAGCAAGACGGACATTCTTTTCGTCATCAACTAAAGCTACAGTCATGACTCAATTAAATCAGCATGTTCCTTTTT
>JAEEGH010003281.1_pt1 | contig 42777 bp, 31 predicted proteins | sample 9134181 | NCBI WGS metagenome assembly JAEEGH01 (sample SAMN16246544, study PRJNA631951) | gut metagenome | biome: gut microbiome; feature: rumen; material: DP-attached | host: Bos | place: Iran: Karaj | collected 2018-10 | reverse complement strand
CTGGCACAACCGCACTACCGACGGCAACTGCCACGCCGTGAACTTCGTGAACAACTATTATAAGATGGGTACCGACACGCGTAAAAAGGTCCTCTTTACGCAGGATTTCGAGGATGCTATAGCCCCTGACGGCATCGACCAGGCATACGTCAACGGCAACATCCGCGAGGAGAAGAACCACAGTCTCACGGTGCAGGAGTATGCCCTCGACAAGCGCAACGACATCTTTAATGCCACCGGAAATATCCCCACGACCTATGACTACCTGTTGACGGAGCCGCTATTCCCTTCCTATGCCACCATCCACTCGGCCAAGGATGCCATGAAGATTGTGACCAGCTACAGTGGTGCCACCATGCCCATGCGCGACAAACAACACCAGCGCAACGTTCGCGAGACGCTCGACGGCACTTGGACCTATAAGGGTTTGAAGTCGAAAATCAAGGGCGAAATTGACAACGAGGCCGACATTACCGATGTGGCCAATGGTGGTTGGGAGGAATGGCCTGAGGAGCATCGTGCTGCCGATTGGGATACCGACGGCGACGGCATGCCTGACTGGTGGGAGAAATGCGTTGGTAGCAATGCCGGCGTGGCTAACCACAACGACGACCCAGACGGTGACGGCTATACCCTGTTGGAGGACTACTTGGAATTTATGGCCCATCCCTACGTCATCCTCGAACCTAATGGCAGCGCCACGCTCGACCTGAAACCGTATTTCGCAGGTTTCTATGGCCAAAATGGCAATGGCGTCACGCCGACCTTTAGTGTTGACTTGCTACCCAACGGGGTCTATACGGCAAGTGTGGAGGGTTCCACGATGCAAGTAAGTGCCATACAACCCAATGCCGGTGGTATCTATAGCGTCAATGTCACTGTTGCCGATGGTGAGACCACGTTTACCCAGCGCTTCGGCATCGCCATCACCGGTGCTACCGCAGCCATCCATTCTGTATGGAGCGACAACGGTGTGCCAGTGGTGAAACGTGAATTCTTCACCCTCGACGGTCGCCGCGTCAGTCGCCTGCAGAGCCACGAGACGTATATCATGCAAACTACCGACGTCAACGGCCTTACCCGTAGTGTAAAGATTATCAAGAACTGACTATGAAAAGGAGCATCATCATACTGACATCGTTGCTGGCACTGACAGTGCATGCACAGTCGCTGTTGCATCGGGTGGACAGTATGCTGACGCTCCGTTATCATAAGGGGGATATCGATACGGCCTATGTCATGCGTCCCCAGACGAAGTGGACTGTCAGAGCGCGGTTGAATTTGTCGGGGACGAAGATAAGGGCTGAAGGTGTTGGCAACGACCTGCATTTTGCGTCCGAAATGTATGCCGACAGTAAGATGACGGTCAGTCTTGGCGTCAGCTATCTCGGTATTTCGCTCAGTGCGTCGCTGAATCCAGCAAAGCTCCTGGGGAAATACCGCGACTACGAGCTGACGTTCAATAGCTACGGGCGTCGTTTTGGCTTTGACTTCGTATATCAGGACGCTCGCAATTTCAATGGCTGGTACGAGATTGAGGGCTCAGACCGTGTGGATTTGCCTTCCGATGCGTTGAACGTCAAGACGCTGAATGCGAATGCCTACTACGTGTTCAACAGTCGTCGTTTTTCCTATCCTGCTGCTTTTTCGCAGAGTTACATCCAGCGTCGCTCTGCGGGTAGCGTCCTGCTGGCAGCATCGGTTCAGGGACAGCAAGCCAAACCCAAAGACGAAGACGAGGCATACTTGAAGATGACCAATATCGGCATTGGTGCGGGCTATGGTTACAACTTTGTCCCTGGTAAGGGTTGGTTGCTCCACATCTCTGCATTGCCCACGTTTATTGTCTATAGCAATACTTCGGCTAAGGTAGGCGACGACAACGTGCCCATGAAATACCACTTTCCCGAAGTCATCATTACCGGTCGCGGAGCCGTTGTGCATAATGCCCGCTCCACGTTCTACGGACTGTCGATGAACTTCAATTTCACTAACATCGGCGACAAGGACAACCTTGAAGTACACAACATCAAGTGGTACCTACGTACATTCTTTGGCCTGCGCCTGTAGCGTAAGCGACCGTTCACGCTACAGGGCAGTGTTATTTTGTACTGATATTGATAGAACTAGTCTTGAGACCGTCGCCCTGACAGCGAAGAACCAACGCGGAGGGTGTCGATGCACTCTGAATCAGCACTTGCGCCAAGCCGTTGAAAGCCGGAATGGTAAACTCATGACAGTTGAGGTCTGACGGATGGTCCTGACCGGGAAACATCGGGTCGCCATTGCCTGCACCAAGAATGCGCCCTTCGCCCTCGAGTGTGAAGGTCAGCACGGGACAGGCATCGGATACGATATGCCCCTTCTTATCCTGCACTTCGACGGTAATGACCACTACGTCGCGGCCATCGGCAGCAATCTCCAAACGGTCAGCTTTTAGCATTGTTTGATAAGCTGGTTTGGTAGTCTCGATGGTTTGTGTCATGATGCGACGACCGTTTTTATAGCCGTAAGCGACGACGCGGCCGGGCTGATAGACGGCACGCCATTTGAGATGTCCGTTTTTGGGCATCGGCTGACGCCCGAGCTTCTTGCCATTTACCACGAGTTCCACCTCGTCGCAATTGCTGTAGGCCCAGAGGTCGATTTCCTCGCCCTCGTGTCCTTGCAGATTCCAATGGGGAAAGATGTGGAGTATGGGCTCGTCGGTCCACCACGATTTCAGATAGTATGCCTCGTCCTTGGGGAATCCGCAATAGTCGAGAATGCCGAATTCGGAGTCGTGGGCAGGATATTTGAGGGGATTGGGCTCGCCACGATAGTCAAAGCCCGTCCAATAGAACAATCCAGCGGCCCACGGACGTTCGGCGTAGAACTGCCAGCCGCGTTCGATGACGTTTTCCACATGGTGGTGGGTGGTGTCGCGATTCATGGAAACCATCCGTCCGGGATAGTCGGGCGAGTTGAAGTACCAGCCGCGTGTGCCGCAGCCTGTGGTTTCCTCAGTGCCGACAATCTTCCATGAGGGATTAGCTTTCTTGCGGTTGTCCACATCATTTTGCACGATATAGTTGAAACCTACGACATCGAGACCTTTTATCAGTTCCGTGCCTCCGGCATTGGCTACCGTACTGGGTCGGGTGGGGTCGAAGAGTTTTGTGTATTCGCGCATGGCCTCAGCCAGACGGGTACCCTGAATGTTGTTCTCCAGTCCCCATTCTTCGTTGCCATCGCTCCAAAGGATGATGCTCGGATGATTGCGGTCGCGTTTGATCATCCGCTCCAAGAGTCTGAGATGTTCATCGTTGATGCCCATCAGTCGATTTTCGTCAATGACCAGGATGCCTTCGCGATCACAGATGTCGAGTAGGGTTGGGGTCATGGGATTGTGGGAAGCGCGGTAGGCGTTGCAGCCGAACACTTTCAGTTGACGGATGCGCCACGCCTGGAGGGCATCGGGAATAGCCGTACCCACGCCGGCATGGTCTTGGTGCATATTGACGCCTTTCAGTTTCAGCGGTTCGCCATTGAGCAGGAAGCCCCGCTCGGCATCGAAGGCAATATCGCGGAAACCAGTTGTTGTTTCATAGACGTCCGTTACCTTGCCGTCCACTTTCACCGTTGTCTCCACCTTATACAGATAGGGGTCAGTCGTGCTCCAGAGGTGTGGACTCGTCAGTTTCATCATGTGTTGACACATGCGCGTCTCTTTGGGCTTCAGCGGGTTTGTGTGCCCGTCTGCACGTGCTACCTCACGGCCTTCGGCATCAAGCAGGCGTTGCTCCACTTCATACTGTTGCGTCGTTAATCCGCTGTTGGTCACCTCGGTCTTGACATGTATGATAGCCTTGTCATAGGGTTTCGTGAGTTCCGCGTAAACAAAGGTGCCAAAGGGTGTCACGCTGACTTCGGCAGTTTTTTCGAGCCAAACGTCGCGATAGATGCCGGCACCTTCGTAGAACCATCCTTCTTCCAGTGATGCATCGGCACGCACGCAGATGAGATTCTCGTCACCATATTTAATATAAGGTGTGATATCGTACGCTTGTGTGACATATCCGCTGGGTTCGGTACCCATGTAAAATCCGTTAAACCACACCTGTGCATTGCGGAAGATGCCGTCAAAACGCAACAATAGACGTTTGCCTAGGTCATATTTGGGAATGACGATGTTTTTACGATACCATCCCACACTGGTGTTTGGATATTTCCATCCAACGGTCTTGTAACCGTGCGAATGGCTGGCCTCAAGGGCATAAGGCAACGTGGTGACCCAATCGTGCGGAATCTGCACCTCTTGCCATGCGGCATCGTCGAACTTGGCGGTATAGGGTCCTTCGTTGTGGATGGAACTGGCCTTTGTGAGGTAGTTGAAATACTCCGTGCCACAGCCGAAGTCCTTTGCAGGGTCGGCAGCATGGCCAAAGGCAAATCTCCACCCTTTATCCAAGCGGATGGTTTCACGCACACTTTCCGCATGTACCGCTGTCGACAAGACACAGCACAATGCAATCAGAAGAATCGTTTTTAGTCTCATAATAATAACTATCGTTAATAGTTCTTGTAATAAGTATGGTATGTAACGGTTTGAAATCAGGTGCAAAGATATATCTTTTTTTTTAATTAAACAAAAAAATGTTTTTTTATTTTGTTTTGTCCTCACTTATTCGTACCTTTGACCCTTGGTCAAGGTACTTTCGTTCGGAAATACAAAGAAAAACACGTTTTTCTTTGGTATTTCGCTCACTTATTCGTACCTTTGCAGGCAAAGAACTTAAGACATAAAGCATTTGATAATGGAACAACAGAAACGTTACGGTCATTTCGACGACCAGCATCGCGAGTATGTCATTACAGACCCGCAGACCCCTTGGCCCTGGATCAACTATCTGGGTAACGAGGACTTCTTCTCACTGATTTCTAACACAGCCGGCGGTTACAGCTTCTATAAGGATGCCAAGTTCCGCCGTATCACCCGCTACCGTTACAACAACGTGCCGATGGATAACGGTGGTCGCTACTTCTACATCAAGGATGGCGATACCGTTTGGAACCCGGGGTGGAAACCCTGTAAGACGCCGCTCGACTTCTACGAGTGCCGTCACGGTATGAGCTACACCCGCATCACGGGCCGCAAGAACGGCGTGGAGGCTTCTGTGCTCTTCTTCGTGCCCTTGAAGAAATGGGCAGAGGTGCAGAAACTCACCCTGAAGAACGAATCGAAGGAGGTGAAGCAGCTGAAGCTCTTCTCGTTTGAGGAGTGGTGTCTGTGGAATGCCGCTACCGATATGGAGAACTTCCAGCGTAATTTCTCGACTGGAGAAGTCGAGATCGAAGGTTCGACCATCTATCACAAGACCGAGTATCGTGAGCGTCGTAACCACTACGCCTTCTACCACGTGAATGCCCCCATTCAGGGTTTCGATACAGACCGCGAAACGTTCGTTGGGTTATATAATGAGTTTGCAGATCCGCAGGCCGTGATGGAGGGAAAGCCTCGTAATTCTCATGCCCACGGATGGAGCCCCATCGCCTCACACTACATCGAGATCACCCTGCAGCCAGGCGAGTCGAAGGACTTCGTCTTCTTGCTGGGCTACATCGAGAATGAGCAGGACGAGAAGTTCGAGGCGCCTCAAGTGATCAACAAGAAGAAGGCCCACGCCCTCATCGCCGAACTCGACACCACGGAGAAAGTAGACAAGGCATTCGCTGAGCTCTGCGCCCTCTGGGATAATCTCCTTAATATATATAAGGTACGCACAGGAAACGACAAGCTGGACCGCATGGTCAACATCTGGAACCAATACCAGTGTATGGTCACCTTCAACTTCTCTCGCTCGGCTTCATTCTTCGAGAGTGGTGTAGGTCGTGGCATGGGCTTCCGCGACTCTAATCAGGACCTCGTGGGCTTCGTCCATCAGATTCCACCTCGCGCCCGTCAGCGCATCATCGACATCGCCTCCACCCAGTTCCCCGACGGAGGTTGCTACCACCAGTATCAGCCTCTCACCAAGCGTGGTAACAACGACATCGGTGGTGGCTTCAACGATGACCCCTGCTGGCTCATCTTCGGTACGGTGGCTTATATCAAGGAGACGGGCGACTTCTCTATCCTCGACGAGATGGTGCCCTTCGACAACCAGCCCGGTACGGAGGTAACACTCTTCGAGCACCTGAAAATCTCGATGGACCACGTCATCAAGAACCTCGGTCCCCACATGCTGCCGCTCATCGGTCGTGCCGACTGGAACGACTGTCTGAACCTGAACTGCTTCTCCTGGGATCCAAACGAGAGTTTCCAGACCACAGAGAACGTCAGTGAAGGCACCAAGGCCGAATCGCTCATGATTGCCGGTCTGTTCGTTGTCACTGGTAAGGACTATGTCGCCCTCTGCAAGAAACTCGGCAAGGCTGACGAGGCCGCCCGCATGCAGCAGGCCGTCGACGCGATGATCGAGGCCGTGAAGAAGCACGGCTGGGACGGTGAGTGGTATCTCCGCGCCTACGACTTCTACGGCCGTAAGATCGGCTCCAACGAGTGCGACGAGGCCAAGATCTTCATCGAGAGTCAGGGCTGGTGCACGATGGCCGAGATTGGCGCAGAGGACGGTCTGGTGGCCAAGTCGCTCGACTCCTGCAAGAAGTATTTGGAGTGCGAACACGGTATGGTGCTCAACAACCCAGCCTTCACGAAATACATTTACGAATATGGCGAAATCAGCTCATATCCAGAAGGTTATAAGGAGAACGCCGGCATATTCTGTCACAACAATCCGTGGGTGATTATCGGTGAGTGTCTCGCAGGACGTGGCAACGACGCCTGGAGCCACTACGCCAAGATCCTGCCAAGCTACGTCGAGGAGAAATACCAGACGCTGCACAAGGTGGAGCCTTACGTGAACTGTCAGATGGTGGCCGGTAAGGACGCCTTCCGTCCGGGTGAGGGCAAGAACTCCTGGCTTACGGGTACCGCTGCTTGGATGTGGTACACCGTCTCGGAGTTTATCCTCGGCATTAAGCCCGACTACGATGGCATCCGTATCGATCCGTGTCTGCCCGAGACGGCCGGCGACTATACCGTCAAGCGCAAGTTCCGCGACGCAGACTACGAGATCACCATCCATCCCAACGGCGCCCAGAAGGGTGTGAAGCAGGTTATCCTCGACGGCCAGCCTATCGACGGCACCGTCATCCCCTACTCGCCTGGTAAGCACGTCGTCGAAGCCACGATGTAAAAATAAACCACAGATTGCGCAGATTACATTAAAGTATAGTATGGTTTTAAAAAATAGCAGATGGTCGAAGGTGTGGATGGGAGTATTCTCATTCCTCCTTCCTCTTTCCTCGTTCCTCGTCATCTCCTGCGGCAACAAGCCCAGCGAGGAAGAGATGGCGAGGGCCGAGCAGCTCATCGAGTCAGCCCACAAGGCTAAGGACTACAAGCAGCTGATGCAGCTGGCCGACAATTTTGAGGCCAAAGGCACTCTGACACCTGCCAAGGCCTACTACTGGCGCGGCTATGCCAGCGACAGGACCAACCGCCGACGGATGGCCGAGTTCTACTACAACACCGCCCTCAAGGCTGCTGCCGACGAAGACCTCGACATCTACGCCAAGGCCGCCAGCCATCTGGCAAACCTCATGGCCATCAGGGGCGACTACGCCAACGGCCTCAAGCTCGCCGCGCCCGTCGTGCAGAAACTGGAGGAACAGAAGTGCGACACCACCAGCGACTACGTGAACCTGCTCATCTATATAGGCTGCTGCCAGGCTGGTCTCGGCACCTCTGGCGAAGCCACGACCGACGGCTTCGACAAAGCTTACGAGAAGCACCTCGACAACGTGAAGAAGAACCGCACGGACGAGGCCTATAAGAGCGCCTTCGCCGGACTCGTCAACATCGTCTACGCTTGTAACTACACGGGCCAGTACCGCGAAGCTATCAAATGGAACGGTCACCTGAGCGAGATGCTCAGCGAGTACGAGCAGCGACCGGGCGTCAATCCGGACTACGTCGACAAGCAGCAGGCCCGCTACAACCTCTATCAGGCGCAGGCCCTCGAAGGACTGTGCAGAACCGAGGAGGCGTCGAAGTCTTTCGACGCCTTCCGGGCTACGGAGTTCGCAAAGACGCCCGAGGGACGCATCATGGCCAATGACTACCTCATCGCCGCCAAGCGCTGGGACGAGGCTGCCGACAACTACCAGAGCCTCACGGCCTTGTTGGGTGACAACGACGACGGCTACTCGCTCGACAACATCCAGTCGCTCGTGCTGAAGAAGTATCAGGCCAACCTCCTCGCAGGCCGTCGCGACAGCGCCATCGCCATCAGCATGCAGCTCTGCGACTCCCTCGCCGGAGCCTTCAAGCGCGCCAAGGAGATCGACGCAGCCGAGCAGGCCGTCATCGTCAGCAAGGTCGAGGAACTCGGCGACCAGCAGGTGGCAGCCGAACGCCAGAACCAGTTGCAGAGAATCGGTCTCGTCGGACTGCTGTTCCTCCTCATCCTAGGCTATATGCTCTATCGCCGCTACCATCACCACCAGTTGAAGAAGGCGCACGAAGAACTGCAGGAAGACGTTGAGTCGATTGAGGCCGTCGCCACAGAACGCACGCGTACAGAGACCGAGCAGCGCCTGGCCGCAGCCATCCAGCAGCGGCTCTCCCATGCTCCCCTGCCCCAGCGCAACGATATGGCCCTCTACGTCTCGCAGACGCCCGGCACCATGCCCGGAGGCAGCTTCTACGACACCCTGCTCTGCGACGACACCTTGCTCTTCTGCATCGGCAGCGCCGCTGCACAGGGCATCGACGCCGCCACGGCCGCAGCGATGGCATGGGCACAGTTCCGCACGGCAGCCGCCTTCGGACAGGCACCCGAGCAGATTGTCAACGCCATCAGCGAGGCCATCGCCGACGGACAGAACATCCCCATGCGCCTCTTCGTCGGACAGCTCGACCTCATCACAGGACTACTGCGCTACTGCAACGCCGGCAACAACACGCCCCTGCTCACCGACGAGGAAATCAGCCTGCTACCTGTTGACGACACAGCACCTGCCGGCTCTCAGCCGGGCACGGTCTATACCGCCCAGGAGACCACCATCGCGCCGGGCAAGCTGCTCTTCATCTACACCAACGGCATCGCCGAAGCCAAGGATGCCGACGGCAAGCCGCTCGGCGACAACCGTCTCCGCGGCATGGCCCTCCAGGCCGTGAAGCTCAACGCCAAGCCGCAGCCGTTCTACGACAACATCCTCAAGGCCATCGACAACTATACAGGTGGCACTCCCCAGGCCGAAGACCTCACCCTGATGGTCGTCGCCAGGAGATAACAGCCGTCACATAAACAGATTATGACTCAAGAAAATATCCCGCAGCCCGCAGACATCAAGGAACTGCTGAACCGCAAGGATCGCTTTGCTGTCCTTGCGGGCTGCAGGATCACAGAAGTAGATGAGCATCGCGCCGTCGCGGTGATGACGGTCACGGAGGCCCATCTCAACGGCGGCGACGTGTGCCAGGGCGGTGCCCTCTTCACACTGGCCGATCTCGCCATCGCGGCACTCATGAACCACGGCGGACAGCTCACCTTCGGCATCTCCAACAGTCTGATGTTCGTTTCCAGCGCCCGTTTGGGCGACACCCTTACCGCCGAGGCCGTCAGCGTCGCCGACCACCACAAGATCCCCGCCGTCGAGGTGCGCGTTACCAATCAGAACGGCCGCCTCATCTGCCACGTCACCGGCATGGGCTACCGCAAAAACGCCTCCGTCTTCTAACCCCGTGGGTTCTGATAGTTTTTCCTGATGATCCTGATATACTGGTCGAGTCCGAAGATTGACCCAGCGAGTAGGAATGACTGCGCCACGTAATATAGCAGTCCTCCCGCCACATCATCGATGTGAACTACCTGATAAGTCACAAGCCCGATGCTGCTCACAATGAGCAGCACCGCGCAGGCGTACTGAGAAATTTTAAAGCCTCTGTTTTCCATAGCGATTTATTTCTTATTAAATAATGTATAAGTTCCTTTATTACCCTACAAAGTTACAATAAATAATCGAGATTACCAAACATTCAAAGCGGAAAAAACAACTAGAATGCTATATTATGAACTAAAATTTGGTGGGTTGTTAAAATTGTGTTACCTTTGTAGCTGAAATTTACACAATCACAAAAAAGATGGAAATGGAAGATTACGTCTCAATTGAAATGCTAAACACATTTGAAAACCTCGTGTGCAGAAAGTTCAAATATCTAAACCGTGACTTTAGCGGAAAATCAGACTTGTGGTCCTTTCCTATAGAGCAAAGCAAAAGAATTGAAGAAAGTTTGTTCTCTGTAAATACGATCGTAAAGGAAGTATTGAGAAATTTCTATTCAACCTTTGGTGATGCAAATTATCGTACATACCATGTTCTTTTAGCCCGTACCTACATACTTCTATATTATAAGCATCGGGATGAGAATAATTATCAATCCGTAGTATTTCCAGTTCTTATTCCTGATATGGGACTATATGGTACATCTTATCTCGACGAGATAAACAAAAAAATTGACGAGATAAAAGATATGGAAGACATAATCAATGGAAAAACAAAAGATTATCCTAATCCAGTATGACTTGAACTTCTTATGCGTTTTATGGATATCCCCGAAGAGGTTAGGAAAAAATCTGGTCATAATATAGCATTGGCAAATATTATGAACATTATTACAGGAATTCCCGTTACGACTTGTGAAAGTTATCCAAGTAAACGTGATTTATTTAATAAAGATTATCATCGTGAGATACTAAAAACTATTAATGAATACTTAGTGAAATTGAAGTCGTCAATATTATTTTTCCCTCCCAAAGAAAAGAAAGAAGAATCTAATATTTTGGCAGACGAAAAGGATTAATCGTCGTTGTGACCTATCTTGGGGTCGCAACGAAAAATAGCCAAAACAGATTGTGACCATTTGAAGGTCACAACAAAAAAAGACCCTAAAAGTTTGTGGCCTCACAAAGGTCGCAAACTATGTTATTTCCTTGTACCAAACGCTTATTATATCTAAATTTGCACCCGATTCCAGATGTCTCGACTATTGAAGCCTTGTGCTTTTTTCAGAGATCTGTCGCGATTGTTTTTTTCATATAATATTATAGAATTATGATCTACTTGGAGTTAGTAAGTGCAATCCTCTCCGCATCAGACAACGGACTGGAAGTATTCAAAAGATTCTGCCCTGAGGTAGAAAAAGTAGTTAACACCAACAAGAAGTTCCGACTACGTCCGGAAGAGCGTACGCCATCGGCGCAGCTCTATCCTCCGAAGGACGAGCGAGGTTGGTATGTCATCGACTATGGCCTCGACGGCAAGCCCATGCATGCCGTCGACTTCTACATGTGGATCAATGGCTATGGTCAAGACAAGTTTATGCTGGCAGTTCGCGAGTTGGCAGAGATGTTCGGTGTACAAGAAGAACTTAACTTCAAAACCAACAAGCCCAGAATTGAGCAGTGTGAAGCCCTGCCAGAGGAATCGGGCAAACAGCCTGACATTAAACTTTATGACAGTTTCATTGGCATTGACCTTTCCTCTATCTACAGTCCAATGGTGAAGGCTGAGCATCTGGAGGTTTACGATTGGTACAACGTTGAGTCAATTACCTATTACAAAGATAATAAGGCTACCACCGTTCATGCCACCGATACATATCCCATCTTGGCTGAGAAACGCTACGATAACGATGACAGCCAAAATGAAGTAGTCGCATTGAAGCTCTATCAGCCTAATTGTTACCAGAAGGAGCGTCGTTTCAGTACAATCGGACAGATGCCAAAGAACTACATCTTTGGCCTCCGTGCCCTGAAGAATGCCTGGCATGAGAATGGTGAAGAGCGTCTGCCGATTGTGCTGTTGGTCTCTGGTGGCAGCGATACCGTCTGTGCAAGAGCGGCAGGATATTGGGCCGTTTGGCTTAACTCCGAGACACGCCAGCTGACTCAGTCCGAATTGCAGATGCTCTTGAAGTATGCCGAATGTGTCATCTATATCCCCGACAATGACCCGACAGGAAAACGCATGGCGATTTGTCTGGCTATAGCTCTGCCGAACCTGTACACAGCTTGGCTCAGCAACAAGGATTTTGGTGGGTTGCACGACAATCGAGGACGCCCTTGTAAAGATTTGAAGGACTTCCAACGAATCTATCCGACGAAGAAGGCAATGGATCAGCTTGTCGCAAGAAAGCGCTGCGCTCAGTTCTGGTATACAGTAAAGAACGAGAAGACTGGGCAGCTGGAGTACAAGCTTACTCCCGTGATGCTTTACTATTTCCTGTGGCTACACGGTTATGCAACGCTGAAGGATGACAATGATCCTAACCCGGTTTATATCCATGTAGATGGTATCATCGTGAAGCGCATCACAGCCAAGAATATCATTAACTTCATAAAGGAATGGGCAGAAAGCCAGGGGCTTGACGAAGCACTGATCAACAAGATACTGACCAGTAAATGCATGCCGAATAACACCGTCAGTCATCTGGTAGAGCGAGACGATCTTGATTTCAACCATGCTACGGCTAATTCTCAGCGACGTTATTACCTCAATCGCGTGGTAGATATCACCGCCGAGGGAATCACAAGCATGCCATACAACATGGTTTGCGACGGCAAGTACGTCTGGGAGGATGAAATCATCCCCCATAACTATCGTCAGATGAAGCCGCAGGTCAGTCTTCAAAAGGATGACGATGGGCATTACCATGTCGTTGTAGCCGATGATGCCACGTCCAATTTCCTGCGATTCTGCCAGAATACGTCACGGCTCAACTGGCGCAAAGTTGACGAGCAGGGACGTGAGCTCACCCAAGAAGAGAAGGCCGAAGAAGAGCAGTGCTTCATTGCCAAGATATGCAACATTGGCTACCATGGTCACAGCTATAAATCAGAGTCGGCAGCTTGGGCAACAATATGCCAAGACTCAACACTTTCCGAGCGCGACGATGAGTGTGCCGGTGGTAGTGGCAAGTCTCTCTATATCCGTTACATTGCTTCTACACTCAATCACTTTGAGCTTGACGGGAAAACGCTTGAGAAGAAAGGCAATCCTCAGTTTATGTTCGATGGAGTGACTGATGCAACCCGCTTAATCATTGTTGACGAGTGCTCCAAGAAGTTTGACTTCAATCAGTTCTACGGTCAGATTACTGGCAATTTACGTGTAGAGAAAAAGAGCAAGAATACTTTTGTCATTCCATACAAGCAGAGTCCAAAATGGATATTCGGCACCAACTACACCATGCAGAACCACGACCCGTCAACCGAGCGACGCTTCTGGCCACAGCTCTTCTCAGATTACTATCATGAGAAGACCAAAGAGAATGGCTATCTTGAAACTCGTAAAGTGAGCGACGATTTCGGCCAGAGACTATTGTCGGAGTCTTACAGTGAGACCGACTGGCAGTCCGATCTGAGCTTTATGTTGGATTGTTTGCAGATATATCTTCAGTTGCCAGAATCTGATAGAAAGCAAATGCCATCCATGAAGCATATCGAACGCCGTGAGCAGCAAGCCGCCATCGGCAAGGAGTTTCGTCAATGGGCTGATGATTATTTTGCATCTGAGAATGGTCACCTTGACTGTCCAATAAAGGCTGACGATATAGTCAGCGCCTTCAATCAGGAGACTCGTTATAACTGGTCGCCCAAGAAAGTTGCAACCCACCTGAAGGACTATTGCGCCTTTGCAGAGCATATCCATTGCCTGAATCCTGCTTCTGTAACCGGCTAAGACAAAGACGGTGAACGCTGGATCAAACGCGAGGATGGCAAACAGCCCACATATTATTATATACAGTCCGTAGAGGAGTATATGAAGGCAGGACAGCAACCTGACAAGCCTCAGGAGGAAGAACTTCCATTCTAATCAGTCCCTCTCATCGTTACACATGCTACACATGTTTTTCTATTTCCGCTCTCTTAATAATTGGAATTCCACTTGTAGAGCCTTGAAATAATAAAACAATGTGTAGCATGTGTATCATTTATCACTAATCAAATACTATTCGGCCTTGAGGCTTATTATGAAATATTCGTACACTTTGCAATTACCGTTTTCTGCTCAAAACTTTACCCAAACTAAACTATGACTTTAGTGGCACTAAAGTGGGACTTTAGTTAGGGTAAACTCCGACTTTAGTCCGTCTAAAGTCCCAGGCCCCATTTTGGGGCTTATTTTGTAAAGATTTGAGAAAACATAGAGGTGCGAATATTCTTTACATCATATAGGAGTCGTAATGATATTCTTATGAAATCTTCCAATCTTTCCTTGCTTGTTTCGGAAAACTTTCGTAACTTTGCAGCATCAAAACATAGTCAACTAAATCTATCTGAAATCATTCATATTGGCAAGATTCTGAAAAGATTCTTGCCATACGGTAAAGCTCATTGAGGCCGTAAACACTCCCAGAAGGGTGTATCAACTGTTCTTAACGGATAATGAGACGCAGTTTGATGATTATCTTGGCAAGCTGTTAGGGATACACGAGAGCCCAACGTATATAGACGGCGACACTTCGTTCATCATTGTGTTTCAGGGTAATCATGATAGTGTTGAAATCAATCAGCTGAACTATAAAGAGGTGGTTGCTGCTATCCGGAAAGACCGTGAACGAGCTGCATGGTGGTGGCATCTGTATGGAAAAGAACGGATCTAAAAAATTATTGCATTTTTACGAAAATAATTGGTAAAATGTTTGGTGGTTTCAGAAAAAAGTTGTACCTTTGTAGCGTAATAATAAAAGCGGGAGGCGGTGACCCGGAGTAGTTCATCGCATAAGGATCTAATACCATAAAAAACACAACAAAATGGCAAGATCAAACATTCCAATGGTGATCAACCTGCGTCAGAACAAGAACGACGACTCGACGGCCTACGGCAAGTTCTTCGCAGAGGTTGACTCGAAGGAACCCCTTAACCTGAAGGGATTCGCCAAGCACATGACTGGTCACGGCAAAATCGTCGACTACCAGATGTGTGTGCTGGTACTGGGTCAGGTGGTTGAGTGCATGACCGAACTGCTCTCGCAGGGTCAGCCCGTGAAGCTCGACGGTCTGGGCACGTTCTCTCCCTCCGTCGACGGTCAGAAGCAGGGCAAGAACAGCATTGCGAAGGCTATGGAGGCCGGTGCCGATGCGATGATCAATGGCATCAAGATCAACTTCACGCCGGAGAACATCAAGGGCGAGAAGCTCACCTCAAGGGCTTTCAAGGAGCAGTGTGTGTTCGAGTTCGGCTATCTGGTGGAGAGTGAGGTGCGCATCGTCGGTGGCAAGGAGAAGCGCTACCAGAAGAAGACGCCGCTGAGCTACGTGCTCGCGCCTGCACCCGACAACGCTGGCGGCAACGGCTAACAAGTCACCATGATGCAGATGGTCGCAATGACCACCATCAAATCAGAAGCGGGGAGGGAATCACTCATGGATTCTCTCCCCGTCAGTTATGCGATCTTTTTGCATTCAGTCCGAAGGTCTTCAAGGGCCTTGTATTCAGCAGGGTCATACTTCACGATGGGGGCGATAGTCATTCTGGCGGCATTGCCGAGTCTTTTCTCGAGAAGTTTATACTCTGTGTATTGGGAGAGGATTAATTCCTTCATCTCGTCTGTCAGGGGAAAATCTTGCTCTAAGCCCGACTCTCTGACCATCACCCGGCTTCTGGATGTAACAGAAAGCTCAACATGCAGTTGTACATAGCAAATAATGTCGAAGAAGTCTTCTGGTGGGAAAGCTTCTTTTACCGACTCAAGGAAATAACCGGCTGTGGTGTCGCCCAGACGACCATTCTTGATGGAATCGAGCAAGCTCAGCTGTTTGTCGAGCCCTGTGTCAAGCCAGCTATGGATCATCTCAACATCGTAGAAGTAGATCCAGACTAATAGCCCTCCCATCGTGCCGAAGACGAATACGAACTGCATGAGGGGATTGAAATGGAACATATTGTGACAAACGTGGAGTATTGGCGGCGCCAGCAGAAGGAAGACGGTCATGGCGATGTTGCCTTTTCCGATGCTTAACCGTGAGCGGGCGCGCAAGGCCAGACGGGTGACCAGCATAAGGCTTGCTGCCACGATGGCACTGCACCCCATGTGGATCAATGCCACTTCCAGGCTCCGGAAGAGTACGGTGCCAATGCCCATTTCGTCGCCCAGCAGCAGGTAGAAGATGTTTTCAAGGATGGAGAACCCGCCACCGACGGCAGCACCGCAGATGACGCTGTCGATGAAGAATACGATCTTCTTTCGCGTGGCCAGCCAAAGGAGTGGGACGGCCTTGATGATCTCCTCCAGAACAGGATTGAAGATATCTGACTGTCTTTCGGAGAGTATCATCCCTGTCAGCTGGAACAGACCGAAGCAGACCAATGCCGCTATCATACCGCACAGCACCTGCAAGAAGAGGCTTCTGATGCTGATGAGTGAGAAATTGTCGATCTTATAGACTACAAAGATGTAGATGACAATAGGGAGGATGGCTGCGACAAATAGCATTACAATAATTTGAGTGAGATCATAAATTCATTGTTTCCACGCCTTCCACCATCGAATCCAGATGGTGCAAACAGATGGCCATAACCAACAGACAATGTCGTCTTGAGATAATTCAGGAACACCAGTTCGGTGGTCAGCTGGATGCCTGTGCTGTAGTACATCTTGTGTGAAGAGTTGGGATTCCAAGTGGAGAGCCCTGTTCCGAAGAGCGAGCACTGGATCCATGTCGGATAGCAGAACAGGGCGCCGAAGTTGTTAAGCCGGAGGGGGCGCAGGTTGAGCTCTGCCGTTGCCTTGGCAAAGGAGTGCGCCGGGATCGCATCGATGGCGGCACCTGGCATCGCCAAGGTGGTACGATATTGGAAAGCGTTCCTATGGTCTACGTAGTTATTGCGGAAACCGCCGAAATAGGTAGTGCCAAACACGGACTCTTCATCCCCGAAGTTATGGCCTGCTGCCGTACGGAGCCAGAAGGAGGTGTTTCTGTCAAAGGGTACCAGTGTGCCGAAGTTACCTGAAGCCTCTACGGATGGATAGAATCGTCCGCCAGCCAGATAGCCGTAGCCATCAAGACCTAACTCGTAGCCCTGCTCCTTCATCACACCACCCAATGAGGTTCGGGTCTTTGACCACTTTCCATAGATCGACGCTGTCTGCATCGACCTGACACCTTGCACCTCCACCTCCTGATACAGTGGCAGCGCATCCATGTCGCCGTAAGCAGCCACAGAGAAGCCCCATGATCTCTCATACGGCGTGATTAATGTGTTGGAATAGTCGTAAGCCAGCTGCACCACATAGCCCTTACGGCTTCTGCGCATCGGACCGAAGAGGTCGTAGAAGTCCATATGGTTCCAGGCGGCCTTGAGGCTCCAGAAATAGTATTTCCAGTCGAAGTCAATGTGGAATTTGTTCTTCCAGTCGTTGTTACTCCAGGGAGAGAGGCCGAACGACAGTTTCATGCTGCTCAGTCCCACGGGGTCATTCACATTAAAGCGATAGCCTAACACGGGGGTCATGTGATTCCAGGCCTTGGAATCGGTAAAACCGCTGATGATAGGATAGGCCCCGGCGAACTTCATCTCCTTGAAGACGTTGTAGGACGTGATGTTGTTATACACATCGCCAAAGTTCTTCCTGGGCAGCGAGTCTCTGAGCAGACCGACCTGTTCCATCGCCTCCTTGTTGTTCTCATAGGCAAGCTGACCGTAGAGGTTTATGGCATTGGCATCCTTCACCACCTCACGGGAGAGCAGGACGGGTTGCAGTCCGTCGCGCTTGAACTGGAGCGCAAGCAGCTGGCCTGGCGTAATCTCCAATGGTGCAAAGAGTCCGATGTCGGTATTGGTAAGCATCTCCATCTCGCGTGTCTCTAAGTTGATCTGCCAGAGGTTGGAGACTCCAGTATAGTAAGAGCTGCCGATCAGATACTTGTCGTCGAGCGAGAAGCGGAACTGCCCTAAGTTGCTGTCTTGCCATGTAATCAGTTTCACGGGCTTGAAGATGGCCTTAGCCAGCTCTTCTGTATTGAACAGCAAAAGCGTGTGCTCACCGTTGTCGCCCTGACTGGTGAACGACAGCCATTTGCCGTCGTGACTGATATCCGTGTCGAACACGCTCACACCAAACGGGAAGGCATAGATCACTTCCGGATTCTCCAAGTCGCGGTCCAGACGCACAATCGACTGCGTACCGCCGTTGGAGAACAGACCGTAGAGACAGTCGTTGGTATTGTCATACACGATATTGTTGATGCGCTGGAACTTCTTCTTCTTCACCACCTTCTTCTGCTGGATGTCATAGATTTCCAAGCCACGCATCCTCGCGTTGTTCGATGTATAGATGAGTCGCTGTCCTTTGCAGTCGAGGGCTACGTAAGCAGGATCGTAGAGTTGGATGCCGTAGATGTCATTCAGTCTCTTCTGCTCGCCTGTCTGCAGGTCGATCTCCGTCATGTGTGCAAAGTCACCGGGAGCATTCATGGCGGCATAGGCCTTTTTGGTAGTGGGGTCGTAGACGATTGGTGACACAGAACCCAAGGGCTCTGTGGTCAGCGGCTTCGTCTCTGTGATGGGATATTGGCGGATGGCGGCGAGGTTCTCCTCCTGGTGCTTCTTCTCGTCCTCCTTCCAGTCGTTCCATACCTTTCTGAGGGATTGTCCATAGACTTTCTTGAACTGTTTGCCGAAGAAGGTGTGACTGTCAGCCGTCCTGTTATAGAACTGGATCATCTTCTCGTAGCCGTAGGTCTTGGTGAGGTAGTTTACGAAGCGGGTACCATAGAGATAGGCGTTGGCGCCCACCTGAAAGTCCATCGTGGAACCTTCCGTCTCCAGCCCCACCACCGAGTAGAGTTTGTCGCCACCGTCGATGATACTGCGGAAGTACATCTCGTCGTAGCCGCCTAAAGCACGTCCGACACCACCGCCGAGCCAGGTCTCCATAAAACAGGCGATACCCTCGTGATACCAGCGGGGTGCATACCAGCGGGGAACGCTCAGGTAGCTCCATAGGGCAGAGATGGGCTGGGCGTTGTCGGTGCCCACCTTCGTTCCGAAGAAGCGGCGCCAGTTGAGGTCGCGACGATTGTACTTGTCAGTCATGACGATGTGCGTATATTCGTGCTTGAACAGCTGGCGGTATCGTTCACTTGATGGGTTGATGTAGTACGACATGTTCAACGGAGCCATGCCGATCTGTATAAGAGAACGCGGTAACGGCGTTGCTCCGCCGTTACCGTCGTCTTCCCAGTCTGTCAATAACAGCAGGGGTGCTTCTGGCCGATAGATGGAATCACTGGTCCATATCTGCTGATGAAGCGCTTTGCCGTTCTGGTACATACGTATCATATGAGGGATGTAGCGCGACAGGTTCTTGTCAAAGAACACCAGCGTGGCTTCGTCCGTCTTATACTGATAATAGGTCTGGGTCTGCCCCCTGGATATACAGGGTATCAGCAATAGCAGCAGAACAGGAATCCAGTTACGCATGTACAACGCTGTTATCATTTCTCTTTAAAGGGGCCAGGGCCATTGTTCAGTCTTTCACTGTTACCGGCAGCTGCTGTCTGATTGATGACATCGTTAATCTTTTGACCGAGAAAGATACTCTGGCTCTGATTCAGGGAAGCTCTATTGATATTACCTATTGCGGTGTTGTAAGCCTCCATCACCTTGCTGGCACTACCAATCACAACTACAGCATTAGCGATCGTCTGAGCATTAGCGATTTTCTGGGCATTAGCCATCGTCTGAGCATTAGCCATCGTCTGAGCATTAGCCATCGTCTGAGCATTAGCCATCGTCTGAGCATTAGCGATTTTCTGGGCATTAGCCATCGTCTGGGCATTAGCCATCGTCTGGGCATTAGCCATCTTCTGCACATTAGCTAAGCCCATCTTCTGCATGTTTGCAATGGCGTCAGCCGAAACATTCTTCATGGCCTCATCGAGGGCGTTGTTGAAGATCTTCTCAACCTGACTATTCTGCAGGGCCCCCTCAGCTGCCACTTGCTGCATCGTGACTTCTGCTGCACTACGGACCATTGAGCATATTCTCCCGAGTGTCTGCTGAGGAATAGCACTACCCAGTTGAGTGGGGGTATTCATGCTCAGAGCCAAGTCGGTGCTTTGCAGAATAACCAACTGCTGGGAAAGACCATATTTACCTACAGCAGCGAGAGCCTGATCGCCAGAAAGCAGGTTGCCCTTCTTGGCCAAAGCCTCAGCACTTGCCTTGTCACCCTCAAGGGCAGCAGTCATCTGCTGATACTCCAACCACTGGTCGCGGACAAACTTCAGCTGGTCATCACCCTGAGCTGTCTCCAGATACTTGTCGGTGGTCTCGATGAAACGGGTGGCCAACTTGTTCTGCTTCTGCAGCGTGGTGTAAGCCAGCGAGGCGTTGATGGTTGACTGGGCCAGGTCGGGACAGTCCTCACCGCCCAGGGCGGCATTCAGATTGCCGGCTGACTCTGCCAGCGAACTGGTAACGTTGTTCACCATCTCACGGTAGGCGTTCATCTCCTTGAGCACCTCGGCAAAGGCGGGGATGTTGCCGGCTGCCTCATTTGACAAGTCAACCAGCGTGCCGAACTGGGCTGCGCGTGTCTGCATCACCACCTGGGCTGCCACAATACCATCCTTGAAGGCTGAGTCAGTCTGAAGGAGCTCTTCCATATTAGTAAGCTTCTCCGAAGCTTGCTCACGAGAGAATCGAGCAGCTTTGGCGATATCGCCGCTGGCATCACTAGAATCAACAGGCCAATCAAAAAAATGAGAGGTGATCAACCCGATGGCGCATATAGCTGCCACAGAACACAGGATAATAATACTCTTTTTTTTCATACGACTAATAATTTATAAAGTTCATAATTCTTTTATTCTTTTCTCTTTGGCCAAATGACGTGTGAATGTAATCACGATGCAAATTTACAATATATTTAATTACGTTCCAAACATTTTTGAGTTTTTTTTCATATCTTTGTAGCGACAAAAGCCCATTATCGCGACAAATCATCAAAATTGCTTTGATATTTGTCGCATAACTCAGAAATACTCAAGTGCCTTGCTGGCAATATGTCCTATAGCCAACCGGCCACCTAGCAAACTATTCAGGCGGTATCAGCCGAAGACAAAACGGAAGGACTCGAAGAGTTGGATGGCGAAGAGGTAGATAACGATAAGGGGGGCACCATGGGCAATACCCGTGCTGAGGGCATCGAGGATGTCGGCCAAACTGCGCAGACGACCCGATACAAGGCCGAAGGTGACGGAGACGAGGCATACGCCAAAGGCAATGACCGGCACCAGGCTACGACTGAAGGCCGACGGGAAGAGATGGCCTGTGGCGGATAGGAGGATGGCGTGGGGCGTAAGCGTGAGAAGGGCAAGGATGATGAGATAAATGACCAGGAAGACGAGGGAGACGCGAAGGGCGAGACGGTCTCTAAAGGTGAAAGAGTGAAAAGGAGAAAAGGTGAAGAATCTGATCAAGCCGCTCTTACGGAGGCAGCCCCAGGCAATGAGGCAAAGAAGGAGCCACACGAGTAGCGGGGAGGCGAAGAAGGTCTGCCAGGAGCCGAAGAACCATCGGATGCCCTCACTGGAGAGCAACGAGCGCACGCCCTCCATCCTCGTGGCGGAGAGGAGCCACGAGAGAATGAAGAGGAGGGTCTCGGATAGAAGCAGAATAAGGCCTACCATCCCGAGTCCCTTCTTACTAAGGAGAGGAATTCGCAGTTTGGATGTCTTCTTCTCTTTATTCTTCATCATTCTTCATCGGGGTGGAGGTTGTCGATGTCAAGGATGCGGAGCTCGATGGCACGGACGACAAGACGGGTGGCGTTGATGCCGCCGGTGCCCTCGGGGAAAAGTTTCTGGATGAGTTCGTTCTGCCGCTTCTCGAGACTCTTCACGCCGAAGGGCATGCCACGCAGGTTGGTGATCTGCTCTTTGGTGTAGCCCAGGGCAAGGTGACGGAGAAAACGCTCGTCGTACTCGTCGATCTCGTAGTTCACCAAAGCCTCCTGTTTCACGATCCTGCCGCTGACAGAGGCCTTGAAACGCTCGACGATCTTCTCGAGGATGGGCTCGTTGAACACCAGTTGCTTGCCGTCCATCACGGCCGACACATCACGGCGCGTCAGCAGTTCGCCCGTCTTGAGAATGATTCCGTCGGCTCCGGCATCAAGCACGTCGACCCACAGTTTCTCGTTCAGAATCTCACCCGTGAAGATGAGTACCTTCACCTTCGGGTGGAGTTCTTTGGTATGACGACAAATCTCTACGCCGACAGTCGTTGAACCGCCGAGGCCGAGGTCGAGGAGTACGAGGTCGGGAATCTGCTGTTTGAGCAGTCGCCAATAGGCAGGCTCCGTGTCTGCTGTGCCTATCACTTCCGCCTCTGGGATGTCGGAGCGGACGATACCGAGGGTGCCTTTGAGTTCGAGGGGCACATCCTCAACGATGATGACTTTAAATTTTTCCATATACTTATTTACTTGAATAATCTTTTTTTAAACCACGAATTTCACGAATTACACGAATTATTGGCTGCGCATACAATTAGTTTAATTAGTTCAATTAGTTTAATTAGTGGTCGTTTTTGTCTTAGCGGCAGGTAGGGTGATGACAATCACGCAAATGCCGTCGGCGAGTTCGGCGAAGATGCCGCAACCACGACGATTGGTGGCCTCACCGTGGTCCCTGACAATCTGACGGCAGAGCAGGAAGGGAATATGCGCCTTGGAGGGCATGAAGAGATCGGCAGCCTGCTCGGGGGTGAGCCGGAGCTGCAGCATGGGGATGCGCACCTCGACATAACGGTCGTCGCGGGGTGTGAACTGCTTGTCGAGTTGCTGCTGACCGTTCTGACGGCGCAGGATCTCATAGAGGTAACGGATGAGCGTCTCGTCGCCCAACACGCCGCCTTCGAGGGGCTTGAGGTGGAGCGTGGCGTGTTCCACCTGTCGCATGGCCTGACTGCTGAGCACGCCGTAGAGTTCGCGGTAGTAGCGGGTGACCTCGCCCAGGGCCTCCACATCCCCAGCGTCGAGCAGCTGACGGATGCGCGAGGGATAGTACATCGTCTCGTGCTTCAGGGCAGAGAGGCAGTTGTCGAGCACGGCGTTCGACACGTGCAGGTTGCCGTCTTCGAGCTCAGCCTTGCGGATGTCGTCATCGAGCATCTCGAGGCTATTCTGCCGCTGCTGTTCGCGCAGGAACCGGTCGTAGAGGCGATGGCGGTAGTAGAGCAGATAGTAGGCGGGCACGATGGCGAGCAAGAGGAGCACGAGCAGGATGACGGCGATAGTCTTGTTGGTCTGCGACTGCTGCATCGTACGGCAGTAGTCACCGAGGGTGTTATCAGCAGACATCTCTTTGAAGAGCTGGGTGTAGATGCGGTTGTTATAGCTGTAGAGCTGCCATTGATGGAGTGCGAGGGCTGCGACGGCACTCTCGTTACGGATGTCGAGGATAACCTGGTAGTTGGTCTTCAGGCTGTCGTGGAACCATTTGATCTCAGGTGCCATCAGCGAGGGGTTGCCCATCTGGCGCATGAGGTAACGGCCGTGGGGTCGCAGCTGACGGTAGTGGGCGTTGAGGTAGTAGCGGCAGGAGTCGGCAAAGAAGAGTGTGCGCTCATAGGTGCCATTGATATTGGAGAAATAGGCCGAGTCGGCAAAGGCTGAAGCCTTTGCTAATTGAGAATCGAGAATGGATAATTCTTGCGTCCCTTCGGTAGCAAGCGGCAAGCCGAGCGGAGAATTATGATTACTGACGGGCGTTTGAGCAGACGCAGGAGTATTCAATCCGAAAATCGTAAATAAAAGAATAATCATTCTTACGATTCCCTTGGGGAGAGTGAAACCGATGCGGCTACCCTTGCCGAGGGTGCTGGTGGCCCCCATCGAGCAGACGGAGAAGATCTGGCTGACCTTGCGGTACTTCTCGATGATGCCCTTGCAGTTGAGCAGGCCGAAGCCATGGGAACTATGAACTTTGCGCTCGGCTTTACCGCTTGGCTCTGCCAAGAACTTTGAACTTTGAGCTTTATGATTACCTTCAGGATCGATGATTGGCTTATTATCAAAAAGGTGGTCGAGTTGGTCTTGTGTCATGCCCTGGCCGGTATCTTCGACGGCAATCTCCACACGGTCGTCGAGGTCGCGGGCAGAGACGGTGACGCGGCCGTCCTTGGGGGTGAACTTACGAGCGTTATCGGCCAGCGTGTTGAGCATGAAGAGGGTGAGCACCTTGTCGGCCTTGACGACGGCCTCCGTGGGCTGCACTTCGAGGTCGACGCCCTTCATCTGGAACGATGTGCGTCCACGGGCAAGAAGGTCGAAGAGCGACTGCAACGGGAAGCTCTCGATATGCAGGCTAAGATCACCCTGACGCAGCTGTATCCAGTAAGTGAGCACCTCGTTGTAGTCGTTGATCTGGTCGGTCAGCTCGCGAATATAGTCCATCGCCTCCTCACTCCTTACTCCTTCTTTTCTTCTCTCCTTCTCTCCTACTTCATGTATGATGCGGTCAATGAAGGGCGTAATGCTGTTGACGAGCGAGATCTTCGCGCGCTGTTCGAGGCTGAGGCGTTCACCATTCTCCACCCTCAGGCGCTGTACGGCCAACTGCTCACGTTTCTGTTCGAAGAGATCGTCGGGGATATCCTCACGGCGTTTGCGGCGATTCATGTGGTTGAAGAGCCAGAGCGAGAAGAGCAGCAGGATGATGGCAATGACGACGGCAATCAGCATAAGGTTCAATTGCGCGGCGGTTTTCTCATACTGGCTGGCACGGGCCTCGAGCTGACGGTCCTGACGAGTGGTCTCCTGCAGGTCGAGGTAGAGATTGCGGTTGTAATCGCTCTGCTGCTTGTCATCCATGGCGGCATAGGCCACGCTGAGTTGTTCGCGGATGGAGGCAACGAGGTCAGGGGCCTGATAGATGAGCGAGTCGGAGAGCGCCTGTTCGAGGTTGAAGAGCGCACTCTCATAGTCGCCAATCTGCCGGAAGCAGGAGGCGAGCGTGCGATAGGCACCGGCTATCTGGTAGATGTCGCCATACTGTTCGAAGATGGCCAAGGCGTTCTCCGCCAGCCAGCCTGACAGCATTTCGTCATCGACACCTTCGGGATTAATAAACTTCAATGCGGGCAGGTTGTCTTCAAGCAGCTGACGGCGGTAGTCTGGATCCATCAGGTGCTCGGAGAGGGCCTCGAGGGCATTGGCGGCGAAGAAGGGGTAGTCGCCCTGTCGGGCAATGAGGAAGCAGCGCATCAGGTGGTCGAACTCCTGCTGGTTGATCTCCTGCTGGGTGCCATGGGTGATGATGCCGCCCGCACCAATGTTATATAGCCAGTTGAGCATCTGGGCGGTGTCGCGCTGCACCTCGTTGGGGTTGATAGCGTGAAGGGCCTCGATGGACTGTTTCTCCAGGCCTACATAATAATAATAGGTGGAGTTGACGATGGCGTATTCGCTCTCGGCATAGTGCAGACGGCGCTGCAATCTGGGCGAGAGCTGGTGGCGTTCCTCGTTGATGCGGCTCAGCGCCTCGTCAGCCAGTTGACGGTACTCATGGAACTCACGGTTGCGCGAACGGCGCTGACAGAGTCGCATATGCTGCACGTAGGCCACCATGCGCTCCACCTGGTTGTCGCTCGTCTCCAGCACTTCATCCAGCAGCGTCTCCGCCTCGTCATACTGCATGCGGACGATACAGACGAAGGCCTGGTTATTGCAAGCCTCCGCCCTACCCTCGCTGTAACCATCCGACAGTTCGCAGGCCCTGACGGCATAAGCCTGGGCCGAGTCGATGTTGCGGTAATGATATGCATAAGATTTTGAGTTCAACTTGTCCACGGCGCTCTTGTCCGGGCGTGAACAGGCCGAGATAAGAATGGTTGATATGACGAATAGCCAGAATTTCATGAGTAAGAATAGAATCCCCCCTGCCCATTGAGACAGAGGGGATAGACGTTTATTATGCGCGAGCCTTAGCCACGTAGCCGAGTGCTTCCTTGCACTTGTCGGTCACATACTGCCAGTCGCCAGCCTTCACCTTGTCAGAGGGGAACAGCTTCGAGCCCATGCCGACGCAGAACACACCGGCCTTGAACCACTTCAGAAGGTTCTCCTCCTCGGGAGCCACGCCACCGGTGACCATGATCTTCGACCAAGGCATCGGGGCTTTCAGACCCTTCACCATGTTCGGACCCACCACGTCGCCGGGGAACACCTTCGTCAGGTCGCAACCCAGCTCCTGGGCCTTGCCAATCTCACTGACAGTCATACAGCCCGGGCAGTAGGGAATGAGACGACGGTTACACACAGGGGCGATGTCGGGATTAAAAAGCGGACCCACCACGAAGCAGGCTCCCAGCTGAATGTAAAGGGAAGCCGTGGGAGCATCGACGACAGAACCGACACCTAATGCCAATTCGGGGCACTCCTTGTCGGCCCACTTCACCAGTTCTCCGAAGATCTCGTGGGCGAAATCGCCGCGGTTGGTAAACTCGAAGGCACGAACGCCACCATCGTAGCAGGCCTTCACCACATTCTTACAAGTCTCAAGGTCCTTGTTATAGAAGACGGGCACCATACCGGTGTCGCCAATCTTCTTCAGGACAGCTATCTTATCAAACTTTGCCATATTCTTTTCTTTGACAACAACTTGGACAACTTAAACAACATTTTTGAGCGACAATTTGTCGCTATTGGCAGCTGCTGCCAGAAAAAGTTGTCTTAGTTGTCATCGTTGTCGTTATTTAAAAACTTGTCGTTGTTTTATCTCTGGACGCGACCACTTGCATTGCCACCAGCGAGGCTCTCTACCTCATCGACACTCACGAGGTTGAAGTCACCATTGATGGTGTGCTTCAGGGCAGAAGCAGCAACGGCGAACTCGAGGGCCTCGCCCTGAGTAGCCTTGGTCAGCAAGCCGTGGATCAGACCTCCGGAGAACGAGTCACCACCACCCACGCGGTCAATGATCGGATTGATCTCGTAACGCTTTGACTGATAGAACTCCTTGCCATCGTAAATCAGAGCCTTCCATCCGTTGAACGTTGCGCTGTAAGACTCACGGAGCGTAGAGACGACATACTTGAAGCCGAACTCCTGCATCATCTGCTTGAAGATGCCCTCGTAGCCGGCCGCGTCAGTCTTGCCACCCTCAACGTCGGCATCGGGCTTGAAGCCAAGGCAGAGCTCTGCGTCCTCCTCGTTGCCGATGCAGACATCCACATATTTCATCAACGGGCGCATGATGCTGATGGCCTTCTCAGAGGTCCACAGTTTCTTGCGGAAGTTCAGATCGACAGAGACTGTCACACCGTGACGCTTGGCAGCCTCACAGGCCAGCTTCGTCAGTTCGGCAGCCTTGTCGGAGATGGCGGGCGTAATGCCACTCCAATGGAACCAGGCAGCACCCTCCATAATCTTGTCGAAATCAAAGTCTGCGGGAACGGCCTCTGCGATAGAAGAGTGCGCACGGTCGTAGATCACCTTCGAGGGACGCATCGAGGCACCCGTCTCGGCATAGTACAGACCCACACGGTCACCGCCACGGGCGATGAACTCCGTGTTTACGCCATAACGGCGCAGGGCGTTGACGGCAATCTGTCCGATCTCGTGCTTCGGCAGTTTGCTGACGAAATAAGCCTCGTGGCCGTAGTTAGCCACCGAGATAGCCACATTTGCCTCACCACCGCCGGGGATGATGCGGAATGATTCACTCTGAATGAAACGGTCGTTTCCTTGCGGAGACAGGCGGAGCATGATCTCGCCCAATGTTACGATTTTAGCCATTTTCTTTTTCCTTTTTTAATATGTAAGTAAACTAATTTTCGTTTGCGACCACAAAGATAGCAACTATTTCTGACTTGAACAAATATTTTAAGGGATTTAAAGGAAAAAAATACGGAAACGATTACATGATTTCGTTTACGTACACAATTTTCTTATTTAGTTTGTTTATTTCGTGGAATTGTCGTACCTTTGCACACAATTAGTATCAATATCGACAAAAATGGCAAAAGAGATCATCACCATCAAGGATATCGCAGCCCGTGCAGGTGTGTCGACGGGAACGGTAGACCGTGTGCTGCACAAGCGTCCGAACGTGAGTAAGACGGCACTCGACAAAGTGAACAAGGCCTTAGAGGAACTGGACTATCGTCCGAACATGTACGCCTCTGCCCTCGCCTACAACAAGACCTACAACTTCTACGTTGTGCTGCCCAAGCACGAGCAGGAGGCCTATTGGGACGAGATTGAGGAGGGTGCCCAGGCCTGTACCGATTTCCGCAGGGACTTCGGCATCAACCTGAAGTTCGTCTATTACGAGCGCTTCAACAATGCCGCTTTCACACGAATGGTGCGTGAGTTCTTCTCGGCCAAAATTGACGGAGTGGTGATCGTGCCAACGACGCTGGAGCAGACCGCCCGCTTCACGGAAAAACTGACGGAGCGACAGATACCTTACGTGCTGCTCGACTCGTATATGCCAGACCTGAAGCCGCTGACGTTTTTTGGACAGGACTCGTTTGCCAGCGGATACTTTGCCGCGAAGATGCTAATGCTCATTGCCAACAAGGAGAAGGAGGTTGCCCTGATGAAACAGACCCGTGACGGACGCGTGGGCTCCAAGCAGCAGGCCAACCGTGAGACGGGCTTCCGTCACTATATGGTGGATCACTTCCCGGAGATTAAGATTACGGAGGTGGACCTGCCGCTCGACGAGGAGAAGAAGGACTATGACGACATCCTCGAGGCGTTCTTCAAGGAGCATCCGCTGGTGCACCATTGCATCACATTCAACTCGAAGGCACATCTCGTGGGATCGTTCCTGCAGAAGACCAACCGAAGGAACATCCAGATCATGGGTTATGACATGGTGCCAAAGAATGTGGAGTGCATCCATAACGGCAGCATCTCGTTCCTCATCGCCCAGCACGCCTACCAGCAGGGATATGCGAGTATCGATGCCCTGTTCAATGCCATCGTGATGAAGCGCCAGGTGAACCCCGTGAACTATATGCCCATCGAAATCCTGACGAAAGAGAACGTTGATTTCTACAGACGCACAGCAATCTGATAATTAATAGTTTACAGTTAAGTTAGTTTATAGATGATTACTAAAACAAACAAATAAAAAGAAATGGAACAAGCTACTTATTTAAAGATTAATCCGGCAGATAGCGTAGTGGTCTGTCTGCAGGCGAAGAAGAAGGGAGAGATTATCGAAGTAGACGGTCAGCAGATTACCGTCAGTCAGGACACACCCGCAGGACACAAAGTGCTGATTAAGGACGTGAAAAAGGGAGAAGACATTATCAAATATGGCTATCCCATCGGTCACGCCCGTGAGGATCTGAAAGCTGGTGACTGGGTGAACGAGAATAACCTGAAGACCAACCTTTCCGGCACACTCGAGTACACCTATAAACCTGTAAACGAAGAACTTAGCATCAAGAAAGAGAGCCGTACTTTTAAGGGCTATGTGCGTAAAAACGGCGACGTGGGTGTGCGTAATGAGATCTGGGTAGTACCTACCGTTGGTTGTGTGAACGGCATTGCCGAACGGCTTGTGAAGGAATTGAAGCATGAAATCGGACTTGAGAGTAATCATACAGTTCAAAGTTCAAAGTTCAAAGTTCAAAGTGGCGTTGACGCCATCTACGCCTGGCACCATAACTACGGCTGTTCGCAACTTTCGGGTGACCATGAGAATACCCGTAAAGTATTGCGCGACATCTGCCTGCACCCCAATGCCGGTGCCGTGCTCGTGCTGAGCCTCGGCTGCGAGAACAACCAGCCAGACGACTTTATGAAGATGCTGGGCGACTACGATAAGGACCGCATCAAACTGCTCGTCACCCAAAAGGTGGAGGACGAGATGGAGGCTGGTATGGCCATCCTGCGCGAACTCTACGACATCGCCAAACAGGACAAGCGCGAGGAGGTGCCCGTGAGCAAACTCCGTGTGGGTCTGAAGTGTGGTGGCTCCGATGGCTTCTCTGGCATCACGGCCAACCCGCTCGTGGGTGAGTTCTCCGACTGGCTCGTGGCACAGGGCGGCACCAGCGTGCTGACAGAAGTGCCAGAGATGTTTGGTGCTGAGACCATCCTGATGAACCGCTGTCGTACGGAAGAGCTGTTCAACCAGACGGTCTCGATGATCAACAACTTCAAGGAGTATTTCCTCTCGCATGGTGAGCCTGTGGGTGAGAATCCCAGTCCTGGCAATAAGGCTGGTGGTATCTCTACCCTTGAGGACAAGGCACTGGGCTGTACGCAGAAGTGTGGCAAGGCCCCTGTAAGTGGTGTGATGGAGTATGGCGACCGTCTGCAGAACAACGGTCTTAACCTGCTCTCCGCACCTGGCAACGACCTCGTGGCAGCTACTGCCCTCGCCTCTTGCGGTTGTCATATCGTGCTCTTCACCACGGGTCGTGGCACGCCCTTCGGCACGTTCGTACCCACGATGAAGATTGCCACCAATCCCGACCTCGCACGCCGCAAACAGAACTGGATCGACTTCTCGGCTGGTCAACTCGTCGAGGGCCGTACCATGCAGGAACTCGTGCCAGAGTTCATCGACAAGGTGCTCTCCGTCGCCAGCGGTGAGCAGGCCCGTAACGAAGCCAATGACTATCGCGAGATCTCCATCTTCAAGAATGGCGTTACGCTTTAGTTGACAGTTGAGAGTTGACAATTGAGAGATGAAGAAAGGGCTGTTCGCATTATCACCATTGATGGTGTTCATCGCCTTCTATTTAGTCACCAGCATCATTGCTGGTGACTTCTACAAGATACCCATCACGGTGGCGTTCATGGTCTCGAGCATCTATGCGATTGCGGTGTTCAGAGGTAAACCCCTGAAACAAAGGGTCAACCTTTTCAGCCGTGGGGCGGCTACGGAACAGATGATGCTGATGATCTGGATCTTCGTGCTGGCAGGCGCCTTTGCCCATGCCGCTAAGGCCATGGGCTGCATCGACGCCACGGTGAACCTGACGTTCGCCCTATTGCCTCCCAAGATGATCTTGACAGGGATGTTCCTTGCGGCCTGTTTCGTGTCGATCTCCATCGGCACCAGCGTCGGCACCATCGCAGCCCTCGTACCAATTGCTGTAGGCGCAGCCATCGAGACGCATACAGACCCGGCCCTGATGACCGCCATCATCGTAGGCGGCTCGTTCTTTGGCGACAACCTCTCGTTCATCTCCGACACAACCATCATGGCCACACAGACACAAGGCTGTCGGCTGAGCGACAAGTTCCGCGTGAACAGTTTCATCGTATTCCCCGCTGCCCTGTTAGTGGCCGTCTGCTATCTGTTGATGGGCGACATGGTGGCTCCACCTGAAAAGATTTCACAGGTGGAATGGGTGAAGGTCATCCCCTACCTCGTCGTGCTCATCACCGCCATCTTAGGTATGAACGTGATGGCCGTGCTCACGTTGGGCATCCTGTTGACAGGTCTGATTGGCATCCTGACGGGATCGATAGACCTCTACGGCTGGTTTGGCAGCATGGGTGCAGGCATTCTCTCGATGGGCGAATTGATCATCGTGACGATGATGGCGGGCGGCATGCTCGAGCTCATCCGTCAACAGGGCGGCATCGACTTCATCATCCGTCTGCTCACACGCCATGTCAGCAACAAACGAGGGGCAGAACTGAGTATTGCCGTACTCGTGTCGCTCGTGAATGTGTGTACGGCGAACAATACGGTGGCCATCCTGACCGTTGGCGACATCTCCAAACAAATTGGTGACCGTTTCGGGGTGGACAACCGGAAGTGCGCCTCAATTCTCGATACGTTCTCGTGTACCGTTCAGGGCATGCTCCCATACGGTGCCCAACTGCTCATCGCCGCAGGACTGGCCTCGCTGAGTCCTGTGAGCATCATCCCCTACCTCTACTATCCGTTCGTATTAGGCGTCGTAGCCCTGCTGTCAATCCTGCTCCGCTACCCCCGCCGCTACTCCTAAATCGGACTCGCGTAAACGCTTTTACAAAGCATAGCAACTAAAAGAAATATAATAGCCCTGTGGATATCGTTCAAAGAAATATGTTTCTGCTCCTGAGGAGCGGTGCCTTCCAGACCACGGAGGACTTGGAACCCATGTCGGCCTTCAAGTGGGGACGCCTGTATCAGCTGGCCGTCATGCACAACATCACCCCCTTTGTCTACGACGGCATCATCCGCAACAAAAACCAGTTCTTCCTGCACCTGACGGAGAAGCAGAAGAAAGACTGGGAGAAAGCCATTGCCGACTATCGGGTACAGGAGAGGAAGCAAAACGACGAGGAAGAGGACGAATACCTGCGTCCCGACCGTCTGACGAACCCGTTGCTCAACAAACGGCTGCAAGATATTCTCGACGATGAGCACTCCGACGTGACCAGCCGTCAGTTGCTGCTGATCCTAATCCGTGTAGTGCGCCATCTGTTTAATGAGGGTATGCCCATCCGCCAATTGACGGAACTCGGCATCTTCCTGCGTAAGAACAACCAACGAATTGACTTTCAGACCGTTGAAAAGTGGATAGAGCGCCTGAGACTCACGCAGATGACACAACTGTCAGGCGAGTTCCTTATCCAGTTGTTCGGATTTACAGAAGATGAAATTCCCTTCCTAAAGAACCGGAAAGAGAAACGGATAGACCGTATCGCACAGGAACTGATTGAGTTTACCGACACCCGTTCGCAAGACTGGTATTTCTCCCAGCAGGACGGTGGCATCTTCGTCCACAACACGAACTCATCGGCCACGTTCAGTCATATCAGACGTTCTGCCCGATATTTCAAATACTATCCCTCGGAAAGTGTCACAAACTTCTTTTCGTCGTTCGTTCACTCCCTCTCGCACATAGAAGAGTAATGGACTTTGAACTTTGAGCTTTGAACTTTGAACTTTGAACTTTATGATATCATTGGAGGCGGAAAAATAGCCTGTCCCTGTCTCCTCTTTATTCTGCTTATGAAGTAATCATAAAGTTCAAAGCTCAAAGTTCAAAGTTCAATGTCTAAAGTTCAATGTCTAAACCTGATTTCCCGGAGGCCGTGACGCCCCATGAAACGGCTCTTGTCCACATAGCCGCTGATACCCACGATACGCCCCTTACTCGTGTACTGCCACATGGTGATATCCCTGCCGTCGGCCAGTACGGGCTCCTCCTCCGTATACATCGCAATCATCAGCTTGTAGTCGTCGATCTGACCCAGCAGATGCTTGTTGTAGAAATTGCGGAAGGTATAGAGTAACGGCTGCTGACGATAGGCACGTTCCACCATTCCTAAGAAACGGAAGAGTGAATCGCAGAACTGACGGTCAGTCAGTCCGCCTGTGGTCTCTATATCAATCATCGGGATCAGGTCCTGCTCACCTGGCAGACATTGTGTCTTGAAATTCTCCAACTGCTGCACCAGAGGTGTCTTCGGACGGAAGAAGTGATACGAGCCCACCTTCAGTCCGTAGCGATGCGCCAGTTCGATGTTACGCTCATAACGCTCATCGATACGGTCGCCACCCTCCGTGGCTTTCAGATAGACATACGCCATCTTCGTGTTCTCGCCCACCGTCTCCCAGAACACCTGACCCTGATAGTGCGACAGGTCGATGCCATGCACGTGGCCGCAGGTATCCTCACACATGATATTCGGATCGTAGTTTGGATCGTTCAGGCGCGGGTCTACCGGCTTGATGACAACCGTGCGCTTACGTGAAGCCTTCTTGGTCTTCTTAGGGTGTTTTCTGACTACTTTGTGCGTCTTGGCATGACGCCTTTTATTTGCTTTCGACCGCTGGGCAGACACCTCGCCAATCGCCATCATGGCTACCAGCACCGCCAGCAGTATATATATTTTTCTCATGTTCGTTTCTGTTCGTTATATTAATTCTCTTTCCCGTGAATGATCACTTTGATCTTGGAGATACGATGGCCGTCGAGCTCCGTCACCTCGAAGGTGAAGTTCTTATAGTCCAGCCTTTCATGCTGCTCTGGGAAGTCGCCCTTGATCTCCAGCAGCAGTCCTGCCAGCGAGTCGGCATCGCCTTCCACATCCTCGAACGTATCATCGTCAAGATCCAGGATCTTGAAGAAATCACTCAACAGCGTCTTGCCTTCAAACACATAGGTGTTGGCATTGACGCGGGTATAACTCTTCTCTTCCTCATCGTACTCGTCGTTGATCTCTCCGACGATCTCCTCGAGGATATCCTCCAGCGTGATGAGACCGCTGGTGCCGCCAAACTCGTCGACGACGATGGCAATATGCACCTTGTTCTCCTGGAAGTCCCGCAGCAGGTCGTCGATCTTCTTCGTCTCTGGCACGAAATATGGCGGACGGATGAGCGACTGCCAGCGGAACGACGACGGTTTGGAGAGATGCGGGAGCAAGTCCTTGATATACAGGATGCCACGGATGTTATCGATGGAACCCTGATAGACGGGAATACGCGAATAGTTGTTCTCCACGATGCACTTCAGCACATCGGGGAACGTAGAGCGGAAGTCAAGGTCGACCACATCCTGACGGCTGGTCATCACCTCCTTGGCGGTCTCATCGCCAAATCGGACGATACCTTCCAGCATGTTCTTCTCCTCGCGCAGTTCTTCCTCATCGGTCAGTTCGAGCGCCTGTTCCAGATCGTCCACACTCAGTACATGGTTCTCCTTCTGCATCACTTTCCCTGCCAGGATACCTGAACGGATAAGCACGGACGACAGCGGATAGAACACCCCACGAAGCCGCTTGATGCCAGGTGCGGAGAAACGGCAGAAGGCCAGCGCATGCTGTGTGGCATAGACCTTCGGCATGATCTCACCGAAGAGCAGGAGGAGGAACGTGAGCAGGACGGTGATCACGAGGAACTGCAGCCAGTAGGCATTGCCAAAGTCGACGACATGACTGATGACATAGTTGCAGAGCATGATGATCGTCACGTTCACCAAGTTGTTCGTAATGAGTATGGTGGCCAGCGTACGCTCCGAGTCGTCACGCAGCTCTGAGATTATGCGGTCGGCATCGTTCTTGTCCTCGTCCAGTTCATTGAGATCCTTGGGCGAGAGGGAGAAGAAAGCGATCTCCGATCCTGATGCATAGCCGGAGAACACGAGAAGTATGCACGCCAGAATGGCGCACACGATTGTCCCTGTTGTGGGAACCATGAAAGTGACTTCGTTCAGGATTTGTTGAAGATAGTCCATCATCAGAACGGCAGTCCCTCGTCAGGCTTTGTGTCTGGCTGGGGAGCAGCCAACGGTTCATTGACAGCCCCTGCGGCCGCAGGCTTGGGCGACAGCAACTCTACGTTGTCTGCCCAGATCTCCGTCTGATAGCGGCGCTGTCCCTGTTTATCATCATATGTCGTATAGCGGATGCGTCCTTCCACGTAGAGCTTGTCACCTTTATGCACATACTTCTCTACGATCTCGGCCATGCGGCGCCAGAGGATCACGTTGTGCCAGTCGGTATGATCCGGCACCTGCGTACCGTTCTGCAACGTATAGCCACGTTCTGTCGTAGCCAGGCGGATGCGCGCCACGGCCACGCCCTGATCCACGTATCTTACCTCGGGTTCCTGCCCGACATTACCTATCAACATTACCTTGTTCATAGCAATCAGTCTTTGAATTGATTATTTGGCATAGCCGAGGAAACGGAACTTGAAGTTCTTTCCCTTGGCTGATGGGAACTGACTGCGCTCATCCACCCGCTCACGCAGATAGTCGATGATGCGCTCATAGCAGTCTATGCCGGATGAAGCCTTCAAACGGGCCACGAACAGCGTGTCGCGGTACTGGAACTTGCCTGTGGCAGGCACGAGCAGCACGCGCTTGAAGTTCACCGAGCCCTCATACCAGCCCTCGCACACCTCGTTGAGGCGCGTCAGCACGGGCGAAGCGGCCTTTGCTGCCGGACCCTCGTGAACAGCCTTTTTCTCCTTGAAATCCTGCATCGTGGCTGCCTCGGTCTTGATCACAATGAAATAGATCCTCGGGTGAATCTTATACCGTTTGGGATAAAAAACATCACTGGCGGCATAATCACGGACGTCTGCCTCCAACTCAGGTGTCATCTCTATCTCGTCAATAGACTTGAGGAAGTCGATAGCCTCATCTACTGTGGGAACGAGCGTTTCACGGTCAAAATATCTAAGATATAAATTCATTTGAAAAAAGTTGTTTTCCTAATAAAAGAGCGGAAAACGGGACTCGGACCCGCGACCCCAACCTTGGCAAGGTTGTGCTCTACCAACTGAGCTATTTCCGCAGTAAAAAATGTGTGAAGAGGAGGAGACTCGAACTCCCACGTCGCAATTGACACTACCCCCTCAAAGTAGCGCGTCTACCAATTCCGCCACCTCTCCAACAAATCGCTGAATAAAAAAGAGTGCCCAGAACAGGACTCGAACCTGCACGCCTCGCGGCACACGCACCTGAAACGTGCGCGTCTACCAATTCCGCCACCTGGGCATTTTTTTACATCAGGGCCATTCCCTCATGTCTCTTTTTTGTTCAACAAGTGAGCGGAAAACGGGACTCGGACCCGCGACCCCAACCTTGGCAAGGTTGTGCTCTACCAACTGAGCTATTTCCGCATATCTTCCTTCGAAATCTGGTGAAAAATCCGCCTTTCGGAAGGAGCATTTCTCTAAATGCGGTGCAAAGGTAATGCTTTTTTTGGAACTGACAAACTTTTTGGACGTTTTTTTTCAAAAAAACTGCTAATCCATACGATTTTTGTAGTCTGAGTAGTCAAATTCGCGCAAGATTTCCAGTTTTCCGTCCTCATGCAGCATGCCGATGGAGGGATGGCGCACGCCGTTGAACATGTTCGTCTTCACGGTCGTATAGTGGATCATATCCTCGAAGATCACCTCCTCGCCCACCTGCAACTCATGGTCGAACTGCCAGTATTCCATGAAGTCGCCGCTCAGGCAACTATTCCCCCCAAGTCGGTACAAGCCCCCTAAGTTAGGGGGTTGGGGGTCTGAAGGAGCCTTGTTCAGACCCCTGTCGTCCCCACTTTCCTCTTTCCACTTTCCACTTTCCACAAAAACCGCCCCTCTCACCTCTGGGAAGTACGGCATTTCCAGACAATCGGGCATATGGCAGGTGAAGCTGACATCGAGGATGGCGGTACGGATGCCCTTGTCCTCCACGATATCCACCACATGAGAGACCAGTGGTCCCGTCTGCCAGGCAAAGGCGCTGCCAGGCTCAAGAATCACCTTCAGCCACGGATAGCGCTGATGGAATCCCTGCATCAGGCGGATGAGCAGATCCACATCGTAGTCCTTGCGTGTCATCAGATGGCCTCCGCCAAAGTTGATCCACTCCAACTGCGGGAACCAGCGCGAGAACTTCTCCTCGATATGCCTCAGCGTCCTCTCGAACACGTCTGCCCCACTCTCGCAATGGCAATGACAATGGAATCCACGAATGTCTGACGGCAACTTCTCAGGCAGCTTATCCGCCGTCACGCCAAAGCGCGTGCCAGGAGCGCAGGGGTTATACAGCAGTGTCTCCACCTCCGAATACTCCGGATTCACGCGCAGGCCAATCGACACACCGGCTGCCCGTTCATGGAACCGCTCGTACTGCGACAGTGAATTGAACGTCAGGTGCGACGAACAGGCAACGATTGCATCAAACTCCTCATCAGTATAGGCTGGCGAATACGTATGTGCCGGGGCCCCGAACGCCTCGAAGGCCAGCCGTGCCTCTGCCAGCGAACTGGCGGTGGTCGAACGGATATACTCCTTGAATATCGGGAAGGTCTTCCACAGGGCGAAGGCCTTGAAGGCAAGGATCACCTCTATATCTGCTTTCGCCGCAACTCCGGCGATAAGCGTCAGGTTGCGGCGAAGTTTCTTCTCCTCTATAATATAAATAGGTGTAGGCATTATTGTTTGATTGGAATGAGAACGCTGAACGTACTGCCCTGTCCCTCGACAGACTCCACGGTACAGTCGCCCCCGTTCTTTCGGGCGAAGTCCTGACAGAGCTGCAGGCCCAGTCCGGAGCCTTCCTCACCGCCAGTACCATAGGTGGTCTCACCTTTGTGGAAGATGCTGCCGAGGCGGTCGGCAGCGATACCCACGCCATGGTCGCGGACGCTCACCTTGGCCATCTCTCCTTCCGAACCCATGATGATCTCGATGGAAGAATCCTCTGGCGAGAACTTGATGGCATTCGACAGGAAGTTCCTCACCACGGTCTTGAGCATATCGTTGTCGGCATTCACCACCAACGGTGCATCCGTCTTCTGCAGATCCAGTTTGATGCGCTTCGTAAAGGCGATGGCCTCGAAGATCTCCACCACACCGGGGATGATGTCGTTCAGGTCGAGATCCTGCTTCACCACGGTCAGTCGGCCCGTCTGGCTCTTGGTCCATTTCAGCAGGTTGTCCAACAGGTCGTGCACCTCCTCCGACTCACGGTTGGCTTGGTCGAGCAGCGCATACAGCTCCGGTCCGACGGCTTCAGGGGTAGCCGAAGCCACCACGAGGTTCAGCACCATGCGGATGCTGGCCATGGGCGAGCGCAGGTCGTGGGCAATCACGGAGTACATCTTGTCACGGTTGTCCAGCGTGGCACGCAGCTCTGCGTTCTGCTTCTCGATGATGCGCTTGGCGGCGACGAGCGAGATCTGCTGTGTCACACGCATCACGAGTTCCTCCTTGTTGAAGGGCTTCGTCAGGAAGTCGCTGGCTCCCACCTGGAAACCGTGCACGAGATCCTGCGGTGTGTTCAAGGCGGTGAGGAAGATGATGGGGATATCCTTCGTCCCCTCCTCCTTCTTCAGCACGGTGGCCGTGTCGAAGCCATTCATGTCGGGCATCATCACGTCGAGCAGGATCAGGTCGGGATGCTCTTTCCTGGCCATCTCGATACATGTGGTACCGTTGTTGGCGGTACACACCTGGAACTTCTGGTTCGCCAACAGGATTTTGAGCAGCAACACGTTGCTGACAACATCGTCGACGATCAGTATCTTATAATCGGCGGGATTTAATTTAGCTTCAAACGTCTCAACTGTATCCATTTGCAGTCAGTAATGTTCATAATTTCGGATGCAAATATAATATGAATATTTGAAATCTCCAAAAGATTATGCCATTTTTTGCAAAAAAACTACTCTACAGTCACCGATTTGGCAAGGTTTCGGGGCTGATCGACGTTCTTTCCCTTGCATACTGCCACGTGATAGGCCAGCAGCTGAAGCGGTATCGTGGCCACCAGCGGTTCCAGGCATTCCAGCACGTCGGGCAGCTCGATCACCTCGTCGGCAATCTTTGAAATCACATCGTCGCCCTTCGACACCAGGGCGATCACCCTACCCTGACGGGCCTTGATCTCCTGGATGTTCGACAGCACCTTCTCATACATCGCATTGTGCGTGGCAATCACCACCACGGGCATGTCCGAGTCGATGAGTGCGATGGGGCCGTGCTTCATCTCGGCAGCGGGATAGCCCTCGGCATGGATATACGAGATCTCCTTCAGTTTCAACGCTCCCTCCAAGGCGACGGGATAAGAGAAACCGCGACCCAGATAGAGGAAGTTGTGGGCGTAGGTAAAGGTGCGAGCGAGGTCGGCCACCTTGTCGTTCGTCTGCAGCACCTCGCGTATCTTCACGGGAATCTCGCTCAGGCCCTTCACGATCTTCAGATACTCCTGACGGTCCACCGTACCCTTCGCCTCGCCCATCGCCAGGGCGATCATCGTCAGAACGGTCACCTGACCCGTGAACGCCTTCGTCGAGGCCACACCGATCTCCGGACCTACATGGATATATGTACCCGTATCCGTGGCTCTGGGGATGCTCGATCCGATGGCGTTGCAGATGCCGTAGATGAAGGCACCCTTCTCCTTGGCCAGCTGCACGGCGGCCAAGGTGTCAGCCGTCTCACCGCTCTGCGAGATGGCGATCACCACGTCGCCCTTGCCCACCACGGGATTCCTGTAACGGAACTCTGAGGCGTACTCCACCTCCACGGGTATACGGCAGAGCGTCTCGATGATCTGCTTGCCGATGAGCCCGGCGTGCCACGATGTGCCGCAGGCCACGATCACCACGCGCTTCGCATCCAGCAACTGACGGCGGTAGTCGATCAGCGCCGAGAGCGTCACATGGTCGGCCTCCACGTTCACGCGGCCTCGCATGCAGTTCGTCAAGCACTCAGGCTGCTCGAAGATCTCCTTCAGCATGAAGTGCGGATAGCCGCCCTTCTCAATCTGGCCGAGGTCGATATCCACGGTCTTCACCTTCAGTTCCTGGTCTTCACCGAGGATGTTCACCACGTGCAGCTCCTGTCCCTGACGGATCACGGCGATGTTGCCGTCTTCCAGATACACCACCTTGTCGGTGTACTCCACGATGGGGCTGGCGTCGGAGCCGAGGAAGAACTCGTCCTCGCCGATGCCCACCACCAGCGGACTCTGCTTGCGGGCGGCGATGATCTGCGTGGGGTCGGTCTTGTCGAGCACGGCGATGGCGTAGGCACCGATCACCTGGTAGAGCGCCACCTGAACGGCCGTCAGCAGGTCGAGCTGCTTGTGGTTCTTGATATACTCTATCAGCTGCACCAGCACCTCGGTGTCGGTGTCGCTGATGAAGTGCACGCCCTTCGCTTCGAGCTTCGTTTTCAGGTCGGCATAGTTCTCGATGATGCCGTTGTGGATGATGGCGAGGTTCTTCGACTCGGAGTAGTGCGGGTGGGCGTTGCGTGACGACGGTTCGCCGTGAGTGGCCCAGCGCGTGTGGGCGATGCCCACGCAGCCTGTCACGTCCTTGTCGGCGCAGTACTCCGTCAGGTTATCCACCTTGCCCTTCGTCTTGTACACGTTCAGGTCGCCATTGGCGTTGATCAGCGCCACGCCGGCACTATCATAGCCACGATACTCCAATCGTCTCAGTCCCTTGATGAGGATGGGATATGCATCCTTCTTACCAATATATCCTACGATTCCACACATATTTGTCTCTCAGTTTTTCTCTACATAATTAATAATTGGCCGCAAAATTACGAAAAAACCATCAAACCGCCAAAAGAAAAAAAACATTTTTTACTACAAAACAGCGGTTTGTGACACAATGAAAGAAAAACCCGTCGGCTTGTGTCAAAATGAAAGGGCAGCGGCTCCCGCCGCCACCCCTCTGTCACCTTTCCACCCCTTAGATCGGGCCCAGCCCCATGCAACTGGTCGTGCCCAGTGCCGTCAGAAACGCTGTGAGCGCGGCTACTACGACCTTCACCGCCAGCTCAATGATCCGCTGCTTCTTCATAACTCATCGTTATCTCTGCGATTTGAGTATCTGTTTCTCCCCCTAAGTTAGGGGGAGCTAGAGGGGGTCTGAACCATCGTATTGTCTGAGGCGGTTCAGACCACCCCTAACCCCTCCTGACTCAGGAGGGGAAGAGATTACCTTAGTTTTGATCCATCTCGTCACCGCCTTCACCCTTGGTGAACAGCTTGCTCGCAACCTCACTCGACTCACCGTCCTTGATGGCGATGGCCTTCACGGTCGTGGTGTCGCTCAGGGTGAACGCCTCGCTGTAGAGCGTGCTCTCGGCCGTAGGCGTGCTGCCGTCGGTGGTGTAGTGGATCTCTGCGCCAGCAGGGCCGCTGATGCTCACTGAAGTGGTCTCTGCAAACGGAGTCGTTCCGCTGATCGTGGGCGAAGCCAGTGCTGTAGACTGCGAGTTGCCGCCACTCTGAGAACCGCCGCTCTGGGTGCCTCCGTTCTGCGAAGAACCGCCGCCGTTGCCGCCACCGCCGTTACTGTCTGCAGCGGGTGCCGTCAGGTACGAGATCAGCGTCTTCTTCTGCACGCGGCGCTCCTTGCCGTTGACGGTGCGAACCTCGCTCTCCACGACGTAGCCGTACTCAAAGATGCACTGATCCTTGAAGGCCCGGCTCGTGAGCTTCTCACCCTTGGAGTTCTCCGGCGAGAAATTGATCTTGATGCCGTTGATCATCGCGTCGGGACCGGCTGCCACGGCGTCCGAGAGTTCCACCTTGCCCTTCTTCTGACCGTCGACGCTCGGATAGAACGTGCCCAGGCCGTCGAGCTTCACGGGCTGACCCTGTGAGATCAGTTCGGTCATGCACTCTACCACCTGCCCCAGCACCAGCACGCACATCTGGTAGTCGGCGATCTTGCCGTGGCCCGTCATGTGCTTGGCAAAGCCTTTCAGGTTCAGGGGCTCCTTCGTGTCCACCTCGGCGAAATACTTGCCGTAGGCCGTAGAGTCGTCGTTCTTGTTCTGTCGCAGGTTAATCACCATTGGAATGTTACTTCTTGCCATAATTCTTGTTCCTTTCTTTCTCGTAGTATTAGACGCTTGCGGCGAACTGCACCGGGTCGCCGCCTCCCGCTTGTTTCCCCTCCTGAGTCAGGAGGGGTTAGGGGTGGTCTGAACAAGGGCCCTATCTAATATTCTTTCCACCCTTCTAATTACACTGCAAAGTTACATAATTTTTTTGACATGTGCAAGCGTTTCTGAAAATAATTTTGCCCAAAATACAAGAAATTCAATTTCTTGATCTAAATCAATTTTCTTGATATTTTTCCTACCTCAGACCGGGCGCAGATCTTCCCGCCTTGAAACCCCGACTTTCATCAGCCCGCACTCCGACTTTCATTAGCCCAGACACCCTCATTGCCGTGCCATGCGTGCCGCGTGCCACGAGTGCCATTTG
>JAEEGH010003280.1_pt1 | contig 42784 bp, 29 predicted proteins | sample 9134181 | NCBI WGS metagenome assembly JAEEGH01 (sample SAMN16246544, study PRJNA631951) | gut metagenome | biome: gut microbiome; feature: rumen; material: DP-attached | host: Bos | place: Iran: Karaj | collected 2018-10 | reverse complement strand
CCATAGACGGCCTCACTACCATAGGCCTGACCGCTGCCGAGAGCAGCGAGAAGATGAAGGGCAAGCCGGGAACGCAGGTCACCTTCCAGGTGCGCAAGGTCCGCACGGGCGAGATAAAGGATATAACGATCACGCGCGAACGCATCCACATCCCGGATATCGAATACGCCGGCCTGCTGGACGGCACCAAGACAGGATACATCCTCATCGGGGGCTTCACCGAAGGACTCGGGGCCGAGTTCCGCAGCAAGGTGAAGGAACTCCGAAAGCAGGGGATGGACAAGCTCGTGATCGACCTCCGGGGCAACGGCGGCGGCCTGATGAATGAGGCGGTGAACATAGTTTCGGCCTTCGTTCCCAAAGGCTCGCTCGTGGTCAGCTCCAAGGGCAACGACCTGATCGGCGAGCAGAAGTTCAGCACCACCCTTGAGCCGATCGACCTCGATCTTCCACTGATTGTAATGGTGGATTCCGGCTCCGCATCCGCTTCGGAGATCGTTTCCGGTGCTCTTCAGGATCTGGACCGCGCCACCATCATGGGCACGCGCACCTTCGGCAAGGGTCTTGTGCAGAGCATACGCCCGCTGCCCTACAACGGCCAGCTGAAGATAACCACGGCCAAATACTATACCCCTTCCGGCCGCTGTGTGCAGGCCATCGACTACTCGCACCGCAACGAGGACGGCAGCGTGGGGCACATCCCGGATTCCCTCACGCACGAGTTCAAGACCGCCCACGGACGGGTAGTCCGCGATGGCGGCGGCATCACGCCGGATGTGGAGATAAAAGGTAAGGAATACAGCCGCCTGGTCTACTCGCTGGTGGTGAACGGAGTGGTGGAGCAGTACGCCATGGAGTTCGTCAAGACCCACGAGAGCATCCCTGCGGCCAATGACTTCCATTTCGAGGATTTCGACGGCTTCGTGGAATTCGCCAAGGGCAAGGAGTTCGACTACCGTTCATCCGCCAAGGCCAGCTTCGACATGATGAAGAAGCAGTTGGAGAAGGATCAGCTGGCGGATTCCATGAAGGAGCAGTTGGATGCCATGGAGAAGGCCCTGGAGATGGATAAGGAGGCGTTCCTGCGTTTGAAGAAGGATGAGATCGTCCCGTTCATCGAGCGCGAGATAGCCATCCGCTATTGGTATCAGGTTGGCGGCGTTGAGGTGGATCTCCGCTACGACGAAGCCCTCCGCACGGCATTGGCTTACCCACTCAAAAAACTTCCGTAAACGGCACTGCCGTCCAACCGTCTATGCAACGACTGATATTTGCTACCGCCAACCCCGGAAAATTGCGCGAAGCGCGTGAGATCCTCGAACCTCACGGATTCGAGGTGGTTTCACCGTATGACCTGGGCCTGACCAAGGAACAGGTGGACGTTGAGGAAACGGGCAAGACTTTCGAGGAGAATGCCATTATCAAGGTGCAAAATCTCTGGAGCTTGACCGGCCTTCCGTGCTTCGCTGACGACAGCGGCCTCGTGGTGGATGCCCTCGGTGGCGCTCCAGGAATCTATTCCGCCCGCTACGCCTCCCTCGACGGCTCCGGCGAAGATCACAACTTCGCTTCAAATATTGATAAGTTGCTGCATAATCTGCAGGGCGTCACAGATAGAAAAGCGCGTTTTGTCTGTGTCGTGGCTTTGGCCTTGCCGTCGGCAGGGATAAAGACATTCAAAGGCACCTGTGAAGGGCGAATCGCGGAGCAACCCGCAGGCTGCGGCGGCTTCGGCTACGACCCCGTGTTCATTGCCGACGCCTACCCCGACCGCACTCTCGCAGAAGTCGACGAATCTGCAAAGAACGCCATCTCCCACCGCGGCAACGCCCTCGCTGCCATGGTCGAAGCTTTTCGTCGTTAATCATTAGTATTCGCATATTCTGAGTTAAAGTTGCATATATATGCAATTTTATATATCTTTGCTGTGTAATTGAAATACAGTATGCTGAATCGTATAGACATAAGGCAACTCAGAAAGGCTCGTCATATAACGCAGTCTGGGCTTGGCCTGCTTTGCGGCATGGATAAATCCCAGATCTCGCGTATGGAGAATGGCTTTCTTGGAAGTCCTGAGACAGTATCGAGAGTGTTGGCTGCACTCGGTTATGAACTCCGTGTCGAAGTGATCGATAACAGGCGGGGGGTGTCAGGAATATCTGATATGCTTGCGCTGTACAAGTATTATAATGCGAAGCGTCTTGGCATTGTAAAACTGGGTTTATTTGGCAGTTATGCCAGAGGTGAACAAACTGATAATAGCGATGTGGATGTCTGTATATCTCTCGCTGATCCATCGCTATATAAATATGCGGCCATAAGGTCGGATCTGGAATCGTTGTTCAATAAAAAAGTTGATTTGGTTCCTCTCAGTGCAGGGATGACGCAAGAGTTTAAGGATGAAATGAATAAGGATGTGATATATGTGTAGTGATAATAACAGGATAAAATCCCTTCTGGAAACCGCTATTCGCGAGATGGATCTGATAATGACCATGTCTGCACCCATAGAGAAACCTAATGATTTTGGGACGGACTTGAATGGTATGACGATCTTTCGAGCCTGCAGTATGAGTCTTCAGTATATCACGGAGTCGTTTGTGAAAATCAGAAACCTTTCCGGAATGAAAATGTTTACGGCATATAAGTCAGTTCCTTGGAAAGATGTCTTTGGTATGCGCAACTTCCTGTCACATCAATATGTCGAGGTTGATGCTGAAGGTATTTTTTCGACAATCAAGAATGACATCCCTATTTTACTGGAGGTGACTAAAACTATGTTGGGCGACCTTGAATCAGGAAAGATAGAGATTAATAAGGGTTAAAAGTTGTATATTTATTAAACAATTATCTATATGTCAGCGTTCTCAGCCATAATCGAACAAGTATCCTCCGCGGTATGGGGATGGCCCATGATTATCCTACTGCTGGGGACGCATCTGTTCCTGACCATCCGCCTGCGGTTTCCGCAGCTGAAGATCGGCACGGCAATACGCCTGTCATTTACTAAAGACAAGGATGCCAGCGGGGATGTGTCGCAGTTCGGGGCGCTGGCTACTGCGCTTGCGGCAACCATCGGAACAGGGAATATCGTGGGTGTGGCTACGGCTGTGGCATTGGGTGGCCCTGGCGCTGTGCTATGGTGCTGGATCACAGGCGTTTTCGGCATCGCGACAAAATACTCCGAAGGCCTTCTGGCCGTAAAATACAGGGTTAAGACCAAGGACGGGCGCATGCTCGGTGGCCCTATGTTCGCGCTCGAGCGCGGGCTTCATGCCAAATGGCTGGCGGTCATCTTCGCGGTCTTCACCGCTATCGCAGCCTTCGGAATTGGCAACACGGTGCAGGCCAATTCGATCTCCATGCTCCTCGGGCAGAGCTATGGCATCTCCCGCTGGTGGATAGGAGCCATCCTCGCCGGCCTCGTGCTGCTGGTCATCGTGTTCGGGGTCAGGGGGATAGCCAACGTGTGTTCGGCCCTCGTGCCCATTATGGCCGGTTTCTACGTGATAGGCTGCCTCATCCTTCTGGGGATGAACTGGAGCCATCTTGGAGAGGCTCTACGGCTGATCGTTTCCGGCGCTTTCACCGCCAAGGCTGCGGGAGGCGGATTCGTGGGCTCCACCGTTCTGCTGGCCTGCCGATACGGTATCGCCCGAGGCCTCTTCTCCAACGAATCCGGCCTTGGTTCGGCCCCTATCGTGGCCGCTGCAGCCAAAACCCGCAATCCCGTCCGGCAGGCGCTGGTTTCATCTACCGGAACCTTTTGGGACACCGTGGTGGTGTGCGCGCTGACCGGCCTTGTGCTGGTGAGCAGCGTGGTGGCGCATCCGGACATCGACTGCACCCAGGGCGCTGCCCTCACTCATGCCGCATTCTCCAAACTGCCGGTAATCGGGCCGCTGATCCTGTCGGTGGGCATCGTGACCTTCGCATTCTCGACCATTCTGGGCTGGTCGTACTACGGCGAGCGTGCAATCGAATACCTCGCAGGCGGCAAAGGGCGGACTGCACGTCTTTTGGTTAAAATCTACCGAATTGTTTGGATTGTCGCCGTTTTCGCCGGTTCCGTAGTCAGTCTTTCGCTGGTCTGGAACCTGGCGGATATCGCCAATGCGCTCATGGCCATCCCGAACCTGCTCGCCGTGCTGCTCCTTAGCGGTGTAATCGCCGCCGAAACCCGCAAATACCTATGGTCCGGCCGCCTCGACGCCGAAGACCCCGACGAACCGCCGGTGCTGTAGAGCTATTGTAGCCTGGCAATTTCTTTTTCGCTCAAGCCGGTGGCTTTTGCTACATCTTTAACAGGCAGTCCCATCTCCAACAGACGGTTCGCTGTCCGTCTCTTCTCTTGTTCAATTCCCTGTTCAATTCCCTGTTCAATACCTTCCGCTACACCCTCGTCGTGCCCTTCAGCTTTACCCTTCCTCCAATAGGTGTAGGCGATATTTGCTTTGTCACGTTCTGTAGTCATAGCTTCTATAAAAGATGTTCGTTTTTCTGGTTCATAACTGTCGAGTTCACATGCCTCGAACAATAATTTAAAAATCCGTTCCACCAAAGCGGCGGGCCTTTCACGAAGTACACCGATATTCATCAGGGCCCAACACAGTTTAGTAAGGATGTCAGCATTTCTTCCCGGTTCCTTTTTAACTTTATCCATCTCGAGAAAGACGAATGTCAGTTTGTCGGACATTTGCTCTCCAGTCTTCGTGTCCCTCAGATCATAACGGTAAAGAAGTCTGTCTTCATAAGGATGCAGACTGAATGCCATCAGGCTTACAACATAAACGGGGGGATAGACATATTGCAAGTCGTGCGGCACCCGATCTTTTTTCTTATAGGCAGGTATCTGCTCCTGAATGGGAAAGGTGCTGTAGAACAAGACTCTGTCGTAGAAATTATCCTGCTCCCAACGCTGCATCTCAACGACAAAACGTGCTCCGTTTTCATCGATGCACTCCACATCAAAAATGGCATCATGCCCATCTATGAAAGGATTTCTTTTCCTTTTCTTTTTGTCGTACCGGATATCTGAAATTGTTCTCTCAGGAATCAACACCCGTAGGATCTCCATCAGTGCCTCCTTGTTGCGCTCTGCGCCGAGTATCCCCTTGAAACATTCGTCATTCAGCATATCTACATAGCGACGGATTGCTCTATCTGTTGGTTCCGCAATGTGGGGTTCCATCAGCAACTGTGGCTCAGGCTCCCTTGGAGCATAGCCACTTACATAATCAGATGTCTTCATATCAATTACCTCTTAATCAACACTTTACGGTATCCCTCACCCCCTAAAATGCAAAAAAGCGATAAAGGTACGATCTCCTTTATCGCTTTGCAGCCTCTTAGTCGGACTGCGGGAATTCAGTATTGTCCTACAAAGATGGTAAAAGGCAATGGAAAAAGCAAGTGTAGTCCAAAAACTACCGCATGCTATTCCTTTATGAACGGCTGGATAAATTCGACAACGCGGTCCATCCAAGTGTAGCTGCCGGTGCCGGGGGAAGCGGTGCGCTGGAAGCAGTGCTTACGGGTGGCGAGGGTGTGGAGTTCGCACTGGATGCCCATAGCGCGCATCTTCTCCCAGGTCTTTACGGAATTCATCGAGGCCCATCCGTCGGCATCGCCGTGGATGAAAAGCATCGGGGCGGTGTCCAGGTCGAAACTGAACTCAGGCACCAGCTCGGCGGAGTCATCGTTGCCGCCGGTAGAGTTATAATCGTCTATTCCGTCCGTCAGCGCATAAGCCGGGTAGATACCTATGCCCCACTGCACCTTGCAGGAGACCTTGTCTATCTTGTCTATGGGGTAGTAGCTCTTGTGGCGGGAAGATGTGACCCCCATAAGGGTGAGATGGCCTCCGGCCGATGAGCCCATAATGCCTATTCGGTCCGGATCCAGTCCGTGGGAAGGGGCCTCGCTTCGGACTATCCTGATGGCCCTCTGGAGATCCTGCCAGGCGGTAGTGTGCTTGGCGAGGGGAGCAGCCGGGCGGGGAGTGCGGTATTTGAGCGTGACCACGGTGATTCCCAGGGAGTTGAGGTATCTGCGCATTGGAGCCACCTCGAAATCGTCAGGGTTATTACCTTTGTAGCTGCCTCCGGAGTAGATTATCTGGATGGCGTGGGTCTGGAGCTGATGGGGGAAGTGCCACTCGATGTATGGTTCGCACTGGTTCTCCTGGCGGCTCGGCATATCGCCTTCGGGCCAGATGGCTTCTTTCTTATAGCCGGCACGGTCTTCATCGGAAGGGTAGCGGTCCATAAGTTTCTCTTCGGGCTTGACGGGGCCGAGATAACCCATCTGGGTCATGAACTCGACAGCCCTCTCGAAACCATATGCGCCGTGTTTCTTATTGGGGTAGAGGTGGAGTTCGGCGGGAACTTTACGCTTGCGCAATTCCCTGTAAACCAGCGTGGAACCATTGGGGGAGTAGGGGTCCTTTCCTCCGTGGTGAAGGCTGACGGGGCAGGTGTGGGCGTCGAACTTGAAGACTTTGCTTATGGTCACGTCGCTGCCATATCCCTCGCGGAGTGCAGGAGTGCCTTTTTCATCGGCATCGGAGGTGACGTATGCCGGTGCATTGGCCACCGCCCAGTTGATGTGGCACGGCATGGCATCCAGTTTATCTATCGGTTCGTATGCCGGAGTCTCCGAACTGGTGGCCAGCAGCAGGGTTAGATGCCCGCCGGCGGACATTCCTATCGCTCCTATCTTTTCTGGGTCGAAACCGCGCTTTTTCGCCTCGCTGCGCACCATGCGCACGGCACGCTGGCCGTCCTCCCAGGCTGTCTGGTAAAAGGGAAGATCTTTAGGCCGCGAGGTGCGGTATACGAAATTGACGCACTGCACGCCAAGCTTTGTGAACTCCTCATGCCACATCTTGATCAGCTTTATATCGCAGCAGTTGTGGTAGCCGCCTCCGGAAATCAGGATCATACACGCTCCGTTGGGGTTGGCCGGCTTCTCGAACCACTCCAGATACGGGAAACGGTACTCGTCCGGGTTGAAACCGTCTGCCTTGGAGACATCCGTCATCGCGGCAATCTGATGGGCTTGCTTGTCCGGCATCTTGCCGGCAGGCCAGATATACTCACGCTCCCACGCACTAAGCTGCAGGGAAACGAAAAGAAGGATAAGGGAAAGAATCTTTTTCATATTCCAAATATAAACAAATTTTGCGGATTGACACTTATTTAGCAACTTGCAGGCCCTTGCGACCAACATCGCTGCCATCTGCTGGATCATCTGCATCTCCAAGAAGCGTCACATCAATCCTTACAAGGAAGACGTGTTCGTGGATCAGAAGTACTACAAGGATGCCATGGCCCGCGCCGACGTGGCTTAGCTTTCCAATTAACTTTTAGTAAATTACTTTTGGTAAATTAAACCGCAATGGTTATATTTGCCAAAAGTAATTTATTTTATGCACGTAAACCCATTCATACTCACGCCTTATCTGTCCAGTGACCTGTTCTGTGATAGGGAGGAAGAAACCGAAAAGCTGATCGATTATCTTGAAAGCGGCAGGAACGTTACGCTCATTTCCCCAAGAAGACTTGGGAAAACGGGATTGATTTACCGGGTTTTCGACGAGATTGCCATAAGGGGGAAAGACTATGATACCATTTATGTAGATATAAGCGCCACATCTTCCATAGATGGTTTTATCAAGGCGCTTTCAGAAGCGGTCGCCAGTAGTCTCAAAAAAAACCGCGTCTCCTCTTTCATCAAGACCCTGGGAGGCATACGGCCGCTAATCAGCTACGATGCAACGACCGGTCAGCCAGAACTGTCTTTCACTTACAGGTCGGATTCAGAAAAACAAACCACCCTTAAAAGCATCCTTTCATATCTTGAAGCGCGCGAAAGGACCGTGGTAGTTGCAATCGACGAATTCCAGCAGATACGCGAGTATGAAGGTGTGAATATGGAAGCGGTGCTCCGCTCGCACATCCAGAATCTCCATAACGTCCGTTTTATCTTTTGCGGCAGCAAGCAGCATATAATGTTCGATATGTTCTCCAATGCAAAACGGCCGTTCTATGAGAGCACCGTGCCCGTTCCGCTTCACAAATTGAATGTGGGCAAATATGCGGAATTCATTTCCCGTCTTTTCCTACAAAACGGCAAGACGATAGATGACGAGACGACCCGTTTCATCATCAGGTGGACCAGAGACCACACATTCTACACGCAGTCGCTGTGCAATGAGGTGTTTATGCTGAGCAGGAAAACCGTTACGATGGAGGATGTTTTTGCCGCCATGAGAAACCTGCTCATGGCCGGGAAGGAATACTTCCTTGAAATACAAAGACTTATATCAACTCATCAATGGAATCTGCTTAAGGCAATTGCAAAGGAAGAATCCGTGCGCCAACCCACTTCCTCCGCATTTATCCGCAAATACGGTCTCACGTCCGGTGCATCCGTCCTTAAAAGCCTTAACGCTTTGGTGGAAAAAGAACTGGTCCTCATCACCAACACCACCGACGGGCCGGTATACTCCGTATATAACGTATTCCTGTCCAGATTCCTGGAAATACTGCAGTAGTTTTTCAGATCGGGGATGATGTCAGCGGTAGAGTTCCCCCAGCACGGCCAAAGACCGGATGTTGAGGGGAATTTCCAAATGAACTGAAAGATAGCGCAGTAGCGATTCTGCTATTGCGCTTCTTTTTGTGCCGGAGAGAGGATAGGCCATAAACTCTCCGAATCCGGCTGAGAGAAGATCGGAAAGCTCGCGGAGATGCTCCCCGGCGAAGGGGGCCAGCGACTCGAATGAGGGCGAAAAGCCCAGCGCGCCGGCAAGTTCCATCAACCAGCGGAGATGATAATTTGCAAAACTCCCCTCCAGGGCATCCAGGGTGAGGATGCTTCGTTCGCACCAATCGAACAGCCCGGCTTCGGCTGAACCTTCCTGAACGCCGCGCCAGAGCACTTCGCTCATGAACAGGGTGATGGCGTTCTTGTTGAAATCGGAGCGTACTCCACCCAGCGGATACACTGCAGACACCCCGCGAAGCCGCCACAGGTCCGACTTGCGGTTTTCCAGGACCTCGGCATCCAACACGCTGAAAGGCAGATACAATGCCCGGGAGCCTCCCTTTCGCACGGTCACGATGAAACTGCGCCGTCCCATCTCCCGGCAAAGGCAATGAAGCACCAGGGACGAGTCCCCCAGTTTGGTGGAATTCAGGACAATCAGACGTACGGCGGAATTCATTTCAGCACAAATATAGGATTTTGCGGGGATTTTTCTTACTTTTGAAGGATTAGTATTAAAAGCATATGAAGAAGTTGATCCTTGCGGCCGCCGCCGCGCTTGTCTGCACACTCGCAATCGCCAATGAAACTCCCCACTGGCTGCGCCAGAACGCCATTTCGCCGGACGGCAATACAATTGCTTTCGTCTATCAGGGCGATATCTGGACGGTTCCGTCCGCCGGAGGCGAGGCCATCAGGCTCACCAGCAATCCGGCTCACGACACGGAGCCACGCTGGAGCCCGGACGGGAAATATGTCATCTTCGCATCTTACCGCGAAGGCCAGAAGGACATCTGGGCGGTTCCCGCCGATGGCGGCAGGCCGAAGCGCCTTACAGACTACGGCGGAGCACAGACTCCCTATGCGGTCAGCAAGGACGGCAAGATACTCTTCGGCGCCTATTATCAGGAACTTGCAAGTTCAAGTGCCTTCCCCGGAGCGACCAATCTCTACAGCCTCGACTTTGCCAAGGCGCTTGCGGCCGAGCCCGGCAAACTTCCTCAGCCGAAGCGCATCGCGACCGTAAAGGTTGGTTCGGCAGACATCTCCGCCGACGGTACCATCCTCTATGAAGATTACGTCACACCAGAGGATCCCTACCGCAAGCATCACACTTCTTCAGCGGCACGCAATATCTGGAAGATCCAGAACGGCAAGTACACCAAACTTACCAGCTTCATCGGTGAAGACAAATGCCCTGTGTTCGCTCCGGACGGCATACATTATTATTATTTGAGTGAGCAGAGCGAGACTCCGGTGGAGCCCAACGGCTGGGCTGCCGATGCAAACGTCTGGAAATCAGACATTAACGGTGGCGCCCCTGTGCGGATTACATCCTTCACCAAGAATCCCGTCCGCTACCTCAGCATAAGCGGCAACGGCATACTCTGCTACTCCTGGAACGGGGACCTTTACACCCAGAAGGAGGGGCAGCAGCCGGTAAAACTCGCCATCACCGTCAAGAAAGACAAGAACGAGCGCGAGCACGTCTTCCGCATCGCGAGGGACGGCATCCGCGGCTTTGCCGCATCCCCCAACGGGAAGGAGATCGCCGTGGTTTCGAGGGGAGATGTTTTCGTGACCCCGCTGGAACTTGGGGACACACGCCGCATTACTGACACTCCGGAACAGGAGCGCTGGGTGGCCTTCGGCAAGGATGGCCGCAGCATCTTCTACGACTCCGAGCGTAACGGTGAATGGGCAATCTACAAGCGCGAACTCACGGACAAAAAAGACCAGATGTTCACCTTCACCACCCGCACCAAAGAAGAGCGCATCACCCCTGAAGGGCAGGTTTGTTTCATGCCGAGCGTTTCGCCCGACGGCAAGTGGCTGGCCTACCTGCGCAACCGCACCGGGCTGGTGGTATGCAGCACCAACGGCGGCAAGGAGAAGGTCCTCATCCCGGAAGGCGTCAACTACTCCTACTCCGACGGCGACCTCGGCTTCGAGTGGAGCCCGGACAGTCGTTACATCCTCTCCAACTACCAGGGTGAGCAGCGCATGTACAACGATGACATCTGCCTGATAGACGTGGAGTCCGGAGAGATAACCGACCTCACGTTGAGCGGCTATTCCGATGGCAATTTCAAGTGGGCCATGGGTGGAAAGGCGATGACCTGGGAGAGCGACAAGGCCGGTTACCGCAGCCACGGCAGCTGGGGCGCGGAGGGCGACATCTACATCATGTTCTTCGACGACGAGGCCTACCTCAAGTTCACCCGCGGCGAGGACATGGAGAAGATCGAGAAACTGCTGAAGAGCGAAAAAGAGGCCGCCAAGGACAAGAAGAAGGATGACAAGGAGAAGAAGGACAGCACCGCTTCCAAGAAGCCGGAGAAGGTGAAACTGGAACTCGAACGCCGTTTCGACCGCGTGGTCAAACTGACCCGCAACTCCGGCCACATCGGCGATTATCTTCTTACCCCCGACGGAAAGAAACTCTACTACACCGTTCAGCTCGAGAAGAACCACGATCTGGTGTGCGTGGACCGCACCGACGGCAGCATCAAGGTTGTGAAGAAGGGTTTTGCCGGACGTCTGATTCCGTCCGCCGACGGCAAGAGCGTGTTCGTGGTAGGGAACAACAGCGTGACCAAGGCTGATCCCAAGAACTTCAGCACCAAGAACGTCAGTTTCAGCGGCGAATATGAATATGATGCGGTGAAAGAACGTGAATACATCTTCAATCACTGCTGGCGTCAGGTCAAGGAAAAGTGGTATGTGGCAGACATGCACGGGGTGGACTGGGATGCCGTTTGCGAGAACTACCGCCAGTTCCTGCCCTATGTGACCGACAACTGGGCCTTCCGCGAAATCCTTTCCGAGATGCTCGGAGAACTGAACGGTTCCCACACCGGCGGACGCTACGGCGGTTCATCCACGGGAGTCGGGCATCTGGGAGTTATCTTCGATGAGGATTATACAGGCAAGGGCCTGAAGATCAAGGAATTCCTACCGTACAGTGTGTTGCAGAGGAATGTACCCGAGATGAAGGAGGGCGACCTCGTGCTCGCGGTAGACGGCAAGCCGGTGGAAGCCGGCACTCCCTGGTATCAGGCACTCTACAGAAAGAACGGCAAGAGGATTCTGCTCACGGTGAAAGCCGGAGGCAAGGAAAAGGAGATTATTATCACCACTGCCGGCAACGACACCGAAGGATACTATCAGCGCTGGGTGCGGAACAATGAAAAGCGCGTCGAGCAGCTTTCCGGCGGCCGCGTTGGATATGTCCACGTGCGCGGTATGAATTCCGCCAGCTTCCGTGAAGTTTATTCCAAGGCTCTCGGCAAGTATCGCACCTGTGACGCCCTGATAGTGGATACCCGCAACAACGGCGGCGGCTGGCTGCATAACGACCTGGCCACTTTCCTGGACGGAAAGATGTACACGCGCCGCGAAGCCCGAGGCGTGTATATGGCACCCGAGCCCTACGACAAGTGGGTGAAACCTTCATGCGTGGTGGTATGCGAAGCCAACTATTCCGACGCCTGCGGATTCCCTTACTGCTACAGGGCCCTCGGCACCGGTAAGATAATCGGTGCACCCGTTCCCGGCACCGCCACATCCGTGTGGTGGGAGAACCAGGTGGATCCTTCGCTGGTGTTCGGTATTCCGCAGATCGGCTCCTGGAGCGTATCAAACGGCAGATATCTTGAAAACCTTCAACTTGAACCGGACATCGTGGTCTACAACGACCCCGAAAGCGTTGCCCGAGGCGAAGACAAGCAGCTCGAAGCCGCAGTAGCCGAGATGCTGAAGGAGATAGGGAAGTAGGGGATCCTACTTTATCCCGTACTTGCGTAGTATCTTCACCAGGGGCTTGCGTATGCTGCAGGCCCAGAGGTAGTAGCCAATGTCGCTGGGATGGGTGCCGTCCAGCGAGGTCTCGTGGTCGGGGGTCGAGGCGTCGGAACTCTTGATGTAATACACATCCTTATAGCGCTTTACGGCGACGGCCATCACGCTGTCGGCGACGGCCATCTTGGCGGCTTCTATCTTTTCGCGCTTCGCGTTGAAGTTGCGGTTCTCGCGGTAGATGGTGCGGATGAATATAAGCGGCACGCCGGGATGGGTGGCCTGGATCTCCTCTATGAAACCGAAGGTGCGGCTGCGGATTTCCTTCGGGCTGGGATTGGAGAAGGTGTCGAAGAAGAAGGCGTCGGCGTGGGCATCCTTCAGGGCCCTGAGGTACTCCGGCTGCATCTTGCAATCGCCCGCGACTCCGAGGCTGTTGAACTGGAAGCCGGTCATCCTGCTGAGGAATCCGGGAATGGTGTTGGCGCTTCTGGCGGAGCCATGCCCGTGGGTGAAGCTGGAGCCGTACAACACTATATCATATTTGAACGGCTTGTCGCCGGGTTCCAGCATGCAGCCGGTGGGAACGCCGACCTGGGCGGATTTGACCACGCTGAAATTCGGGAAGTAAACGATGCATTCCTTCGTGCCCGGGGCCATGTTTTCCACCAGGGTGCAAGTCTTGTAGTCGTCTTTTCCTTTTGGGATGTGGGCCGATCCCGCCCAGAGCCAGGTGCCATCCTTTTTAATATAAAGGTCATAACCCCTGCTCCCGCGGGTGGATCCGCCCTCGTTTTCGGTTATGGTACGCATGGTGATGACAGGCGCATCGGTACGGAAACTGCAGATTATGCCGGAACTCTCGTTCAGCAAATTGACGCTTTTATCCTTCCATCCTCCGTATTTGCCGAAATCCATCCGCTTGTACGGATCGGGAGTGTCCGGGAAAACCTTTCCCACGATGGTCAGGTCCGTCGCTTCCACATAATTATAATCCTGCGCAAAAGCAGAAAGCACCGCAGTCAGAGCGGCAACCAGCAAAAACAGTCGTTTCATATACTATAACGAACTTATCATCAAAAGAACCACCCCCGCCAGCATCAGCAACAACACCCCTGCCTTCTGCGCGATGCGCTTCTCCTTGAAGATGATGGCGCCCAGCGCGAAGGTAACGATCACGGAACAGCGGCGGATCAGGGAAATGACCGAAAGCAGCGATCCGTCCGCTTTCAGCGAGAAGAAGTACAGCATGTCGGCCGCGGTGATGAAAACGGCAATGAGCAGGATGGTCCAGTCCCAGCGGAACGGTTCCGAAACCCCGCGCGACCGGCGGATCAGGATGATGGCGGCCAGCATCAGGGTAATGTAGATATTGGTCCAGCTCTGCACGAACAGCGGCTGCATGCCGGCCATTATGTGCTTGTCCCATAGCGCGCTGGCCACTCCGGTGAACACTGAAACCAGCAGGGCCCAGAATCCTTTGTTTCCCTTGAAGGAGATGCCTTCCCGCTCGCTGCTGACGCTCAACAGCCAGAGGGCGAGAAGCACTGCCGCTACTCCGCACCATTGCATCCAGCTCAGCCTTTCTCCAAAAAGGATGATGGAGAAGATGACCACGAACATCGGCCTGGAAGTCTTGAAGGTGCTTACGGTAGTGATAGGAAGCAGCTGCAGGGCGATCATGCCGCTGACCCAGGAGGCTGTCACCAGCACTGCCTTGAAAAGCAGGCGGAGATGGTCCGGGCCCGTTCCCAAAGTCAGGAAAGGACTGACGAACAGGGCGCTCAGGCCGGTGGCGACCAGCAGGATGCCGTAGATGCCGTTGCGCTTCAGCGCTGCTTTCTTCGCAACGTCATATACGCCCAGCAGGACCGCCGAGGCGAGAGCCATCCAGATCCACATGACTACTTGTTATGCTTGACCAGATAGAGTTCTTCCTTGTAGGTGAGGCCCATGAAGAAGATGGCCAGCGCACATGCTCCCAGCAAGAGCAGGAAGGTCCAGCTCCAGCCCACATTCTGAGCTACGGCGCCGATTACCACGTTGGCGAGGATGGCGGTGCCGAAGAAGTATCCGAAGAAGCCCGTCAGCCCGGCAGCAGTGCCAGCGGCGTTCTTGGGGGCAAGGTCGAGGGCCTGCACACCGATCAGCATCACAGGACCGTAGATGAAGAATCCTATGCCTATCAGGGCGATGATCACTATGGTCAGGTTGTCGATGAACATCCAATAGAGTCCGATGAATATCGCCACCAGGGCCATGAATATCATGGTGGGAAGGGCGCGGCGGCCGTGGAAGACCTTGTCGGAGATCCATCCGCAGATGAGCGTTCCCGGGATTGCTGCGAACTCGTATGCGAAGTATGCCCAGCCTGCGCTCTTGAGGTCTATGCCTTTCTCCGTAAGGATGGTCGGGGCCCAGTCGAGGCAGCCGTAGCGAACCATGTACACGAAGGCGTTAGCAAACGCGATGAACCAGAGGAACTTGTTGTTGAGAACGTACTTGAAGAAAATTTCCTTCGTCGTAAGGGTCTCTTCCTGTTTCTCGGAATAGTTCTTGGGATAGTCGTTACGCCATTTCTCTATAGATGGCAGGCCGCAGCTCTGGGGCGTATCACGCAGCAGCACGTAGGCCAGCAGGGCGATGAACAGGGCCACCGCGGCAGGGAAGGCGAAGGTGCCGATCAGGAAGTACAAATCCGTATGGCTGCCGTAGAACCAGCTGCCGAACCAGACCGCTCCGTAGGTAGCCATCGGCCCGACTAGGGCGCCGCCCACGTTATGCGCGCAGTTCCATATACTCATCATCGTGCCTCGTTCGCTCACGCTGAACCAGTGGGTCATCACGCGCCCGCAAGGAGGCCAGCCCATGCCGTTGAACCATCCGACAAGGAAGTTCAGGACGGCCATGACCACGATTGCGAGGGCTTTGTGCTCAGCACCGATGAACTGGATGGGAACTATCATGAAGCACATCGAGATGGCTGTCAGGATGAGCCCGAGAGGCAGGAACGCTCGGGCGTTGCTGCGGTCGGATACGCTGCCCATCAGGAACTTGGAGAGAGCGTAGGCCACGGCGTTCATCGAAAGCACGACTCCGAGTTCGGTCTTGTCGAAACCAAGAGGGGCCAGGGCCGGGATGGCCATCGAGAAGTTCTTGCGCACAAGATAGAATCCGGCGTAGCCTATAAAGGCGCCGAGGAATACCTGAAGGCGCATCTTCTTGTATCTTGAATCTGCTTCCGGGCCTGTCTGCTCGGGTTTGTAGGCGGGTTGTTGTAAGAATTTCAGCATAGCATACAAAAATACGAAAAATCTGTTTATTGTTTATTATCTTTGTATACCGCATATTAAACTGAAACGACATGTACCTTCTGGGTTACGACATAGGAAGCTCTTCGGTCAAGGCCTCGCTCGTGGACGCCGGCACCGGAAAGTGCGTTGCATCGGCGTTTTACCCCAAGCAGGAAGCCCCCATCCTTTCTGCCCGGCCAGGCTGGGCGGAGCAGGATCCGGATGCATGGTGGGAATACCTCAAGGCCGCCACTAAGGAGGTTCTGGCGATTGCGGGCAAGGCACCCATTGCCGCCATCGGCATCTCCTATCAGATGCACGGCCTCGTGTGCGTGGGAAAGGACGGCCGGCCCCTGCGTCCGGCCATCATCTGGTGCGACTCACGCGCCGTTCCCTATGGACAGAAGGCCTTCGAGGCACTGGGAGAGGAGTGGTGCCTCGGGCATCTGCTGAATTCTCCCGGCAACTTCACCGCCGCCAAACTCGCGTGGGTGAAGGAGAACGAGACGGAACTGTTCGCAAAGATATACAAGATCATGCTCCCCGGAGACTACATTGCCATGCGCCTCACCGGCGAATGCTGTACCACCGTGAGCGGCTTGTCTGAAGGGATGATGTGGGACTTTGCCGGGAACCGCCCGGCCCGTGAACTGCTTGATTATTATGGGTTTGATCCGTCTATCCTGCCGGAAATCCGTCCTACTTTCTCGGAGCATGGGAGGGTGAGCGCAGCCGCCGCGGCCGAACTTGGTCTGCTTGTCGGCGTGCCGGTATGCTACCGTGCGGGCGACCAGCCCAACAACGCCCTCAGCCTGAACGTTCTGAATCCCGGCGAGATCGCCGCCACTGCCGGCACTTCCGGGGTGGTTTATGGCGTGCTGGGCTCGGTGAATTACGACCCGAAATCGCGCGTGAACACCTTCGCGCACGTCAATCATACGTCTGGGGATCCCCGCCTCGGGGTGCTCCTGTGCATCAACGGCACGGGTATCCTAAATTCCTGGATGCGCCGCAACGTGGCCATCGACGGCATGACCTATCCCGGCATGAATGCCCTGGCCAAGGAATCACCTATCGGCAGTCGCGGAATCAGCATCCTGCCATTCGGAAACGGCGCAGAGCGCATGCTCGGCAACGCCGCGCCCGGGTGCAGTTTCCACGGCATCGACTTCAACCGTCACGGCCGTGGGGACCTTCTGCGTGCCGCCCAGGAGGGGATTGTCTTCTCGTTCCAGTACGGCATCGAGGTGATGCAGGCCATGGGCATGAAGATAGACCGCATCCACGCCGGCAACGCGAACATGTTTCTTTCGGAGATCTTCCGGGAGACGCTCGCCTCCGTTTCCGGCGCAACTATAGAACTTTACGATACCGACGGATCCGTCGGTGCGGCCCGCGGTGCCGGCCTCGGCGCTGGCATCTACGCTTCGACCGCAGAAGCGTTTGCAACTCTGGAGCGTCTGGCGCTCATCGAACCCGCCCCCGACCGCAGCCCGTATCTGGAAGCTTATGAAAAATGGAAACAATTGATATAATATGAAAGAATACTTCCCTACAATCGGCAAAATCCCCTTCGAGGGGCCCGCAAGCAAGAATCCCCTTGCATTCCATTACTATGAACCCGAGCGCATGGTCCTCGGTAAACCCATGAAGGAGTGGCTGCGTTTTGCGCTGGCCTGGTGGCACAGCCTCGGGCAGGCCTCCGGCGACCAGTTCGGCGGCCAGACCCGCAGCTACGAGTGGGACAAGGCATCCGCCCCCATGCAGCGTTCCAAAGACAAGGTTGACGCCGGATTCGAACTCATGCAGAAGCTCGGCATCGGCTACTTCTGCTTCCACGACATAGACCTCATAGAGGATGTCGACGACATCGCGGAATACGAGGCCCGCATGAAGGAAATCACTGACTATCTGCTGGTCAAGATGAAGGAAACCGGAATCAAGAACCTCTGGGGCACCGCCAACGTGTTCGGCCACAAGCGCTATATGAACGGCGCTGCAACCAATCCCGATTTCGACGTGGTCGCCCGTGCTGCCGTGCAGATCAAGAACGCCCTCGACGCCACAATCAAGCTCGGTGGCGAGAACTATGTTTTCTGGGGCGGACGCGAGGGCTACTCCAGCCTCCTGAACACCCAGATGCAGCGCGAGAAGGACCATCTCGCAAACATGCTGAAGGCCGCCCGCGACTATGCCCGGGGCAAGGGATTCAAGGGCACCTTCCTCATCGAGCCCAAGCCCATGGAGCCCACCAAGCATCAGTACGATGTCGATACGGAGACGGTTATCGGCTTCCTCCGTGCCCACGGTCTGGACAAGGACTTCAAGGTAAACATCGAGGTCAACCACGCCACTCTCGCGGGCCACACCTTCGAACATGAGCTCGCGGTCGCGGTGGATAACGGCCTTCTCGGAAGCATCGACGCCAACCGCGGCGATGCCCAGAACGGATGGGATACCGACCAGTTCCCGAACGACGTACTGGAGATGACCCAGGCCATGCTGCAGATCGTACGCAACGGCGGCCTCGCCCCCGGCGGATCCAACTTCGACGCCAAGCTGCGCCGCAATTCCACCAACCCCGAAGATATCTTCATCGCCCACATCAGCGCGATGGACGTGATGGCTCACGGCCTGCTGAATGCCGCCGAAATCGTGGAGAAGTCTCCGATTCCCGCCATGGTGAAGGAGCGTTACGCCTCGTTCGATGCCGGTCTCGGTAAGAAATTCGACGAAGGCAAGGCCACGCTCGAAGATCTGGTCGCCTATGCCAAGGCGAACGGCGAGCCCAAGCAGACATCCGGTCAGCAGGAGCTTTATGAGACACTGGTCAACCTGTATTCTGTATAGCATCTGCGCTGCAGTGATTCTGTTGCTGGCATCCGGCTCTGCAAGTCGTGATGCCGGCAACGATATTTGCATCAAGGTAGACCGCATCTGGGACAGCGAAAAGCATTGCGCCTTCACCTCTTTGACCGAGTTCGACGGCCGTTATTACGTGGCATTCCGCGAGGCGGGAAGCCATATCTTTGAGCCCGACGGCACCGCCCGCGGGCAGATCCGGGTCCTGCAATCCCGTAACGGCAAAAAATGGAAGTCCGTCGCCTGCCTCTCCAAGGATGGCTACGATCTTCGCGATCCTTCCCTCTCGGTAACCCCGGACGGCCGGCTGCTGGTGTCGATGGGCGGTTCTGTGTATGTGGACAAGAAACTTGTGGGCCGGGATCCCATGTATTCCGAAAGCCGCGACGGGCATAGTTTCAGCAATCCGGAACCCATAGAAATCGTTTCCGACATCGCCACCGGCGAAGACTGGCTGTGGAAGATAGATTGGAATGGCGATACGGGTTACGGAGTGGTGTACTCCTCATTGGAAGATGATTCCGACCCCGATAACAAGACAATAGTTTTTCTGGTCAAGACGACCGACGGAATTCATTACGAAGATGTAGCCAAAATCGATGTCCAGGGCTTTCCCAACGAAGCTTCGGTGCATTTCCTGCCGGACGGACGCATGCTGATGCTCCTGCGCCAGGAGCGCCTGGACAAGCAGGGAGTATGGGGCGTAAGCGAACCTCCTTACACCGATTGGAAGTTGAACAAGATTGGATTCCAACTCGGTGGCCCCAACTTTATCGCGCTGAACGACAGCACCATAGTGGCCGGTTCCAGGTCGTATCTGATCCCCGGATCCTATAAGACGATGTTGCTGAAGGGCGGCCTGGACGGCCGTTTCGAACAGATCGCCGTGCTCCCTTCGGGCGGCGACACCAGCTATCCCGGCTTCCTCGTCGTGGGCGACGAACTATGGGTCAGCTACTACTCATCCCACGCCACCCCCAAGGCCGCGGTTTATCTAGCGCGGATCCCGCTGGCAATGCTCTATTGATAATAATTGAATGATATGAATACCTACAGACAAACAGGCAGCCGGGCCTATCTTACCGGCATAGTTCTGGTAGCCGTAATCGGAGGACTGTTGTTCGGATATGATACAGCCGTGATTTCAGGGGCGGAGCGCGGGCTTCAGGCTTTCTTTCAGGGCGCCTCCGACTTCGGTTACACGGATGCGCTTCACGGATTCACCACTTCCAGTGCACTTATCGGATGTGTTATCGGAGCTTTGATCTCCGGTTTGCTGGCGTCCCGCATTGGGCGAAAACGTTCACTTTTCGTGGCAGGAATCCTGTTCCTGTTGTCGGCCCTCGGATCCTATTGCCCCGAATTTCTCTTTTTCCAAAAAGGAGTGGCCACCAAGGGACTTCTGGTTGCGTTCAACCTCTATCGTGTGCTCGGTGGAATAGGCGTTGGTATGGCTTCCGCCCTTTGCCCGATGTATATTGCCGAAGTTTCGCCGGCAGGTAAGCGCGGTACTCTTGTATCCTGGAACCAATTCGCCATCATATTTGGACAGCTGGTAGTGTATTTTGTCAATTTCCTTATCATACGTTCGCACGCGAACGATCCGGCGGTTGTAGAATGGACCAACAGCATAGGCTGGAGGCTGATGTTTGTGAGCGAAGCCGTTCCGGCTGCTCTATTTGCCTTGTTGATTCTTTTGGTGCCGGAGACCCCGCGCTATCTTGCACTTAACGGGCAGGACGACAAAGCTCTCACCGTGCTCAGTAACATAAACGGCGAAGCCAAAGCCCGCGAGATCCTTGCGGAGATCAAGGCTACGGCTGTGGAAAAAACCGAAAAACTGTTCAGTTACGGTTGGTTGGTTATTTTTATAGGTTGCATGTTGAGCGTGTTCCAACAAGTCATCGGAATCAATGCGGTGCTCTATTTTGCTCCGAGAATCTTCGAATCAATGGGTGTGAGCAACAACATGCTCTTTACGGTGATCATGGGAGTAATCAATATCTCGTTCACCTTGGTGGCTGTTTTTACTGTGGAGAAACTTGGACGCAAGCCTCTTCTTATTACGGGATCTCTCGGAATGGCTGTCGGTGCTGCCGGAGTGGCACTTTCCAACGTGGTGGCTCTTCCTGCCGTGGTGCCAGTTTTAAGCATCATGGTATATAGTGCATGCTTCATGTTCAGTTGGGGTCCCATCTGCTGGGTGTATATTTCCGAACTGTTCCCTAATACCATACGCAGTCAGGCTACTGCCATCGCGGTGGCATTCCAGTGGATATTCAATTTCATTGTTTCCAGCACCTTCGTGCCGATGTACAATATGCGCCTGGGCGCAATGGGAGACAGCTTCGGTCATTTCTTCGCATATGCGCTATACGGGGTAATCTGCATCGCGGCTGCGTTATTTGTTTGGAAACTTGTTCCGGAAACCAAAGGTAAAACCCTTGAAGATATGACCGCGCTTTGGCGCAATCGAAAGTAGATATGAAAACCCACATGATCGCCCTGACGGCCATCGCACTGCTCGCCGTCACCCTTCCCGCACAGGCGGGGAAACCCAACAAAAAGGCAAAGAAGTTTACCCACGAGACCGTCGAGATCCCGGCGGTAACTCCGAGAGTCATAGCGGTTGAAACCGCCGGCACTCAGTTGCTGCTGCAGGTAGACAAAAAAGGAACGGTACGCACCGTGCATTACGGTGCCCCCGCGGGTAATCCGGACGCTTTCCTGAAATTCAGCACCGGTGCATCCATCCCTGAGGCCTATCCGGCTGCGGGCGGCAGATTCAACGGCCTGGATGCACTCCATGTGAAGTATGCCGACGGCACGCAGAACACGGAACTGTATTATGTATCGCACGAAACGGCCTCCAAGAGTGGCATTACCACAACAACCATCCATACGAAGGATTATGTTACCGCCCTGGAGGTGGACCTGGTCTATGAGGCCCACCGGGCGGAAGACGTCATCCTCATGCACAGCGTCATCCGCAACCCCGGCAAGAAGCCGGTGGAACTCCGGAACTATGCCTCCGCCTCGCTCAACCTGACGGCGGATGATTACCTCCTGACACACTTCTATGGCGGCTGGGCGAGGGAGATGCAGATGGACCAGACGCTTCTCACCCACGACCTCAAGGTGATCGAGACGCGCCGCGGCGTGCAGGCGACCCAGAGTAACAATCCTTCCTTCCTCCTGACCCTCGGCAAGAACTTTAGCGAGACCGACGGCGAGGTGGTCGCTGGCGCCCTTGCCTGGAGCGGCAACTTCCGCATCAGCTTCGAGATCGACCAGAGCGACCGCCTGAACATCGTCTCCGGCATCAACCCCTATGCATCGGCGTATCCGCTGAAGGTGGGGGATAGTTTCACCACCCCTGAGATGATCTATACCTGGAGCCGCGAGGGTGCCGGCGGAGCATCCCGCAACCTTCACCGCTGGGCCCGCAAATATGCGGTCTGGAACGGCGGAAAGGTCAATCCCACGCTGCTCAACAGCTGGGAAGGCGCATATTTCACTTTCACTACCGAGACCCTGCTACGCATGATCGACGACGCGGCCTCCATGGGTCTCGAGATGTTCGTGCTGGACGACGGCTGGTTCGCCAAGGACCATCCCCGCAATTCTGACAAGGCCGGCCTCGGAGACTGGGAGCTCAACGATGCCAAGATTCCGGAGGGGATAGATTATGTTGCCTCCTACGCCCATTCCAAGGGCCTTAAGTTCGGCATTTGGATAGAGCCGGAGATGGTAAACCCCGATTCCAACCTTGCGCAGGCGCATCCAGAGTGGGTGGTGCAGAGCCCGGGACGCGAGATCTATCAGGCCCGCAACCAGTGGCTGCTGGATCTCACCAACCCGGAAGTGCAGGACTTCGTGTTCGGGGTGTTCGACCGCACCATGAGCCTCTCTCCCAATATAGATTATATAAAGTGGGACAGCAACAGGGACGTGTTGTCCTTCGGTAGCCCCTATCTGGGAGATGAGCAGGACCGCTTCTACGTAGAATACGTGCAGGGACTCTACAAGGTCTGCGAGCGCATGCGTGAGAAGTATTCGGACGTGATCGTCCAGTGCTGCTCCTCCGGAGGTAGCCGCGTGGACTACGGTTCAATGCGCTGGTTCAACGAGGTCTGGACAAGCGACAACACCGATGCAATCACCAGAATCGGCATTCAGTATGGCACTTCGATGATCTACCCCGCCTGCGTGATGGCTTCGCATGTTTCGGCCGTGCCCAACCATCAGACCGGCAACGTCACCTCTCTCAAATTCCGCTTCGACGTGGCAGCCGCCGGAAGGTTGGGTATGGAACTCCAGCCCAGAAACCTGTCGGCCGAGGAACGCGCCGTCGCAGACCGCTGCATTACCTCCTACAAGGAATACAGGGATATAGTTTTCAACGGGGACCTGTACCGTCTGGGATCGCCCTATGATGGTGATTTTTACGGACTTATGTATGTGTCTGAAGACAAGAGCCGGGCAGTGGTATTCACTTACTGCCTGCGCTATCAGAACCGCGCAGTCGGCACGCATGTCTTCCGCCTCCAGGGCCTCGACCCGGCAAGGAACTACAAGGTTACCGAGCAGAACGTAGACAAGAGCTGCTGGTGGGGCAACGGCCAGACCTTCTCCGGAGCATTCCTCCAGGAAGGCGGCTTCAACCCCAAACTGCTGAAGACCAATACCAGCGCGGTGTTTATCATAGAGGCTGAGTAGTCAGGATTTCCATACACATCCGCCCATTGTGATAGGGGCATTTCCAGAAGCCGGCGCGGTCGTCGCGGGTATTGGGAATGCCTCTTTCGTCGACACTCCAGTACCATTCGCCGTCCGGGGCGATTAGATTTGATTTGATATACTCCCAGCATCGGATGGCCCGGTCGGTCCATCCTTGATTTAGGCATCCGACCACCGTCTCGGCCTGAACCCACCAGTGGCGGTCGGTGTCGTGATCTTCGTAGATCATGCTGCCATCCGGCTGCAGGCCCTCCAGCGAGGCGGCGGCAATACGACTGCAGCAAGCGCGGACACGGGCCAGCAGGGCGGGATCATCCAGAAGTTCCGCAGTCTCGCAGAGCAGCCATGACGCTTCGATGTCATGCCCGTATGAGACAGTGTCGGATTGCGACCTCCAGTCCTCATCGAAAAACAGGCCCAGATGTCCGTCGGGGCGGACTATCTTATTCATAAAGATCTCGCAAAGATCCACCAGGCGGCGGCGGAGGGTTTCATCCTTCCACACGCGGTATAGCCCGGTGTAGCCTTCGAGTATGTGCAGGTGGGTGTTCATGGTCTTGGCATCGTTGCGGTCCTTCTCGGAGAGGCGCATGTCGGCGATGGGCTGCCAGTCCCGAGTGCAGGCCTCGATATACCCGCCCTTGATGGAATCCAGACTATGGTCTTCGATGCTGCGCCATAATTTTATGGCCAGCTCCAGAGCCTCCTCTTCGCCGGTGGCACGGAAGAACTCGGCGCAGCCGTAAACCGCGAAGGCGATGGCGTAGAACTGCTTTTTGGTGTCCAGCGGAGTGCCGTCGGCGTTCAGGCTCCAGTAGATGCCGCCGAACTCCCGGTCGAAGAACTTGTCCCGTATCTGCATGAAGGCGTTGCGGGCGGCATCCAGGTATTCGGACCGCCCGAGAACCCGGTATGCAGATGAGAATGTCCATAGGATGCGTGCGCACAGGATTCCGCCCCTCGGGGCATCGGGAATCAGCCGCCCGCTGCCGTCCATCTGCCCGTAGAAGCCTCCGGCAGGGTCCTGCATGCGGTCCAGCCAGAAGGGGAGTATGTCGTTCTCGAGTTCGGCGCGCACTTCTGCGCGGAGGATGTCCAGTTCTTTTGCCATAATGCAAAAATAAAACTAATATCGTTATGATGTAATTCTACAATAAATCAAGATAAAATTCTATTAGTTTTTGAAAAAATTCATACATTTGCGGTATGCAAGTATTATCAGAAATCACCGGCCTGTCCGACAAGGACTGTTTCCATATAGTAGAACGCCACAAGAGCAAGTTCGACTACCCGCTGCACTCCCACCGCGAGTGCGAACTGAACTTCATCAGCAACGCCGCCGGGGTGCGGCGCATAATCGGGGACCACATCGGCACCATAGGTCAGTACGAGCTCGTGCTTATCTCCGGCGAGGGTCTCGAACACATGTGGGAGCAGGGCACATGCACGTCCGAGAACATACGTGAGATAACCATACATTTCTCGCCTGAGCTGTTTGATACGGGCATCCTTTCCAAGAATCAGTTCGAGTCGATTCGCAAGATGTTCGACCAGGCCCGCCAGGGCTTGGCCTTCCCGCAGGAAGCGATCATGAAGGTATATGCGAAACTGGACACAATCGCCAATGAATCAAATAGTTTCGCCCAGGTTCTGGACTGCATATGGATACTTCATGAATTGTCGTTGTACGAAGGTCACAAACTCGCTACAAGCGCGTTCGCAAAGGCGCCGCGCAAGTCCGAGAGCCGCCGTGTGGAGGCCATCAAGGACTATATACACCAGCACTATTCCGAACCGATCAAGCTTGAAGAGCTGGCGGATATGATAAGCATGAGCCCGACCTCCTGCAGCCGCTTCTTCCGCACCCATGCAAACCGCACCATAACCGATTACATAACGGACGTACGCCTCGGGAACGCCGTTCGTGCTTTGGTCGACACTACCGAGAGCGTGTCGGTCATCTGCTACAACTGCGGATTCAACAACCTTTCCAACTTCAACAGGATATTCAAGGAGAAGAAGGGCATGACTCCAAGGGATTTCCGCCAGATGTATAAAAAGACGAAAATTATCATTTAGCGAAAAACTTTGCGAAGATTGACAAAATCGTATTAGCGCAGTCGCGCGTGTCTGCGTAACTTTGCAACCGAATTCAACACGCGCGTATGACTAATAACCGACTTGGGCTTATTCTTCTTTCGATTATCGGCTTCCTGATGCTTTCAATGGCATCTTGCAACTGCAGTTCAGCAAAACAGGAAGCACCTGATTACTTCATCGGCACGAATATGTGGTATGCCAGCCGACTTGCGCTGGAGAACCCTGCCCGTTTCGAGGCGGAACTTGATTCGCTCAAGGCTCACGGCATCACCAATGTCCGCATCCTTGCCACCGACGAGAACTGGGAAGGAATGGATGCCGTCCTCGATGCTTTCTCCAAGAGGGGAATGAAAGGAGTCCTTTTCCTGAACAACGCCTGGGAATGGAGCGAAGACGGCTACAGGTCATACCTCGAAAAGGCAGGAGCCGGGCGCCAGCCGCATCCTGCAACCGACAGCTATCCTGAATATATGTCAGCCATGTCGGGGTTCGCGAAGAATGCGGAAGCCGTGGAACTGTATCACAGGCACGTACGCAATATGGTGGAGCGCTACAAGGATTCTGATGCCATCTATTCCTGGCAGGTCTGCAATGAGCCTCGTCCTTTCGCCAGAGATGCCGCCACTTACGATGCATTCGTCGCATATGTCCAGAACAGCGCGGCGCTTATCAAGAGTATAGACCAAAAGCATATGGTCAGCACCGGCAACGAAGGCCAGATGGGCTGCGAGAAGGATATGGCGGTCTTCGAGCGTCTGAATGACTGCCCGGACATCGATTACATCACCATCCACATATGGCCTTATAACTGGGGTTGGGTGAAGGAAAATAACATTGCGGATGGAGCGCAGAAGGCCATATCCGAGATCCGGGGTTATATCAACCGCCATCTCGAAACTGCCCGCCGCCTCGGCAAGAAAGTGGTCATCGAAGAGTTCGGCTATCCCAGGGATGGTTTCTCCTTCAGCCGCGAAGCTGCCACCAGCGGCCGCGACGCCGTCTACGGCTATGTCTTCTCCAGGGTCCTGGAATCCGCTCGAAAGGCAGACGTCCTGCTGGGATGCAATTTCTGGGCATGGAGCGGCCTGGCCAAGCCCGCCCACGACTATTGGCAGGAAGGTGATGACCTCTGCGGAGATCCTTTCCAGGAAGGGCAGGGCCTGAACGGAGTCTATCTGGGCGATGCCTCCACTATGGCGCTGATAGATGCCTATACGGACAGCCTGGCCACTGTGATATCCGTGGATGTGCCCGTCGAGCACGACTGGATGTTTTATGGCGACGGTCCGGTGAAACTTAACGTCGATGTCGCTTCCGACCTGCCTCTGGTGGATGTCAGCTACAGCATTAAGAGAGACGTGGACCTGATGGACTGGAATGCGTCCCCCATACTTGAGGGCGGTACCCAGGTTCGCACCCGCCCCGGGCGTATGGTCAAAGCGAGCCTGGATTTTGGCAATCTTGAGCCCGGATTCTACCAGGTGACCGTGAATGGAGTAAAGAAATTCAACATAGGGGTGAATCCCGAGCAGATTCAGAGCCCTTCCGATGCACCGGAAGATTTCGATGCTTTCTGGGATACCACCCTCAGCGAACTCGCAGCGGTTCCTATGGATGTGAAATGGACGCTTCTTCCCGAGCATTCCTCGGAAAAGCGCGAATGCTACCGGGTGGAAATGCCCTCGCTTGGCGGTGCCACTATGGGCGGAATCATCTTCATTCCCACCGCTGAAGGCCGCTATCCCGTGCGCATGAGTTTCATGGGTTATGGCGCCGATGTCTATTATGAGGATCCCGACTGGAATTCCGACCGCATCGATTACTGTGTCAGCGTCCGCGACCAGGGTATCTTCAAGGGCCGCAACAACAACTGGATGGAGCGCGGGCTGTCTTCCAGGGAAGAGTATTATTATCGCGGAGCATTCTGCGACGTAGTGCGTTCGGTGGAGTTTGCAGCATCTCTCCCCAAGGCGGATACCACCCGCATCTTCGGCTGCGGCGACAGCCAGGGGGGAGCGTTCACCTGGATATCCGCATCACTCACCGACAGGATGCGTGCAATAGTGCCCAGCGTTCCATTCCTCAGCGACTATCCCGATTATGCGAAAATTGTCTGGTGGCCCATGCACGAGGTCTTTCAGTATGCAGACGAAAAGGGGATGGACCGCGCCGCAATCATGGATATGCTGCGCTATTTCGACATCAAGAACTTTACCGGCAGGATCACCTGCCCGGTTTTCATGGCCTACGGTCTGCAGGATCCCACCTGCCCGCCGCACACCAATTTTGCCGGATATAACAACGTTACCTCTGAAAAGACGTACATGTGCGTGCCCACGTGCGGGCATGCGATGTGGGCTGAACCATCGTTCACAAAGGCCCGGGATGACTTTTTCAGAAAATTCTAAATATCACAATTATTATTAACAACAAATTCAGGTCAAATGAAAAGTAAAATGATTACTTGCCTGTGCCTGCTCCTCATGAGCACCGCGATGTTCGCCCAGAAGGTGACCGTCACGGGAACCGTGAAGGACAACATAGGCCCGGCCATTGGAGTGAGTGTCATCGAAAAGGGCACCACCAATGGCACGACTACCGACCTGGACGGTAAGTACAGCATCAGCGTCCCCGCAGACGCAGTGCTGGAATTCTCGTCCATCGGTTATTCGACCCAGGAAATCGCTGTCGGCGGCAGGACCGTCGTCAACGTGGTCCTCGCTGAAGATGCCGAGTTCCTCGACGAAGTCGTCGTCGTGGGTTACGGTACCATGAAGCGCAGCGACCTTTCCGGCGCATCGGTCTCCATGAGGGAAGAAGACCTCAAGGGCTCCATCATCACGAGCCTCGACCAGTCCCTCCAGGGACGTGCAGCCGGTGTCGCGGCGGTTCAGACTTCCGGCGCTCCTGGTTCATCCTCATCCATCCGCGTCCGCGGACAGGCGACCGTCAATGCAAATGCGGAGCCTCTCTACGTGATCGACGGCGTGATCATCCAGGGCGGCGGCAACTCCGCCAGCGACTTCGGCCTTGGCTCCCTGGGTAACGGCCGCACCTCCACCATCTCCCCTCTGGCAACCATCAACCCTGCCGATATCGTGAGCATGGAGATCCTGAAGGATGCATCCGCAACTGCAATCTACGGTGCCCAGGGCGCGAACGGCGTCATCCTCATCACCACCAAGCACGGTAAGGCGGGTGAGGCCAAGTTCAACTACGACGGCATGTACGCAGTAAGCCGCCAGACCAGCCGCATCGACATGATGAACCTGCGCGAGTTCGCAGAGTACTACAACGATATGGTTGCAATGGGCTTCCTTGAGAAGAGCCCCTACTACGCGGATCCTTCCCTCCTCGGAAAGGGTACCAACTGGCAGGATGAAATCTTCCGCACTGCCCATCAGCAGCAGCATCAGCTGAGCGCACAGGGCGGTACCGACAAGGTGCAGTACTATGTGTCCGGATCCTGGATGGATCAGGAAGGTACCATCATCGGTTCCAACTTCAACCGCGTGAGCTTCCGCGCCAACCTCGACGCACAGCTCAAGAGCTGGTTCAAGCTCGGCCTGAATGCCACTTTCGCAAACACCAAGGATGACCTCAAGCTCGCCGACGGTAGCGAAGGTGTCATCTTCTACTCCCTGGGAGCACTTCCCGACGTGCCCGTGTACGATATCGACGGCAACTATTCCACGACGGTCCGCGAGGGATACACTTCCCCCAACCCCGTGGCTATCGCAATGCTCGACAAATACACCCTCGAGCGTCAGAAACTCACCGGCAACGTCTACGCCGAACTCACTCCCATCAAGCATTACGTATGGCGCACCGAGCTCGGTTTCGACGTGAGCAACTCGGATGCTACCACGTTCAAGCCCACCGCCGATTTCGGCAACTGGGCCCGCAACACCAACTCCCTCAACCTGCAGAACAACAGCAGCCTGTTCTGGCAGCTGAAGAACTATCTCACCTACTCCAACAGCATCGGCAAGCACAATTGGACTACCATGGTCGGACAGGAGTGCTGGGAATCCGGATGGGCCTACATGAGTGCGTCCCGCACCGGCCTCACCAGCGACGAGATCATCAATATCGGCAAGGGCGAAGGAACTCCTACCGTGAACCAGGGTTATGGCCACTCCGCCATGGCATCCTTCTTCACCCGTGAGACCTATAGCTATGACGACCGTTACTTCCTCACCTATACCTTCCGTTACGACGGCAGCTCGAACTTCGGTCCTGATAACCGTTGGGCAGGGTTCCATTCCTTCGCAGGAAGCTGGCGCTTCACCAACGAGAAGGGGCTCGGGGATTTCCTCAAGGGTATCGGAATCAACAACGGTAAGCTCCGTCTCGGATGGGGACAGACCGGTAACGCTAACATCGGCGGCGGTGCCTGGGAAGCAACCATGAGCACCATGCCTTCCGGACTCGGCACCAGCGAGCGTCCCGCAAGGATTCCCAACACCGGTATCCACTGGGAGAAGCAGCGCCAGACCAACATCGGTCTCGACCTGAGCTTCCTCGGCGGAAAGGTCAACCTCGTGGTGGATGCATACAAGAAGATATCTTCCGACATGCTCATGAGCCTTACCCTTCCTTCCTACATGGGAACCCAGGGTAACGCCTCTTCCGCTCTCGCTGCACCTCGCGGCAACTACGGCACCATCGAGAACAAGGGTCTGGAAATCACCCTCGACACCCATCCCGTTTCTACACAGAACTTCGGCTGGGACAGCAACTTCCAGATTTCCTTCAACAAGAACAAGCTGGTTGCACTCGACGGCACCGCCAATGCACAGCTCGTGGGTTACGGCCAGTGGAGTGACATCGTTTCCGTCACCGAGATCGGCGAATCCCTCTACGGTTTCTACGGATACAAGGTGGTCGGAGTCTATAAGGATTTCGACGATATCGAGAACAGCCCCCGTGCAGAGAAGTATCCTGCCGACGGCGTGTTCAATCCCACCACTACCGTATGGCCAGGTGACCTCAAGTTCGAAGATGTCAACAAGGACGGCGTGATCAACGAGCACGACCGCACCAACATCGGCAGCCCGCTGCCTCTCTTCACCTTCGGCTGGACCAACTCCTTCCGCTACAAGAACTTCGACCTCAGCATCTTCCTCAATGGAAGTTATGGCAACAAGGTCCTCAACTACAACATGATCGGACAGGGCTTCAACGGCCTCGTGAGCATGAACAGCGCCTGGACCAACCAGCACGTTGCCGTGAAGGACCGCGCCAAACTCGCCATGTACGACGAGAGCAAGGGAATGTGGGATGTGACGAACGTATATGTCACCAACCCCAACACCAAGACCCCCCGTCCCGTTCTTGCCGACCCTAACGACAACGACCGTCTCAGCACCCGTTACATCGAAGACGGAAGCTACCTCCGCGTGAAGAACGTCACCCTCGGTTACTCCGTTCCCAAGAGCCTGATCGAGCGCTGGAAGATAGAGAACCTGCGTGTTTACATGAACCTGCAGAACCTCTACACCTTCACCAAGTACAGCGGATACGACCCTGAGGTCGGTGCTTCCACCAAGGATAGCTCCGGACTTACCTTCGGCGTCGACAACGGCCGTTATCCTTCTCCTATGACCTGCTCCTTCGGAGTCAACCTTACATTCTAATAATAGGAGGAAATGATTATGAAAAATATATTCAAGATTTTCGCAACTATTCTGATGGCTCTCACTGTGGTGTCCTGCTCCGAATTCCTGAACAGGCCTACGGAGGACTCCCTTTCCAGTGCGACCTATTATCAGAACGACGCCCAAGTCGAGCAGGGTGTTAACTACCTCTACAACTCTCCCTGGTACGATATCATCCGTTTCTTCATCTACGGTGGTGAAACCATGGCCGGCAACGTCTTCGAAGGCTCCAGCAACTACATCACGCTGACAGTCAACGGAACCGACGGCGACCTCAAGAACATGTCCTATGCCCTCTGGTCGGTGAACGCGCACTGCAACACCGTGATCCAGAATATCCAGAACTCCACCGGAAGCGCCTCCAAGGCCGTCAAGGACAGGGCCATTGGTGAAGCTCTCGTCTGGAAGGCAATGGCATATTTCTTCCTGGTGCGCACTTTCGGTGACGTCCCCATTATCCACGACAATACCGCAATCATCAAGGAAAACTCATACAACGACGTTTTCAAGGTGCAGAAGGCCGATGTTTACGACTATGTCATCATGACTCTCGAAGAGGCCCTGAAATACCTGCCCAAGAACAATTATATCGGAAAGAAGCCCCGCATCGACTACTATGCGGCCAAGGCTCTCCTTGCCAAGGCTTATCTTACCAAGGCGGGCGTATCCGGTACTCTTGCCGAGGCCGACCTCATCAAGGCACGTGACTATGCTCTCGAAGTGATCGAGGAGTCCGGACGCACCCTTACTCCCAAGTATTCCGACGTGTTCCGTCTTGCTCCCGAGGTTTACAACCAGACCGGCGAATGCCTGATTTCCTGGCTCTGGACAGCCACTCCCCAGGCGTGGACTGCACAGAACTCCATCCAGTGCGACGTGGGTCTCGTCGGTTTCGACGAATTCGGCGACCTCTGGGGTGACTGGAAAGGCCCTTCGGTGGACCTTCAGGATCTCTTCGGCGTTTCCGCTTCCGAGAATCCCCAGTCCCGCGTGAACAAGGATGACCGCCGCCAGGCGACCATGATGATGTTCGGCGACAAGTATGATTACTTCTGGACCGACATGGGAGGATTCGACTTCTATCGTTTCTTCTACGATTCCGACTATTCCCCGAATCCCACTTCCGGCTCATTCGGATGCGGCACCGGTGCCAACTTCGCAAAGCATCTCTATGGTGACACCGCAGACCACGTGGCCGCAGTCGGACATTCTCCGGCATACATGTACAACTCGTTGCCTACCCATATCCTCAGGCTTGCCGACGTCTACCTCATCTATGCCGAGGCCTGCCTCCTCACCAACGATGCCCCCACCGCCCTCACTTATGTGAACAAGGTCCGCCAGCGTGCCCACGCAGCAGACCTTCCCGCGGTTACCATCAAGGACATCTGGAAGGAGCGCCGTCTGGAACTCTCCCTCGAGGGTGACAACTGGTACGATTTCGTACGCCGTTCCTACTACGAGATGGATACTGTAATCGCTGAGATCAAGGCCCAGAGGCGCTCTGTCTATGGTGGCTTGGATGCTGCTTACAAGAGCTTCGTCTGCGACGAGAAGGGCAATTACGTAGGCCCCGGTGCAAATGCCTGGGATGCCAGCGGAATCAGCTACGATACCACCCAGTATCAGCTCACCGACGTTAAGCCCGAGATGCTCACCATGCCGTTCCCTACCGAAGACGTGGTTCTCAATCCCAACGTGGCCTCTACTGCTGAGCCCATCCACGTTGACGTGCGTGAGACTTATTCGTATAACTTTTAATCGATGAGCCTTATGAAATCAATGCTTAAATATATAGGAATAATCGCCGGGATCTTCGCCCTCGCATCCTGCGTGGATGATTACCCCGACCGCTTCCATGCTACGGAAGGCAAGCCTACGGTGGATTTCGTACGCTATGCCGACCAGGACGTGTTCATCACCCAGGCCTTTATGGACGAGGTGCTTTGCATCGTGGGTTCCAACCTGCGCAGCGTGCACGACATCTATTTCAACGACCAGGCAGCTATCCTGAACACCAGTTATATTACCGACAACACCCTGATCGTGGCAGTGCCGAGCACCGCGGCCACCGTGCAGACCGACAAGATTTACCTTGTCACTGCGGCCAAGGACTCCGTAACCTACGATTTCAAGATCCTCCCTCCCGTACCGAAGGTGACTTCCATCAGCAATGAATGGGCTGCCGACGGTGAGGACGTGACCCTCAAGGGCAAGTACTTCATCGACGTGACCGGAGTATCCATCCCCGGCGCCACCGTCAGCACCTACAACGTGGTTTCCTCCGAAACCATCACCTTCAAGGTGCCCGCAGGTGCGGCATCCGGCCCTGTCGAGGTTACCACCGCATCCGGTACCGGACGCAGTACCTTCCAGTTCCGCGACACGCGCAACATGCTCTTCGACTGGGACGGCGTTTACGGCCGTGCTATCGGAGCAGGCTGGCGTGACGGCAGCAAGGTCCTGCACGCCCCCGGCGACCATGCCTTCCCCGCCCTCAGCGGCAACTATATCGCTTTCGCGGCGGATATGGCGGCAGGCCCATGGGATGACTGGAAGGAAGACGACATGGCATTCAACTATTGGCCCGGAGCAGTCGGCAGTGCAAATCCTCCGCTGTATTCGAACACCGATTTTGCCGCTTACATCAAGAAGTACGGCATTGGCGGCCTTTGCATCAAGTTCGAGATAATGGTTCCCAGCTCCAATCCCTGGACCAGCTACGGACTCCAGATCATGTTCTCCAACGAGGCATCCGTTTCCGAAGCCAATATGACCAACGCCTACTATACCGAAGAAACCTTCCCCCGTTACGTGTGGGAGCCCTGGACTGCAACCGGCAAGTATGACACCGGCGACAAGTGGGTGACGGTATCCTTCCCTCTCTCCGAATTCAACAAGACGAGTGGAGGCGGCACCTGCGCGACTGCATTCGACGACAGCTACCTGCATGGCTTTGCCATGTTCGTGTATGGTGGCTCGACTCCGGGTACCGCAGGTTCTCCTATCATTGCTATCGACAATATCCGTGTTGTACCCCTTTAATGGATTATGCGTATGAAAAACATTTTTAAGCTTATATGCATCAGTGTTCTTGCCCTGACTGCCTTCCAGGCCTGCCAGACCAGCAAGGAACTAGATACGGATCAGTTCAGCACGGAACTCGCATTCGGTTCCTTCGCTCCGAATCCGGTCTATCGCGGAGGTGAGCTCACGATCATCGGCAGTTTCCTCGAGCAGGTCGCCGAGGTGCGAATCCCCGGAATCGACCCTATTACGGACTTTACCGTGGTCGAGAAGGGAAAGAAGAGCAAGATTACCGTGACTCTCCCCAATACTACCGAAGAGGTGGGCAAGATTTCCATAGTAGGAAAGAACGGCAAGGTCCTCACCAGCAAGGCTGAGCTGACCTACACCGAGCCCATAGTCTTCACCGACTTCTCTCCCAAGAGCGCAATGCCCGGTGACGTCATCACCGTGACGGGAGACTACATGAACCTGATCCAGGAGGTTATCTTCGAAGGCGGTGCCATCGCCACCGGGGATGCCATCAAGGAGAAGGGCCGCAAGAGCCTGAAGGTCGTCGTACCCGCAAAGGCGGTTACCGGAAAGATCATCCTCGGCGATGCCGATGAGGTCGAAGATCCCGACAACATAGCCAACAAGAGTTACTCGACGGCAGACCTCGTGATCGGCGATCCTACCGTGAGCAGCCTTGCCATCGAAACCGCCAAGCCCGGCCAGACCCTGACCATCAGCGGCGCCTACCTCAACATGATCGAGAAGGTCGTGTTCGAGGGCGGCACCGAGGTCAGCGAACTGACCGTTTCGGCAGATAACAAGACCCTCACCCTCACCCTTCCCGCCACTGCCCAGAGCGGTGACGTGAACGCGGTCAGCTTCGCGGGAAAGAGCTTCAAGGCCGGCACCATCACCCTGGTGGTTCCTACCGGACTTGCCGTGGCTCCCACTCCCGTAAGGGCTGATTCCACCCTGACCATCACCGGCACCGGCCTCGAGCTCATCACGGGCGTAGACCTTCCCGGCGCATCGAACGTCACGTTCGCTTTCGCCGACGACAAGATCACCCTCACCGTTCCCAGGTCTGCCGCCGAAGGTGACATCACCCTCAATATGGACAGCGGCGACCAGGTAACCGTGGCCTACACCCTCGTGCATCCCGCCGTTACCGCAATCGCTCCCACCGACATCTTTGCCGGCGACACCATCAAGGTTTCCGGTACCGACCTCGACCTGATTTCCGGCGTCACCCTCGGTGGCAAGGCGGAAGAGTTCAAGCTGGTCGAAAAGGATATCGAGATCTACACCGCCGCCACTTCCGTGTCCGGCAAGATCGAACTCAAGCTCGACAACGGCGAGGTCATCAAGCCCGGTGAGGACATCACCGTCAGCTACCACTCGTTCGTGGTGGTGAATGAGATGCCTGCAGCCGAGCACATCGGCGCAGCCGTTACGCTCAAGGGAACCAACTTCATGATGGTAGACCGCATCTACATCGGCGAAGCCAAGGTTACCAAGTATGTAAAGCGTGCCGACGACGAAGTCTCCTTCATCATGCCTTACAACAAGATCGGAACATATCCCATCAAGTTCGAACTGTTGACCGGCGAAGTCGAGGTCTGCCCCACGCAGATCGAGGTCCTGCTCCAGCAGAACATCTCAACTCTCTGGGAGGGCAATGTCGATCTTGGCGCATGGTCCATCAACTGGGAGGTGCCTGCGGATGCATTTACCAAAATTGATCTTAAGGTTGGGCAGGAAATCCGTTACTATGTCACTCCTACGAATGCATGGTGGCAGTTCCAGCTGTTCGACGGACACTGGGCCGCCCTGCCTGTGGACGAGAGCACCGACGGTACCAACAACATCAACACCAACAAGATGGATATCTCCGCAGGTTATATCCATATCAAGGTGACCGATGACATCCTTACCAAGTTCACGACATTCACTGACTGGGGATACAGCGGTATCATCCAGGGTGAGAATGTGATCCTTACCAAGATAACCGTGTTCTAAAACTTTTGCCCGGAGGGGGCTGACCCTCCCTCCGGGTCCTGATTATGAAAAAGTATCTGTATTGTCTATTTGCGGCCCTGTTGCTCCTTTCCTGCGGGAAGGAGGTGGATCCGCCGGATCCGCCCGCATCTCCTATGCTGGTGAGCGTGAGCCCGGAAAACGGTGCCACGGATCTGACGGGCACGAGTCTGAGCGTGGTGTTTACCTATGACCAGAACATAAAGGTGCTGACAGCCGACCATGGCAAGGTGACCGTTTCGGGCGGAGCTTCAATCTCGAAGGTAAACGCCTACGCCACGGACGTGACGGTCAACGTGACCGGCCTGGAGCAGGGGAAGACATACACTGTCGGCATTCCAGCCGGGATAGTTACCGGATACAAGGATAACCAGAGTCCCGCCGCTGCGGCGAGCGTAACCTTCAGCATGAAGGAGATAAAGACCTACGGCCTGGATCCCCAGAAGACCCTCACCAACTCCAAAGCCACCACCCGCGCCAAGGCCCTCTACCAGTTCCTGCTCGACAGCTACGGCAAGAAAACCCTCAGCGGCACGATGGCCTGCCTGAACGGCTGGGACAATACTTTTGAGGATTATCTGGGCTCGCAGACAGGAACTTATACTGCAATCTGCGGATACGACTACCTCTTCCTGGAATGGCCTCCCAAGGCATGGGCGAACTGCCCCGACTATGGGGACATCTCGGACGTGAAGGCCGCATGGGACGCAGGCAGCATCGTGCAGATATGCTGGCACTGGAACGTGCCGAAGTCTGAGGATGCCTTCCGGAACCATGATCCCAACCAGTATGCCTTCTATACCTCGGCGAACAAGGCTTTCCGCCCGACGGACGCCCTGAAGGAGGGGACCTGGCAGCACGAGTGCATAGACAGCCAGATTGCAAAACTCGCCGGCTACATGAAACTTCTCGCCGATGCCGACATCCCCGTCCTTTTCCGCCCTCTCCATGAGGCGGCGGGCGACTATACCTGGGGCTGCTGGTTCTGGTGGGGGTTGGACGGAGCAGGGCCGTGCAAACAGCTCTGGAACTATCTCTACGACAAGCTTACCAATACCTATAACCTGAACAACCTCGTCTGGGTATGGACGGTGCAGACATCCGATGCCGGCAAACTCGCGGCGGTCGAGAAGATGGAAGAGTGGTATCCGGGAGATGACTGCGTGGATATCGTGGGCTCCGACCTTTATGTAGAGAAGAATACCACCCAGTCGGCCGTGTTCAAGAGGGTGAATGATTCAGTGAAGGGCAAAAAGATGGTGGCTTTGTGCGAAATAGGCAACCTTTTCAATATCGACGCCTGCTATGAAGAGGGTGCGCCCTGGATGTACTTCCTCACTTGGAACGATTCCGACAACGGCACTCCTAAACTTTGGAGTGGCACCACCAATAGTGACGGCTCCATCAACTACAATTGGAACAACACCGTGGCCGACTGGAAGTCTGTGCTGTCCAACACATATGTGCTCAACAGGGGCAGTGTGACGAACTGGAAATAGAATATGAAGACAAAGACCATACTCAATCTTCTTTTATGCATGGCTGCGTTCGCGGCATGCGGAGGGAAGGAACCCTCACAGACAGAGAAAGCGGCGGCTCCCGTGCTGGTGTCCGTCGAACCTGCGGACGGATCTACAGGCGTGGAACTCAGCCTCAAGTCGATCGGCTTTACCTACGACCAGAATGTGAAAGTTCTCACTGCAGACCAGTCCAAGGTTAGCATATCCGGCGGTGCGGACATCACGAAGGTGAACGCCTACGGCAAGACCGTCACAGTGACCGTCTCCGGCCTCGACTACGGGAAGACCTATACCGTGTCCGTTCCCGCAGGGGTGGTTCAGGGGTTCAAGGAGAACCAGGAAACTGCGGCAGCAGCCTCGATGAGTTTTACCACCATGCCCAAACCCGATGAAGGAACTTCGGAGCGCGAATCCGATGTGGCCTGGAATCTCTTCGCGAAGCTGGGGCTTGGATGGAACCTCGGCAACCAGCTGGACGCCTACAACGGCAACATGCCCTCCGAGACATGCTGGGGCAATCCCGTAGCTACCCAGCAGACCTTCAACAAAGTGAAGGCAGCGGGCTTCACGACCGTACGTATTCCCGTGACCTGGCTCGGCAAGATAGGCGCAGCTCCTGATTATACGATCGATGCCGCGTGGATGGCAAGGGTAACGGAAGTCGTGGGGTACGCCCACAATGCCGGCCTGAACGTCATAGTCAACACCCATCACGACGAGGATCATAACAACGGCCACTGGCTGAACCTGAAGGACGCTCCTGGCAACGCGGCGCTCAATGCGCAGATAAAGGAGGAAATCTCAGCCGTATGGACCCAGATAGCGAACAACTTCAAGGATTGCGGCGACTGGCTCTACTTCGAGGGGTTCAACGAGCTCAACGACGGAGGCTGGGGTTGGAGCTCTGATTTCAAGGCGGATCCTACCCGCCAGTGCAACGTGCTGAACGAGTGGATGGACGTGTTCGTGAAGGCGGTGCGCGCCACCGGCGGCAACAATTCCACGAGGTGGCTCGGTATCGCGACCTACGCCGCGAATCCCGGCTTCATCCAGTACCTGACCCTTCCGGAAGACAGCGCCGGCAAGTTGATGATATCCGTCCACTTCTACGATCCTTCCGACTATACCATCGGCGATGCCCAGTATTCCGACTGGGGACATACCGGGGCGGCCGGAAAGAAGGCTGTCGGAAGCGACGAGGACTATGTGGAGGCACTCTTCAAGAGTCTCTGCTACAAATATGTCAATCGCGGTATTCCTGTGTATATAGGCGAATTCGGATGCTCCATGCGCAACAAGGCCGATTCCCGTGCATGGGCGTTCTACAAATATTATATGGAATACGTGGTAAAGGCCGCCCATACTTACGGCCTTCCCGCCATCCTTTGGGACAACGGAGCCGAAGGATACGGAAAGGAACACCACCCCTACATCCACCATGGAACCGGCGACTACATCGGCAGCAGTAAGGAGATAGTGGATGTAATCGTCAAGGCGATGACCAATGTTTCTTCAACCTATACGCTTGAATCACTTTATAACAGTGCACCCACATTCTGATATGAGAAATATGCTGAAACCTATCCTTTGCGGCGCATTCGCCCTCGTGCTTGCAGTATCGTGCGGCAGCAAGGTACAAACCGGGCGGGAACGCCTTCTGAATTGCCTCCAGGCATCCGTTGATGCCGGAAAGATCCTGTATGGTCATCAGGATGACCTCTGCTATGGCCACGCGTGGACCGTCGAGGACCCCGCGAACGATCCTCTGGACCGTTCCGACGTGAAGGACGTGTGCGGGAAGTATCCTTCCATGCTCGGCCTCGAGCTCGGAGAAATCGAACTCGGAGGCGAAAGGAGCCTGGATGCCGTTCCCTTCCTGCTCATCCGCAGGGCCGCAGTCAAGCAGGTGGAGAGGGGAGGCGTTGTCACCTTCTCCTGGCATCCCCGCAATCCGCTTATGGGCGGCACCGCTTGGGATAACACCGACGGTGTGGTGACCTCTATCCTCGAAGGCGGGGAGAACCACGCGAAATTCATGGGATGGATGCAGATACTGGGGGATTTCTTCGATACTCTGCGCGATGCCGACGGCAAGCGCATCCCCTTCATCTTCCGCCCCTGGCATGAGCATACCGGAGACTGGTTCTGGTGGGGGCAGAGCCATTGCACCACCGAAGAGTACGTGGCCCTCTGGAAGATGACATACGATTACCTGGCCGGCGAGCGCGGCTTCGACAATATAGTCTGGTGCTACTCGCCCAGCATGAACGTGGATGCCTCCGGCTATATGGAGCGCTATCCGGGTGATGAGATGATCGACATCCTCGGCCTCGACGCTTACACCTACAAAGAAGAAGAAAGGGGCATCGAGGTGGCCTGTGCGGATTTCCGTGACCAGCTGACCGCCACTCTCGAATACATGGTTCCCCTCGGAAAGAAACACGGCAAGATCCTGGCCCTGTCCGAGACGGGTCTGGAAGGCATCTGCGCCCCCACATGGTGGACGGAAGCCCTGTATCCCGCAATCAAGGATTATCCTGTGGCCTATGCCCTCACCTGGCGCAACGCCTGCGACAAGCCGGAGCATTTCTACGGCCCCTGGAAGGGATTCGAATATGAAGATGATTTCAAGGCTTTTGCAGAAAAAGACAACATCGTATTGCTTTAGAAAATGGATTTCAAAGAGAGAGAACACCTGCTCCGAGTCCGTCACGAAGAGCTCCTGAAGAGAATCAACGTTCCCGTGGATGACAACGGGATATATGAAAGATATATGTTCCCGGTGGTGACCGCCGCCCATGCGCCCCTGGAGTGGCGCTACGATTTCGATCCGGCGAGCAATCCATACCTCATGGAACGCTTCGGCATCCACGCCGCGTTCAACGCCGGTGCGATCAAGCTGCACAACCGTTATTACATGGTGGTGCGCGTTGAGGGTGCCGACCGCAAGTCCTTCTTCGCGGTGGCCGAAAGCACGCACGGCACGCACGGCTTCCGTTTCTGGGACCGCCCTATAACCATGCCCGAATGGGGAGAGCCTGCCACCAATATCTACGACATGCGATTGACTGCTCACGAGGACGGATGGATTTACGGTATCTTCTGCGTGGAGCGCAAGGATCCGAATGCCCCGGAGGGAGACCTGTCTTCCGCCGTAGCGGCTGCAGGAGTGGCCCGTACGAAGGACTTACGCACTTGGGAACGCCTTCCCGACATCCAGTCCCGAAGCCAGCAGCGTAACGTGGTGCTGCATCCCGAATTCGTGGACGGCAAATACGCCCTCTACACGCGCCCGCAGGACGGTTTCATCGACGCAGGCAGCGGCGGCGGCATAGGCTGGGCGCTGGTCGATACCATGGACGTGGCAGTCATCCGCGACGAAAAGATCATCAACACCCGCCACTATCACACCATCAAGGAATCCAAGAACGGGGAGGGCCCTGCGCCCATCAAAACCCCGAAGGGATGGCTGCATCTCGCCCACGGCGTGCGCGGATGCGCATCCGGCCTGCGCTACGTCCTCTACATGTACATGACCGCCCTCGACGATCCTTCCCGCGTGATAGCGGAGCCCGCCGGATTCTTCATGGCCCCGGAGGGGGAGGAATACATCGGCGACGTGATGAACGTCCTGTTCTCGAACGGCTGGATTGCCGACGAGGACGGCACGGTCTACATCTATTATGCATCGAGCGACACCCGCATGCATGTGGCAGTCTCCAGCATCGACCGACTGACCGACTACTGTCTGAACACTGCCCCGGACGGCTTCCGCACGGGTCTCACCGTGGAGCGTCTGAACCGCCTTATCGATAAAAACAGCAAAAAGATCTGATTATGGCCAAACTGTCTGAGAAAATAGGATATGCCCTTGGCGATGCCGCTGCCGGTGGAATCACCTGGAAGGTAATGTCCATCGCATTCCCCCTGTTTTTCACCAATATCTTCGGACTCACGGTCGCGGATGCGGCGACGCTGATGCTGATCGCGCGCCTGTTCGACGTTATTACCGACCCTCTGATGGGGGCCCTTGCAGACCGCACGCAGTCGCGTTGGGGCACATACAGGCCGTGGATCATTTTCGGGGCCATTCCGCTTGGGGTGATCTTCGCACTTCTGCTGCACACTCCCGAACTAGGTCTTGCTGGCAAGCGCATCTATGCATACTCGATGTATTTGCTGATGATGGTCGCTTACACTGCGGTAAACGTTCCTTACGGGTCCCTTCTGGGAGTCATGACTCCCGACGATAACGAGAAGAACGAGTTCTCGTCTTTCCGCATGGTGGGTGCTTATGCAATGGGGTTCGTGACCCTGCTGTCCTTCCCCTATCTCCAGAAGCTGGTCGGCGGCACTCCGGCACATCAGTATTCCGTGCTGGGCGCCATCTTGGGTGGCCTGGCCGCACTGGGAACCCTGGCCTGCGGCCTGCTCACCAAAGAGAGGCTGAAACCAGTCCGCGCCGAGAAGTTCTCCTTCAAGCCTTTCGCCGACCTGTTCCGCAACAAGCCGTGGATATACCTGACGCTTGTAGGGATCTGCACGAATTTCTTCAACGGATTCCGCTATGCGGTGGCCGGTTACATGCTGGAATACTGCCTGCACGGCGACGTCACCGTGTCGGGTCTCATAATCAACTATACCGTCTTCATGACCTTCGGTGAGGTCACCTGCATGATTTTCGGCGGCCTGAGCCCGGCGTTCACGAAGTGGGTCGGGTCCAAGCACCGCGCGTTCAGCCTGTCTGCACTCATCTGTGCCGTGACATCCATCCTGTTCTTCTTCATCCCCATGGATCCGAAGTACATATGGCTGATGGTTGCGATGGTGATCCTCACGTCCGTAGGCATTGGATTCTATTCCCCGCTCCTGTGGTCGATGTATGCCGACGTGGCCGACTATGCCACCGAGACGAACGGCACCTCGTCGACGGGCCTCATCTTCTCGTCCGGCACGATGGCACCGAAGTCTGGCACGGCCATCT
>JAEEGH010003279.1_pt1 | contig 42790 bp, 33 predicted proteins | sample 9134181 | NCBI WGS metagenome assembly JAEEGH01 (sample SAMN16246544, study PRJNA631951) | gut metagenome | biome: gut microbiome; feature: rumen; material: DP-attached | host: Bos | place: Iran: Karaj | collected 2018-10 | reverse complement strand
TATAAACTAATTTCGGGTCTGAACTCATGTAGCAGATGCGCTGTGTCAGCGGCTCCAGCTTCTCGATGGTGACACCCAGCTGTCCGTTATAAATCAGCCTTGCCCGCTCGTAAAGATTCTCGTGGAAAAGAGCAATATGTTCAGCGGAAAGTGGTAATCTCTTCCCCTCCTGAGTCAGGAGGGGTTGCCCGTAGGGCGGGGTGGTCTGAACCGCCTCTAACAACTCTCCCCGGCAGATGATCTTCACCGACAGTCCATCAGCACCGACGAAGGCCATCAGCGTCTGGGGCATCTCGCCTGCACCACGACGGATAGCGACGGCCTCGTCGTAGCTGGTAAGGTTGTTCACCTCTAATAATACGAGACCTGTATAGCCTCGTGTGATGAGTTCGTGGTTGCGATTCTCCTGCTCCAAGGCGAAACAGATGCGTGGCAGGTCTTTGGGCCAGTTCTCGTAGCCCTCCAACGTACCATTGTTGCTGACTCGGGCATACCGCATCGCCGGCAGATCCCTGCGGAAGGTGCTGACTTCGGTGTCGTACTCGCCCTGACTGATAAGTTCTGCTACTTCCTGCAATTCCAACAGCCGCAGGGTTTCCTTGTTGCGATAGCTCTTGATGAGCGTGATTCTTGGTGTCATAATCGTATTTTTGAATTTGTCTGCAAAGGTACGAAAATTATCTGAATTGTGCAAGTAAAATTTGAAAGAAACATATTTCAAAATTGGTACGAAACGTCACTCTTATCTCTTTCTTACTGATTTACAGGTAGTTAAGTAGTGACGTTTAATGTTTTGAAACGTCACTATATCGTCACTTTTGGAGGGTATTCTATGTTTTTTGTCCATTCAAAATCGTGTTAATGATAGGAGTTCATGATAGTTTGCACAGTCTAAACTGACAGTTTACTTAGTCTAAACTATTAGTTTACTATGCACAAACTGAAAGTCCAAGCCGTGTGTGCTATTGTTAAACTACCTTATTCCCAATAATTTAAAGAAATATTAGCCTTACTTTTGTGTAATATTATTACTATAATATGGCAAAAGTGACGTTATAGTGATAGTATTTATAGTATAACGTCACTAATAAATATACTGATATACAATAGTTTATACATCAAAGTGACGTTTAGATTTAAAATTGAAAATAGAAATATTGGAACAAATATGGTAGTATCACAAAAATTGTGTACCTCTGGCTTCGCCGAAGGTACTCACGCTCGAGAAAACTCTATTATTATTTGGTTTTCTTCTCACTTATTCGTACCTTTGCATCAGAAATCAGTATCTGTCACACATGAAGACGAAGAAAGAGAATCAAAAACAAGTGACACCGTCGCAGGAGGAAGTCTTCCGCGAGAAGACCCATAACTACTTAGTGTGTTTCATCGAGAGCTGTCGGCTGAAGGAGCAGTGTCTGCGATGGCTCGTCGGACAGTATGCCGACACGATGCCTTTTGCGCAGAAGTCCATCAATCCCCGCAATCCACAGATCGGGGGCGAGCAGTGTGCGAAGTTCCGTCCAAACATCCGTGTCGTGAAGAAACAAGGCATGACCAACTTCTACTACGACATGCCAGGCCACATGGAGCACAGCATCCGTCAGGAACTTATCTACGCCTTCGGCCGTACCCAATATTTCGAGATGCGCAAAGGCCTCCGCCTCATCTCTCCAGATGACCAGGAAGTCATCGCCGCTGTCTGCCGCTCCCACGGTTGGGACGGCCCTATCGTCTACGACGGCGAGCAGGAAGACTGGCTGTGGTAAATAGAATCAAAATACGTTCTTTCCCCTATTATTATAAAAATAAGGTGGAATAGATTTGGTAGTTTCGAGAGAAACTACTATCTTTGCAGGCGAAAACTTATTGTTGTTCTTATAAATTATACTTATGAAAGAGACATTACATCAAGTTGATGCCCGTTTCTATGAGGCATGGAAGTACATTGAGGTGAAATCGGTAGTCTGGACTACCGAAAATACTATTTTTGACATATGACTATTTATACCATTGGACATTCAAACCATTCACAAGAGGAATTCTTGCGTCTGATTCAGACGTATGGTATTACCTGTGTGGTCGATGTGAGGAGTCTGCCTGCCAGCAAGCACTCTCCACAATATAATCAAGATGCACTTGAAGGGCTTCTAAAGTATCATCATATCTATTACCAATTCTTTGGAAAAGAGTTCGGCGCAAGACGCACAGACTCATATAATCAGCAAGGTCTGGTGGATTTCGAATTGGCAGTAAAGACGAATTTGTTCCTTCAAGGAGTTCAACGCATCCATACACTGTTGGACAGACATCGTTTGGCCCTGATGTGTTCAGAGGCCAACCCTTTGGAGTGCCATCGCTTCGCATTATTGGCCAGATATTTCCACGAGCAAGGTTTTGAGATACAACATATTATGAGAGATGCTTCGTTAGCAACTCATAAGCAATTGGAGAATGAAATGATTACCCAGTATCTTCATGCCAAAAAACCTTTGCTGGCAGATGTCGACGAGCTTTTTGGAACTTATACCGCCGAAGATCAATTGCATGATGCCTATCGTTTGAAAAACAAAGAGATTGGCTATCGACAACAGCAAGAAGAGGATTATTACATATAAACTATGGATAAGTATTTCATTTGCTTGGCAAACTCGTATAAACGTGGAGGGCGTTGTATTGCAGGAGTGGAAGTCTTAGTCAACCAAGATGACCATTGGGAGATTGTTCGGAATAAAGACGGATCGCCTCATTGGATTCGTCCCATTGACCAGCATACAGAGTATGGTGAGATCTTAGAAGGTGAGGCGCGTCATATCCCATTGCTTTCTGTTGTAAAACTTAGAGATGTCGTACCTTGTCCTCATAATTCGCATAGTGAAGATGTCAACTATATGCAGATGACAACTATCGGTATGATAAGCGGAAATCATGAAATTCTTGATCTTTTTACTGATAATATCCATTCTGAGATATTCTACACTACCGAGCTGGCCATTTCGCCAGAAACCTATGCTATGGGGAACTATTCACTAATGATGATTCACCCTGAAAACACTCAGTTTCAAGAAGATCCGACGAAGAATAGAGCACGTTATCGTATGTTGTTTTCATATCACGGCGCAAATTATGATTTCTCCATCACTGATCCGGTGTTCTATGAACGGGTTGCGCTTCAACCAGACTTAATCACTTCATTGTCAGACACCTATCTTACATTATCTATTGGCCTTGAATATGAAGGAAGACATCATAAGCTTATAGCTGGCCTCCTCATCCCTTCCAATAAGAATAATCATTATCCTTTTGAGATCATCCATCAAGGAAGATTGCAGGAGAAAAATGTATGCCCATTTACGAAGAAAGAAATCTCCAACTGCAAAAAGGCTTTCGTTGTTCCGAGTCAGGGTGGCCTTTCACTCTGCATCAAGAATAAGGATGGAGGCGAACACTTCATCCTCTTAGATGACGACATTTCCATTGAACCTTGGGAGAGGATTAATCTGAAAAAGGCCCTGATTGTAACTTATATCGATTCGATGGGAAAAGAAATAAAGCGTCTGAGGCTAACTGTTCCAACGAAATCAAGTCTTTTGATGAATATCTTGAACTTCTTTACAAATTAGCGGCGAGGAAGCGGCGGCAGAGTTCAAGGGGAAGACCACGACGATTGGCGTAGTCACGGAGTTGGTCTTCACCGATCTTGCCAATGGAGAAATAACGAGCCTCGGGATGGGCAAGCATCAGGCCGGAGACACTGGCGTGGGGTTTCATGGCGCCACTCTCCGTGAGACGGATACCGATTTGTTTCATGTCTATGAGATCGTCGAGGACAAAGTTCAGGCTGGTGTCTGGCAGTGAGGGATAACCTACGGCGGGACGGATGCCCTGGAACCTTTCGACGAGCATATCAGGGATGGAGAGGTTTTCATCCTTCGCATAACCCCAGTATTCCTTTCGAACTTGTTCGTGCATGCGTTCTGCTGCGGCCTCAGCAAGACGGTCGGCGAGGAGCTGAGCCATCATTTTCTGGTAGGGGTCTGCGTCGAAGTCCGTTTCGAGGCCGTGGGAGACGGAAGAGGCAAACACGCCGATCTTTGAGGAGTCAGGAGTCAAGGGGCAGGAGTCAGGAGTCAAGGGGCAGGAGTCAGGAGTCAGGAGACAGGAGTCTGTAGATATGTTTTGAGGCGGGAGAAAGTCGGAGAGACATAGATAGGGAGGATTGCCTTGTTGCTGACGCAAACAAGGTATCCTACTGACTCCTGACTCCTGACTCCTGACTCCTTTTTTACCCACCACGATATCATCCCCATCACTATATACATCGAAGAGCTCGAATAGCCCATAGGCGTGATATTTCCCTTCCAACTGTTGCAGAAGAGCCTCGGCTTCCTGACGCAGACGGTCTTTCTCCGACGACTCCTTCACCTGCCAAGCGAAGAAGAAATAGGGCCAGTTGATATAGGGTATCAACTCAGAGATATCGTAGGATAATATCATAATTGATAATGGACAATGGATAATTGATAATTATCGGAAGGCGACGGGATGGCCGATGTAGGAAGTGTCTACCCTACCCAGATGGTAAACAGTATGACCATTACAGAGGGTTCGTTCGATGCGCCAGAGATACATGTGACCCTCCATCGGACTCCAACCGCAACGACTCTGGATAATGTCGTGCGTCACCGTCCAACCAGTATTGGGACGGATGAGGACAATGTCTGCCTGATAGCCCTCACGGAGGAAACCACGCTGGCGTACCTCGAAGAGACGGGCTGGATTATGGCACATCAGTTCGACGAGACGTTCCAATGACAGTACACCCTGATCTACGAGTTCGAGCATCGTAACGAGTGAGAACTGGATCATCGGCATACCACTGGCCGCACGGGCACAGCCACCTTCCTTCTGAGACAGCAAGTGTGGGGCGTGGTCTGTGCCGATGACGGCGATGCGCCCGTCATTAAGGGCCTCACGGAGGGCATCACGATCGTGCTCCGTCTTGATGGCGGGATTACATTTGATGCGGGTACCCAAGGCGTTGTAGTCGCAGTCGCTGAAATAGAGGTGAGAGACGGTGGCTTCGGAGGTAATGTTTTGACTTTGAACTTTGAACTTTGAGCTTTGAGCTTTATGATTACTTAAAGCAAGCAAAGACAATTCCTTGGCGGTAGTCAGATGCGCTATGTGGAGGCGGGCATGGTGCTTGGTGGCGAGTTCGACGGCGAGACGGGTGCTTGAGTAGCAGGCTTCTTCGCTACGGATCTCAGGGTGATGGGTCACCTTAGGGTCGTCGCCATACTTCGCCTTTGCCTCAGCCATGTTGCGATTGATGATGTCCGTATCCTCGCAGTGGGCCATGATGATCATGGGCGCTGTGGCAAAGATACGATCCAAAGCCTCACGACGGTCTACGAGCATATTGCCTGTAGAAGAACCCATGAAAAGTTTGATGCCTGGGATGCGATGGGGATCGAGCAAAGGGAAAAGATTCGCATTATCGTTTGTGGCGCCAAAGAAAAAACTATAGTTCACGTGGCTCTTCTGTGCGGCAAGAGCGAACTTCTCTTCCAAAGCCTCCAGTGTCGTAGTCTGCGGTACGGTGTTGGGCATATCGAAATAGGTGGTGACACCTCCAGCAGCAGCCGCACGGCTCTCCGTATCGATATCCGCCTTCTCCGTCAGACCTGGCTCACGGAAATGCACGTGATCGTCGATGATACCTGGGAGCACAAAACAGCCCGAAGCGTCGATGACCTCGTCAAAAGCAGTCGGGGATTCCAAATCCCCGACAACAGTATTTCCCTCAATAATCTGAGTGATTTTCTCATCCTCAATGACCAGCGAGCCATTGAATGTCCTGCCTTCATTGACAAGCGTTCCTCCTTTTATCAGCGTCGTCATTTCTGCGGAAGGCTGAGTGACGGCAGCTGTAGGGAGTCAGGCATCGTATCCGGCTTCGTGACGGGCTGCTGGGCAGTTGGCACCTGCGTCACATCATCTGCAAGACCGTTCTGACGGGCCTGAATCTCGTTGGCCGCGCGATAGTACTCCTTCACGTAGGGGTCTTCCTTGAACTTCTTCGGGGCCTTACTCATGATATCCTCGATCTGCGGGGTGAGCACAGGATAAGGATAGCCACTGGTCATCATCATGAAGACACCAGGGCCCAGCACGTTGTCGAAGTTCTCGACGATGAAGTTCGTCACCAACGAGTCTTCCTGCTGTGCCAAACGGGCAGCCTCCACGGAGAGCTGACGGTTGATGACATCCTCGTCGATGCCTTCGAGCAGCATCTGACTCTGCTTGTGGGAGAGCTCGTTCAACTCGTTGCCAAGCTGGTCGTGACGGTTGATGAACTGATAAAGCTTGTCGTTCAGGGGCGAACCTGTGACGCTACGGCCAGTGTTGTCGATATGAATCTCAATCTCGCCGCTCTCCACCACAACGGGCATTGCAAGCGACTGTTCATCCATATACAACGTAGCCAGACGGACGGTGTCGAGGAGGCCCGTGAAGCGGAACTTGCCGTGCACCACGTCGCAGGAGTCCATGTTCTTCAGCTCCTGATCCTTCACCGTCTTCAGGTAGAGTTTGCTACCGTCGAGCGACGAAACAGACGAGGAGCCCTGTATCGAATATGACTCGGCGCAGGACGTCAGAACGGCAATGGTGACAAATAGATATATGATCTTGTTCATAAATTCATTCGTTTCGTGGCGCAAAAATACAAAGATATATGGAGGTAGAAAAATAAATTTGCGCATTTTAAAACAAATGCGCAAACTTTTATAGTTTTTTTGAAGAAGAATTTGCCTCTTTGGTAAGCTCACGGTCAATTCTGTGCGTAGCATAGAGTTGGAGGAGAGCCGCGACGAGCAGCGTCAGCACCCACTTATTATATATATAGGTAATATAGTCGATTTGGCCCAATCCGAACACATTCCCCATATTCGCGAACATCAATAAGGCGGATATCAGGAAGAGAAAATCGCTGAGGATCATCATACGGCGCAGACGACGGATGACGAAGTTCGTACCCTCATAACGCTGCAGGAGCTGCATCGACGTGAAGGCGATGGCTCCGACGGCGAAGACGTAGGGTGCCAGCTTCCACGCCAGCACACTAGCTCCGGCACCCACCACCATCAGCAGGGCACCCACGAGAAAGATGAGGGTCTGTATCTTATTCAGCTGTCTCATCGATTACAGTCTTTTCCGGTTCCTGGTTTTCTTCCCTCAACACGAAGATGTCCTCGTCGTCGGCCTTCATGAGATAACGTTCACGGGCAATCTTCTCTATCGCCTTCGGATTACGGTCGAGTTCACGGATCTGAGCCTTGTCACGCTCAAAGGCAGCATTAAAGCGGGCCTTCTCCTCCGTCAGTTCGTCAATGCGCTGACGGTTCTTCAGATGATTCCAAAGGCTGTTCTCGTCGAGGAATCCCACGATGAGCACCCCTACCACACAAACCACCGCATATTTCAGGGCCTGAGACCTCCAGACGATAAGCGTATATTTCTTGATACTGTTGATAACCTTCATATTACTCTGCTATTTGCCTGCAAAGGTAATAAAAAGAAGTGAAAAGTGAATAGTGAAAAGTGAAAAGTAATGTCCTTTAACTCCCTTTAACTCCTTTAACTCCTTTAACTCCTTTAAAAGTTGTATCTTTGCACCACAATTTATCTGTAACATATATGGAATACATCGTATCAGCCAGGAAATACCGTCCGATGACCTTCGACACCGTCGTAGGACAGGAAGCACTGACCACGACGCTGAAGAATGCGGTAAAGAGCGGCAAGCTCGCTCACGCCTACCTCTTCTGCGGTCCCCGTGGCGTCGGAAAAACCACCTGTGCCCGTATCTTCGCCAAGGCCATCAACTGCCAGCATCCCACTGCCGACGGTGAGGCATGCAATGAGTGTGAGTCGTGCCAATCGTTCAACGAGCAGCGATCGCTTAACATCTTCGAGCTCGACGCCGCCTCGAACAACTCTGTGGAGCATATCAAGACGCTGATGGAGCAGACGCGCATCCCGCCACAGCTGGGCAAGTATAAAGTGTTCATCATCGACGAGGTGCACATGCTCTCGACGGCCGCTTTCAACGCCTTCCTCAAGACGTTGGAGGAACCACCCGCACACGTCATCTTCATCCTCGCCACGACGGAGAAGCACAAGATCCTGCCCACCATCCTCAGCCGTTGTCAGATCTACGACTTCGAGCGGATGACCATCCGCAACACCGTCGACCATCTGAAGCACGTGGCCGAGCAGGAAGGCATCACCTACGAGGAGCAGGCTCTCGCCGTCATCGCCGAGAAGGCTGACGGTGGTATGCGCGACGCCCTCTCGATCTTCGACCAGGCAGCCTCGTTCTGTCAGGGCAACATCACCTACGAGAAAGTGATCGAAGACCTGAACGTGCTCGACTCCGAGAACTACTTCCAGATCGTCGACCTATCTATTATTAATAAGGTGAGCGACATCATGGTGCTGTTGAACAACATCATCAACAAGGGTTTCGACGGCGGACTGCTCATTCAGGGCCTGGCCAAGCACGTTCGTAACGTGATGATGGCAAAGGATCCACAGACTCTGCCCCTGCTCGAAGTGAGCGACCAACAGCGCCAGCGCTATGCCGAACAGGCGAAGAAGTGCGATACCCGCTTCCTCTATCAGGCCCTGAAACTGATGAACCAGTGCGACATCAACTACCGCCAGTCGTCGAACAAGCGTCTGCTGGTGGAACTCACGCTGATAGAGGTGGCCCAGATCACCCAGCCTGATGACGGCGCCAGCGCGGGGCGTCGCCCTAGAAGACTAAAATCCCTGTTTAAGCAACTGATACAGCAGTCTCAGCCCAAGAAAGTGGCCCCGCAGGTAGCCCAGGCTAAGACCGCTGCATCACCCGTGGCCACCAAGGTCCCTGCCCCCGTAACCTCCGGAATATCCGGAAACTCCGGAAATCCCGTAACATCCGGCTCCGCCCCCAAGATGAAGCTCAACAACATCAGCTTCTCCTGGGGCACGCTGCTCCAGAAGAATAAGGATCCCAAAGGAAAGATGAACATCCTTCCTGGCACAGACAATGCCGCCAGGGAACAACAGACCAATGTGGAGTTCACCCAGGAAGACCTCGAACTGCAATGGATGTCGATGTGTAACCGTATGCCACAGGAATACAGTGGTATCGCCACCCGTATGAAGAACATGAACCCCGTCATCACGGAGTTCCCCAAGTTGCAGGTGACCGTCGACAACACCCTCATCCAGCAACAGATGGAGGAATTCAAGGGCCGTATCGTGAAGACACTCATCAACAGTCTGCACAACGCAGGCATCACCCTCGAGATCACCGTCGCCGAACAGACTGAGCGCAAGAAAATTCTTACCCGTCGTGAACAGTTCGAGGCCCTGAGAAAAGAAAATCCCGCCGTAGAAAAACTACGGCAGGACTTCGATCTCGAATTGGCCTAAAGTCTTTTTTACCTTTTTACTTTTTTACCTTTTTACCTTTTTCTCACTCTCCCACAAACTGCTTGATCGTCTGCAGGCAGAGATCGCTGCTCACGGGCTTGGAGAGGAAGTCGTTACATCCTGCCTCCAGTGCCAACTGACGGTCGCTGTCGAAAGCGTTGGCTGTCAGGGCGACGATGGGCAGATCAGGGAATTTCTCCTTAATGGCCTTTGTGGCCTCCAATCCGTCCATGATAGGCATCTTGATGTCCATCAGCACGATATCATACCCACCCTTTTCGGCCATCTCGACAGCCTCCTGGCCATTCTTGGCACGTTCAAACTGATAGTACTTCTTCAGGATGTACGACATCAGGATGTAGTTACTGTCATTGTCTTCTGCAATCAAAATCTTTTTCATATTAAATATTTTTGAAGTTAAAGGGAATTTAAAAGGAAGTTAAAGGGGAGTTAAAAGGACAATAGTCCTGCGGAACAATTGTAATGTCCCTTTAACTTCCAAGCGAAGCGATAACTTCCTGTTAACTTCCTTTCCATTCCTTAAATTTATTACTTTTTCCCAAGTCTGTCTCTCCACATCTTGCTCATATCCTCGAGCGTCTTACCCTTGGTCTCAGGCACGAGGCGCCAGACGAACAGGGCAGCCACCACGCAGATGATGCCATAGAGGCCGTAGGTGAACCAGTGTCCGAAGTCGTCACCCTCCGTCAGGTGCATATTGAACATAGGCACGAACGACGAACTGACGATGAAGTTGGAGATCCACTGGAAAGCCACGGCGATGGCGACAGCAGCACCACGGATGGTGTTGGGGAAGACCTCGGCGATGAGCACCCAGGTGATCGGTCCCCAAGAGAACATGAACGAAGCCGAGTAGATGAGCAGCGAGGCAGCCGTCACCAGTGCAAGACTCTCGTTACCGAAGGTCACTGCCACACCGAAGGCTCCGAGGGCCATACCCAGCGAACCACTGATGAGCAACGGCTTGCGACCCCACTTCTCGACCGTGAACACAGCCACGAGCGTGAACGAGATATTGATGATACCCATGAAGACCGTCAGCATCATCGGGTCGTCCATACCCATATCGCCGAAGATACGCGGAGCATAGTAGAGCACGGCGTTGATACCCACGGCCTGCTGGAACACTGAGAGCATGATACCGATGAAGATACACATCGCACCGTAGGTCATCAGCTTCTCGGTCTTCACCACCATCGTGTCCTTGATGTCCTGCAGGATCTGCTGGGCCTTCAGACTGCCGTTGATCTTGGCGAGGATGCCCTCAGCCTTCTTGTCCTGACCGATGCTCACGAGGTAACGCGGTGTCTCAGGCACGAAGCAGATGAGCAGGGCGAAGAGTCCTGCGGGCACAGCCTCCGAACCGAACATATAGCGCCAGCCTGTGGTCACCGTCCACTGTGCAGCGGGGTTGATGGCTGCCAGGCCCTTACCCATCTCCTCCACGAGCGGCTGGATGTGGTCGCCCAGGATGAAGAAATTCACGAAGTACACCACCAGCTGACCGAAGATAATGGCGAACTGGTTCCACGACACGAGCATACCGCGGATGTTCGAAGGCGCCACCTCACCGATATACATCGGGCAGATGGCCGAAGCCAGACCCACACCGATACCACCGATCACACGATAGATGTTGAACATGATGAGCAGCGAGTAGGTCGGTGTGCCATGCTCGAAGAACATGAACTCCGGCTCCATCGAGCCGAGTGCTGAGATAAAGAACAGCAAGCCGGCAATGATCAGCGACTTCTTACGGCCGAGATTCGTGGCGAGCAGTCCGGAGATGGCCGAACCGATGATACAGCCGATGAGTGCCGAAGCCGACGTGAAGCCGTGCCATCCGTCGGTATAGGCGAAGTCCTTCGCTTCCATGAAGAATGCTTGCAGACCTTTCTCTGCACCGGAGATAACCGCTGTGTCGTAACCGAACAGCAGACCGCCCAACACGGCGACCATCACAATTGAAATGAGATAGGCTTTGCTACCTTGTTCTGATTGATTAACCATAATTTTATTTTTAATTTTCGATTTTATTTCTTCCGGCTTTAGGAAACTGCTGCAAAAATAGGCAATTTCCTTGAAACCACCAAACATTTTCGGCTGAATACGTTAAAAAAATAAAGAATGTTATGAAATGTCGCATATTTTTTGTACTTTTGTGCCCAATATGACGCATCACAAACTACTATTAAATAAATAATGAGAAAACTGACATCACTCTTCCTGTTCGCAGTCAGCCTCACGGCGACAGCACAGACGCACGTCATGGACGTGAACACCAACAAACTTGGGGCACCCGTACAGCCCACGATGTACGGTATCTTCTTCGAGGATATCAACTACGCTGCCGACGGCGGACTCTATGCCGAGATGGTGAAGAACCGCTCGTTCGAGTTCCCCCAGCGCCTCATGGGCTGGCGCGCCTTCGGCAACTTCGACGTGGAGGACGAGGGCGGTCCCTTCGAGCGCAATCCCCACTACGTCCGGCTGAAGTACTCCGGCCACAGCGACAAGTTCACCGGCTTGGAGAACGAAGGCTTCTTCGGCATCGCCGTCATGAAGAATGCCACCTACCGCTTCTCTCTCTGGGCACGCTGTCCTGAGGGTGGCAAGAGCACCCTCGAAGTGAGCTTCGTCGACAACGCCACGATGGGTGAAGACCAGCGTTTCGCCACCGTCAATGTCGAGATCAGCGGCAAGGAGTGGAAGAAGTACACCGCCCTCCTGAAGTCGCCCCGCACCGACCCGAAGGCAGCCCTCCGCATCTTCCTCATGGGCGGGAAGGCCACGACCGACGTGGAGCACATCTCCCTCTTCCCCACCGACACATGGAAAGGCCGTGAGAATGGCATGCGTCGCGACCTGGCTCAGGCGCTCTGCGACATGCACCCCGGCGTGTTCCGCTTCCCCGGAGGCTGTATCGTCGAGGGTACCGACCTCGAGACCCGCTACCAGTGGAAGAACAGCGTGGGACCCGTCGAGAACCGTCCCCTGAACGAGAACCGCTGGCACTACACCTTCGGCCATCGCTTCTATCCCGACTATTTCCAGAGCTACGGCCTCGGCTTCTTCGAGTTCTTCCAGCTCTGCGAGGACTTCGGCTCCGAGCCCCTGCCCGTCATCTCCTGCGGACTGGCCTGCCAGTTCCAGAACCCTGATCCCACGAAGAAAGGTGTCCACGTAGCTGTCGACGACCTCGACGACTATATCCAGGATGCCCTCGACCTCGTGGAGTTCGCCAACGGCCCCGTCGACAGCAAGTGGGGTAAGGTGCGTGCCGACATGGGCCATCCCGAGCCCTTCAACCTGAAGTTCCTCGGCGTGGGTAACGAGCAGTGGGACTACGACGAAGCCCACGGCAACTACGGCCCCGTGTTCACCGAGCGCCTGAAGAAGTTCTCCGACGCCATCCGCGCCAAATATCCGCAGCTGAAGCTCATCGGCACCACTGGCCCCAACTCCGAGGGCTGGGACTTCGACCTGCTGCAACCCCGCATGAAGCAGCTCAAGGTGGATCTCTACGACGAGCACTACTACCGCAACGAGAAGTGGTTCCTCTCTCACGGTCTGCGCTACGACTCCTACGACCGCAAGGGTCCCCGTGTGTTTGCCGGCGAATATGCCTGCCACGGAGCCAACGGCAAGAAGTGGAACCACTTCGAGACCTCGCTCTACGAGGCAGCCCACATGACGGGCATCGAGCGCAATGCCGACATCGTCCACATGGCCACCTACGCTCCCCTCTTCGCCCATGTCGAGGGCTGGCAGTGGCGTCCTGATGCCATCTGGTACGACAACCTCCGCTCCTTCAAGTCCGTCAGCTACTACGTCCAGCAGCTCTTCGCCATGAACAAGGGCACCAACGTGCTCTCGCTCACCATGCAGAAGCAGCCCGTCGCCGGACAGCCCGGACAGGACGGTCTCTTCGCTTCCAGCGTCTATGACAGCCAGACGGGCGAGGTCATCGTCAAGGTCGTCAACACCTCCGACGTCACCCAGCCCATCACGCTCAATCTCCTGGGTGTGAAGACAGCCACCGAGGCACAGACCATCACCCTCCACAGCGACAATATGGACGGTGAAAACACCCTCGACCGTCCCGACTTGATCATCCCAGTCTCCGGCACCATCGCCGTCACTCCGGGCAAGAAGGCCTCTACCCTCACCGACGAGCTCGGTCCGAAGACCTTCCGCATCTACAAAGTCAAGAGATAAAGAAAAGCGGAGCCAGTCGGCTCCGCTTTTCTTGTTGTTTCAGTCATCTTTTTGGTGTCGCTTTTTCTGCGCTTAGAGTTTCTGTTTCTCCCCCTAAGTTAGGGGGAGCTAGAGGGGGTCTGAACAAGCGGATAAGAAGGCAGACAATGAGGCTGTTCAGACCACCCCTAACCCCTCCTAACTCAGGAGGGGAAGAGATTACCCTTAGTTCTGCTCAACGCCACCGTTGTTGTCACCACCACCGTTGTCACCACCGCCCTAGGTACCACCGTTCTGAGAGCCACCGCCAGTGTTACCACCGCCGTTCTTGGATAGAAAGTCCCCAGGCCGTCAAGCTCCGATTTAGCATAGCCTAAAGTCCGACTTTCCATAGCCCAGACTCTGACTTTCATCAGCCCAGACTCCCCGACCCCGTGCCATGCGTGCCGCGTGCCACGCGTGCCATTTGCTGTTTTCACTTTTCCGCCTCAGGTGCAAAAGAAACTGCCTGCAATTATTTATTATATATATTATATTATAATATAATATATATAATAATATAGATATAACAATATATATAAATATAACAATAACTCTACCTACCCCCTAACTACCACCTCGAAGATACCAAATGGCACGCATGGCACGCGGCACGCATGGCACACCCTTTACACAATGTTCTTCGACTAGCGAAGCGGCAGAGCCGATCGCCTTCACAAAATCAGCGGGGCCGATTGACTCCGCTGATTCTTTTATAGGAAACTACACTCAATACACTACATAAATTCGTGTAATTCGTTGTTTCTGAAAAGCTTATTCGTAGTACTCGATGGTGCGGGTCTGCTCCATGGTCTGGCCCATCATCTCGCCCGTGCGGCTGATCCAGTTGCCCTTATCGTCGAACTTGTAGTTCGTGTAGGGTGACTCCATCGTGTTGCCGCCCATGTCCATGATGTCAGCCTTTGCTGTGCCGTCGTCGTTGTATGTACGCTTCACCTCCATGTCGTTGCCCATGACATTCATCTTCTGGCTCACCACGCGACCGTTCTCCCACTTGTACTTGATCTCGATCTCGTTGCCCATCATCGTCATCTTGGCTGACTGCAGGTAACCGTCGGCATCGTACTTGGCATCGCTCATTCCCTGCTGCGACATCTTGCCGTCCTGGGTGAAGTTGATCACGATGTCCTGACCCATTCTGTTGCTCTTGATACACTTCACGGCACCCTTGGCCTCGTTGAGCTCGACGTCATGGAACTTTGTCTGTGCCTGCATAGCGAACGATACTGCCAGCATGGCCACCATCATCATTAATTTTTTCATTGTCTGTTGTAAATTTTAAAGTGATTAATTAAGTTGATAACTATCCCTTAGACGCACCTTCTGCAGAAAGGTTTAATCACCGGCAGAAAAAATTATCTGCCGAAGGGGAATGAGGGCTGGGGAGCCTTCTCGGGATCGCCGAAGAACGAGGCCTCGGCGTCCTTGTCGTCGAGCTTGAACACCATGAACTTGGGGTTCTGCTCGGTGCAGGGAGCCCATGCCCCACCCTGCGGGCCGTTGGGATCGCCGTACTTCACGAAATTGCTCCATGCGGTGAGCATCTTCTCGGAGAGATCCCAGTCGCCTTTCGTCCAGGGGCGCCAGCAATGCTTCAGACTCTTGAACACGAACCAGAGGTCGCTGGAGTGGAAGGCGCCCTTCAGGCGCTGTGTCACCTCGGGATGAGAGCCGTCGTCGGGCAGCGGACGGGCGAACTGGTAGGCCCATGCCTTGCCGCCCTTCTGCTGACGCACCTTGCAGAACTCGGCGATGTTGGGAGCCATATTGCCCATATCGTTCAGCGTGAAGCCGATCATATAGGGCACATCGGCCAGAGTGCCCTCACGGGTGGCATCGTCGAAGCTCTTCACACAGACATAGCCGTCGATCATCGGCATGAAGGGCAGACCACGGCGCATGAATGCCATCGGGCTGTTGTCCTGAGGTCCGTCGCTGTTGATCTGGTAGTAGAGGGTGTTCAGGGCGAAGACAGTCTCGGTGCTGGCCTGACGCATCTTCTGCAGGTCGGTGAGTCCAGCCCAGTCGAATACCTTCTTAGCCTTGGCCTCAGCCTCAGCAAAGGTGCCGCCGCTGTAACGGCCGCCAATAGGATTGCCATTGGCATCGGGGATGGTGAGTCCCTGGGCACTCATGATGACAGCCTTGTTGAACAGGCCACGGGCCAGCGGACTCTCGCAGAGCGTACGGACGCTGCCGCCACCGGCACTCTGTCCGAAGATGGTCACATTGTCGGGATCGCCACCGAACTGAGCGATATTCTTCTTGATCCACTTCAGCGCCTCAATCTGGTCGAGGATGCCGTAGTTGCCTGACACCTTGTTCGGGTTCTCCTCTGAGAGCAGGGGATGGACGAGAAATCCGAACACACCGAGACGGTAGTTGATGGAGACGAGCACCACGTCCTTGGCACCCCACTCCTGACCGTCGAACTCAGGCTCTGAGCCGAAGCCCTCACGGAAGCCGCCGCCATGGATCCACAGGGCCACGGGCAGTTTCTTATCCACCTGTCCAGGGGCCTTCGTCCACACGTTCAGATACAGACAGTCCTCGCTGAAGGCTGCCTCCTTGCCGTAGCCCCACTCGGTGTAGTAGCCACCGGTGTACTGGATGGCCTGATAGCTCGGGCGTCCGAAGGTATCGCAGATCTTCACGCCCTTCCAGGGCACGACGGGCTGCGGAGCCTTCCAGCGGTTCTCGCGGATGGGAGGTGCTGCATAGGGGATGCCGCGATACACGAACACATCGGGATGATCGTCGGCCAAGACACCCTGCACCTGACCGCCTTCAATCGTCAACACGGGGTTTTCTGCTGCATGGGCAGACACTGCTAATATGAGCAGAAGAGGCAAAAATAGTTTCTTCATAAGTTGTTATTTACTGGTTGATAATATAATAATGTGTAAGATGTGTGCAAAGTTACTAAAAAGTGAAAAGGTGAAAAAGTGAAAAAGTGAAAAAGTAATGTCCTTTAACTCCCTTTAACTCCTTTAACCCCTTTAACTCCTTTAAAAGTTGTACCTTTGTGCCCGAAAAAAGAAAATGGCATGATAAAAACTATCATTTGTGATGAAGGAAGCCGTCTGGTGATGTATTTCGACGGACGGATCGAAACACCAGATTTCTCCAAGGTGAAGAAGGACATGAAGGAGCTGTTCGACAGCCGTAACCGTAGCATCGTGCTCGACCTCACCAGCCTGAAATACATCTGCAGCAGCGGCCTGCGCCTCTTCCTCACCCTCCTGCAGGAAAGCCACACCACCGGCAACACCGTCACCGTCACAGGGCTCAGTCCCTATCTCCACAAGGTGTTCGACGAGACGGGCTTCACCCGGATGTTCAAACTGCAACCCGCAGAAGACACTTCCAGACAGCAACCCGCAGAAGACACAAGTAAAGAGACTGTTTAAGCACAGCCTCCTTATTTTTATAGTGGACAAATTCAAGGCGTTTTTGCCTGATTTGTCCACTTTTTCACGTTTTGTCGCTACAAGTGACGAAGTTTTTTTGGATTTTTTGTTGTCTGTTCCATAGAAAATATGTATTTTTGCAAGCAGAACGATTAAAAACTGATAATTATGTCATTAATAAAGAAGTTACAGATTGGCGATAACCGCCTTCACAGATATACGAAAGAGTATCTGCTGACGGATTTCAAATGCCGCACCCACAGATTGCACGACGAGTATCGCCCAGGCGCTGACAAGTATTGTGATTATGTGGAGGTGACAGTCATCGCCCCGGGCCGTGAGGACATGCAGATGTACCAGTGGTTCATCAGCAGGTCGACGCTCAGCGGCCGTCTGCTCATCCAGCTGCCCCCGAAGCCCAACCAGAGCCAGTCTGACTCGCAGGAGATCTTCTTCGAGGAGGCGCAGTGCTTCTCCTTCGAGGAGGAATATCACATCAATCGTAACCAGCGCCGCATGCTGCGTCTGCGCTTCGTGGCAGAGGAAGTCAGCATCAACGGCATAACCTATAGACGTTAGACAGATCATGAACAGTAATCGCCCCAATTATCTGAAGGCCGTCCTCTTCACCAACAATCTGGCAGAGTGCGGCGGCAGCGTGGTGCAGTCACAGTGCTTCACCGTCCAGGACTATCATTATCATTGCTATCGCCAGCGCGATGCCCAGGGCAATCCCTACGGTGGCATACTATCAGAGTATCTCGACTTCTCGGTCATCGTCTCCGACCTCGACGCCTGCAAGTTCTTCTTCCAGGCCATGGACCTCAGTCAGAACACCCCCGTCTCGTTCATCTTCAACGCCACCTTCAGTCCCTCGGGCCGCCTCTCCGACTATGAGGACGCCATGATCACCTACGGCTATGTGGTCAACGTCGACGAGGGATGCGAGGATGACGACACGTCCGGACAGGAGCAGGTTCTCGTCCATGTGAAGATGCTCCTCAGCAATGTCCTCTTCCTCGGTTCCGGCGCCGTCCACTATCTCGAGATCACGAAAGACTGAGAATAATAATAAAGAATAACGAATAACGAAAACAGAAGAAGTTATGGCAGACATCACAAAGGTCATCATCGACAATTTCGACTACCGCCTCTATCTCGGGCACTATATCGAAAAGACCCAGGAGAAAGAGATCGAGATTCCCCCCCTGCATGCGAAGCAGAACGTATACATCAAAATCCGCGACACCGAATATTCCGTCGTCCTCTCAGGCCTGAAGTTCACACGCAAGGTCTATGAGCCCGGGCTGATCGAGGCCGAGGTCACCATCAAGACCAAAAGTGAGGACGACGAACTCCCCCTGTTCGAAGACGTCAGTAAGCTCTTCGTCAGGCGCCAGGCAGAGCTCACCCTCGTCGACATCGACAAGGCAGCAACCTCCACCGCCGACTACGAGGAGACGATAGCCAAGAACTACTACGTCTACAAGATCAACCCGCAGATAGCCGCCAACAACAGCCAGATGGAGATGTACGTCAAACTCACCATCTACAGCTTCGACAAGCTGATGGACGTCGACAAGTACTGCAAGGCATTCACCGCCAAGAAACTCTCCTCAGGCATCCTCGCAAAGGAGTATCCTGCCTTCGGAATAGCCTCCGACATGGTGCAGGCTGACGTCAGCATCCTCCAGCGCCTGAAGTACAAGGACAGCCAGAGCCGCGACACCGAAGTCATACAGCCCTACCTCGTACAGTACAACGAGACCTTCTACGACTTCCTCGTCCGCACCGCCAACCGCTGCGGAGAGTTCCTCTATTTCGAGGACGGGCGCCTGACACTCGGACTCCCCGAGAGTGAGGCCGGAACCATCGCGTCCTTCACCAGCGTCACCATGGAGGGATCCACCCCCGCGACCATCGACGTCGAGGATTTCGCACGCGACAGCGCCAAGGATGACGGCAAGATACAGGGCACCCTCAACTACGACGTCATCGAGAAGGACAAGGCAGGCTATCCCACAGACAGCTTCCTCACGAAGCTGCAGTACAACACCCCTCTCGGAGGCGACGAGTATATCTTCCCCCTCGAGAACGACAAGTACAACAACCTGAACCGCGAGCTCTGCGTCCGCGGCGGCGAGCAGTATAAGACCATACTCCTCCGCGCCGCCGAAGGAGTAGTCACGTCAGAAGACAACAACGTCCTCAACATCGCAGCCAAAGCCACCGGCAAGTTCACCGCAGACACCGAGGTCGCCTCCTATTTCCTCTCGCAGAACGACCTCAAGGTCAACAAAGACCTCGATGAAGCATGGAAAAACGCGCCAGAGCAGTACGACAAGAAAAAGCTTGTCGCCTTCTCATCCCTCGACGAGAAGGGCTGGATAGGCCGCAGCTTCTATGCCACCGTCCGCCATCAGGAAGAAGAGCTCCACCGTAAGATGATCTGCATCGACATGGGCACCTCATACGTCCCTGTCCGCCTCGGAGAGCGCATCAGGGTGAAAGGCCTGAAGGGCGACTACATCGTCACCCAGGTCAGCCTCATGGCAAACCTCACGTGGCAGCACAACTACAGGAAGTTCGACCCAGCCGACAGCACGACCGACATCTGCGCCGGCAGCCAGTCGCAGGTCATCTATGCCATCCCCGTCGGCCACCCGAAGGACAGCAAGGGCACCGAGAACCCCGCCCTCGATCTCATCATACCGCCCGTCGCCCCCGTCCCCGCCATCCGCAAGGCAGGACCACAGACCGCCTTCGTCGTCGACAGCGATGATAAGAAGTATCAGGGACGTGTGCGCATAGCCTACCCCTGGCAGTCATCCGGCGACAACAGCCGCCAGGAGCTCTTCGCAGCTCAGGAGTCGCTGAGGAAGGCATCGGCCGCCTATGACGCGGGACTCAAGAAGAGAATGCAGCTGCAGGCCGCCATCTCACTCCTGGTCAACGACATCAAGGACATGATCGAGGAAATGGAGAAGATGTCCAAGGCCGACCTCAAGAGGAAGTATGAGGCCCTCCAGCGCGAGGCCGAAGTCCACAAGAGCGAGATGGCCAGGCTCGACAACGAACTGGAGCAGATGCCCCCCGACCCCATCCTCAACGATGGCGCAAGCACAATATCCTACGAAGACTATACCATGAACGTCCAGGCGCGGAAGAAGAACCGCAACAGCTACGAGGACCACAGGAAGGAACTGGAGAAGATAGAGCTCCTGCAGAAATACCTCGGCGAATCTGACTGCGATCCCCAGAAGGCGAAGGAAATCCTGTCTGCCGACTGTCAGAAGCTCGTCAATGAGGAGAAAACCCTCAGCGATGAGATGGAGAAGCAGGAGAAAGACGTGGCAGAAAAGAAGGCCCAGGTGGAGAAGAAGGCCGAGCAGTGGGACAAGGTCCTCGCCGGCATAGCCACCCCATGGGTGCGTGTCGCACAGCCGATGGCTACCAGCGGCGGCGGAGCATTCTTCAAGCCGAACAAGGGCGACGAGGTGCTCGTCAACTTCGACAACGACAACGTCGAGCGACCCTATGTCGTAGGAAGCGTCTATTCGAAGAACGTACTGTCGCCAGGCGAGGACCTCGACAAGCAGGTGAAGAACTTCCTCCAGAAGCGGGCCTCCATAGCACTGATGTCGCCCAACGGGCAGCACATCAGCTTCACAGCCCCGTCAGACGGGTGGAAGTTCGTACAGGGATTCTCACCGACCATAAAGACACTTCAGACTTACTTCCCAGCCTCAGTAGGAGACGCCAAGTTCGGTATTCTCAAAGGAGACGAGAAAGACCTCAACGGCGGCATCTACATGGGCGACCGCTACGGCATGTACGAGCTGTCACTCTCGTCACACGACCGCAAGATCAAGATCAACAGCCCCTTCGGCAACGTCGAGATCGGAGCCTTTACCGGCATCACCATCGAGGCTCCTAACGGCGACATCAAGATCAGGGGCAAGAACGTCAGCATCGAGGCCGGCAACAAGCTTACGCTCCACTCCGGTCAGAACGTGAAGGACAAGAGGCAGGCCGTCTTCGGCGTCTCTGCCGGCGACGCCATAGCCAACGTAGCCACGGGAGCCCTCAGCCCCATAGGCAACATAGCGAAGTTTGTCGACTTCGCCGTCCTCCGCTGCTTCCTCGAAGTATTCCTCCGCCCCATCGACGGAACCCTCTGCCTCAAGTCAAACAACTACGTCATGCTCGAGGCCGGCAAGGGAAAGGCACAGGTGCCCGTAGAGCGCTACACCAAGCGCTACCGCGACGCGTATGTCGTCGATGAAGACCACGAGAAGAAGGTATTCTATTCCAAGGTCACGGCCTACATCCAGCGTATCAACGGCAAGATCACCAGGTTCCAGAACGACTATCTGAGCCTGAAGCGGAATGCCTACCTGAAAAAGGCAGCCTACGAGAGGAGCATCGATGCCGTATGGAATCCCACGAAGGAGAAGCCCAACATCGTCAATCCCGCATTTGCCGTGGGCGACGGGAACTATATCCCAAACACTACCATCAGTCAGGAAATGAGCAAGGTGAAGCGCGAGAATCTGATAATCAGTCTCAATGGCTGGCAAGTTCCTGGCTATAAAAATACCAATAAGGTGGGTGGGGTCCAAAGATATATTTCACTCTCTGCTAATGATTACGGAAGCGCCATCGTCGTGCTCGAACAGAAGTCACGCCAGCTCAAGACCATGTTCGACGAGCATACCATCAAGGCCGTCAACCTCTCACTCTTCGGCGAGGAAAAGGACGAGGATACCGAATGGATCGACGACGTGTTCAAGGCCAGCACCTACGAGGCAGCCAATAACCTGCTCGAGCAGCAAGTCGCCAAGTGGGAAGACCGTTACGGCACGGAAGGAGCCAACCCGAAGGCGCCCTTCATGAGAGATGACGACCAGACCTCCGCGCAAGACCCCCTGGCCGATCTCATCATCCTGAAGCGGAAGATGATAGCCACCTTCCTGGCCAACCTGAACGACCACGAGAACAACCTGAAGGAGCAGGGCCTGCTCGACGCAATAGCCGGAGCCCCGGAGCCAGGCAAGTTCATCGCCCTCAGCTTCCATGCCAACGAGGTGACAGACAATCTCGTCAAAGACAAATGGGATGAGATTGCAGCCATAGGTGACTACGCGAAAGACAAGAAGACCATCGCAGGCGAGATAGGCGACGTGCTGAACGATGCCTTCTCGGGATCGAAAATCGCGAAAGAGGTCAAAGGCTGGGGAGACTTCAAGGACGGCAACAAGGTGTGGAACAGCCAGAGCGGCCAGATCATCTTCTCATCAAGCCCAGGCGCCACATACGCTTTCAAGAACGATGAGATCGAGACATTCGACGTCAGCAACCAGAACAAGAACAAGGCCGCGCTCAAAAAGACGCTCGGACAAATAAAGTAGTAACAATTCAATTAAAAAACAATCATTATGGCAGACTCCATATACAAACAGTGGGAAAAAGAGCTCCAGCAAGTGAAGTCAGACTACAACAAGGCCCTGAACGACATAGAGGCACTCAAGAAAGCCCTCTACAACCTCAATTACAACGCAGCAGCCAATGTCTCAGGCCGCGTCATCCACGACGACCACCGCCTGATACTCTCTGCCCCTGAGATCATCATCGGCAACGTCAACCTCGCCGGCATCCTCAACCCCGACGGCGACTCCACGATCGTCATCCGCGGCACCAAGGTGTCCGTCGAAGGCGCCGGCGATGCAGGAAAGGTCTCCACACGTGCCGCCGTCATCGAGCAGACAGCCGAGAACCCCGGCATCGACGGCACGGAGCACCGCGTGGGCAACATGTCCTCCGTCATCACGCAGGCCTGCAGCGTCACCATCGACAGCAGCAGTACCGGTGAGAACGGTGCCTTCCTCGACCCGATAGTCGCCGAGAGGGGATCCGTCAATATCAGTGCCGACGCCAAGGTCGGCATCTCCGCCCTCAAGGCCAAGGACAGTCTCCTGTCCAGGATCACCCAGAGGGAGAACGCCGTCAACACAGCCTTCGATACCGCCAAGAGCGACTTCGAGAACGGCCTCGGCCAGTTCAGCCAGAAGCGCAGCCAGATTGAGAAGCTCCTCGACGAGCGCGCAAAGCTCGACACAGAGGAGACCGCCGCCCTCCGCACAGACTACTTCGACCTCGATGAGCTCAACCTCCAGATCGACGAGAAGGCAGTCGATATCGCAGGCGAATTCTACACCCGTCTCAGCAACGCCAACAAGATGATAGAGCTCGAGCGCCAGAAGAAGTACTTTGCACAGTTCAAGCAGGACACCGAGAACCTCCAGGACTTCAGCACCAGCCCCACCGGGACGGGAATCGCACTCAGCAGCGAGAGCATACAACTCAGCGCTGTCGACGGCGACAACAACCTCCGCACCAACAAGGAGGCAGAGGTGAAGATCGTCTCAAACGCCGTCAAGGTCGAAGGCGTCTTCGACGACAAGGGATCTCCTGGGCAGAGCAGCGTCTTCGCCGTAAACACCAGGAAGGTGGAGCTCAGCACAGCCGGCAGGAAAGACGTGCAGAACGACGAGGACGGCTCCCTCAAGAATGCTACGCTACCGGCAGAGGGAGACGTCATCATCACTTCCAAGAACGTCACCGTGCAGTCCGTCGATGCCCAGATGAGCAACAAGGAGTACAAGGGTGAAAAGCTCACGGAGAACGGCAACATTGTCCTCAGGGCAGAAAACATCGGCCTCTCCAGCCTCGACGCCACAGACGTCAAGTATAACGACGACGGGCAGGTGACCGAGAGCACCAACAAGCCCAAAGGCCAGGTATTCATCCTCTCCAAGCAGGTTTCCGTCAGCAGCATGGGCATGAAAACCAAAGACGGTAAGACAGAGGAGACTGGCTTTGAAGACGGCAGCACCTTCATGGTCCGTACAAAGGACGTCAGCTTCTCCGCGGCAGACCATCAGGGCAAGAATGCAGGCTCCTTCTCCGTCAACGCCAAGGATTTGCAGATCGCATCCATCAACGTCGATCCCAAGAGCCAGGACTTCAAGGAGTATACCGAAGGCGGCAAACTCTCCGTCTACAGCCAAGACCTCCAGTTTGTGGCATCCAAGAGCTTCAGCGCCAGCTCCGATGAGGACATGCAGGTCTCGAGCAAGAAGAACCTCGTGCTCAATGGCAAGGAGTCCACGGTTACCATGCAGGACGACAAGAACTATCTCCAGCTCAAGGGCGGCAATACAGAGATGTCCGGAAGCAAGGTCAACATAAAGGGCGACGTCAACGCCAATGCGCTCAACGTCAAGGTCCAGACAGTAGACCAGATAAAGATTACCGGCGCCGTGGAGTCCAAGAACTTCTCCGACTCCATATTCATCGGCTCCAAGGACACAGGCACAGGCAGTTCAGGTGCGAATGTGGATCAGAATAAAACGAAGATTAGCGATAATGCGGGCGACAAGGGTGCTGTCACGGACCCGGATACCAGCAAGATAGCCAATCAGGAACGCAAACTGTCGGAGGTTCTTAAAGACGAAGGCGCCGAAGAAAAGGAAAAAGGCGAATAATAAGGAATCATAAAAATATAGGAGATACAAGAGTATGAACATTTTCTATTCAGCAGTCATCAAGGACTGCAGCGACAAGATGTCGGGCTATTTCACCCTGTTGCATTACCGTTACATGAATCTCTGCGTCAAGTCAGAACCCGCATCCCTGATGCCGGTCACAATCTCGTTCCTCGGGGAAGAGAAGAACATCGAGGACGTCGCCCAGGTGGGACAGCCCGACGACTTCCACCTCGCCGTCGTCCCTGACAGCAAGAACATGACCGACCTCATCGCCCAGGCAATCTTCACCGCACACCCTGAGTTCAAACTCGCCAGGAAGACCGTCGGATCAGGAAACGAGCAGTCGGAATACCTCGAGTATGAGATGCCCGAGGTCGACAAAGAGCGCCGCGACTTCCTCAACGATGCCGTCAAGAGCCTTCACGACGAGGCCAAGGCACGTATCGATGCCGTCCACGCCCAGCAGAAGACAGACCTCGCAGAGTATGTCAAGGAGCCCAGCACCGAACTCGACGAAGCCAATAGCGAACTCGACAGAGTCCACCAGGAGTATGTCACGAAGATTCACGAACTGCGTAACGCCAAGCACCAGGAAATCGAAGAGGGCTACCAGCGCTATCTGACCAAGCATGAAGGCGAAGACGGTGCCGAGCCCGTTCAGGAGTACGACGTCACCAAGAGCTTAGTCATGCAATAACATATAAAAAAATAATAAGGCAATTATGAAACAAACAAGGCTATGGATGTTTGCCGCCATCTTTACCATCCTCTGCGGCACAAGCGTGTTCACCTCCTGCAATAAGTCCGACAATCCCGTCGTTCCCACCCCTGCTCCGACACCGGGGTCGAACCAGCAGACCCTCTTTTTCCCCAACTGGAACACCTGCGAGGCCCTTACCGAGCTGCAGGAATACGTGGAAGACGTCACCAACCCCCGTTCCCCCGACTTCATCCCCGCCGAAGACCGTATTGCCACCTTCGACATGGACGGAACGTTCGTAGGCGAGCTCTACCCCACCTATTTCGAATACAACCTCCTCGAATACCGCGTCCTCGACGATCCTGACTACAAAGACCAGGCACCCGATGACGTCCGTGAGACAGCCCAGGACATCCGCGACTTCGTCCGCCACGGCAAGAAACTTCCCGACCACTTCGACATGAAGCACGCCCGTGCAGCCGCCAAGGCCTACGCCGGCATGACCATTGCCCAGTTCGACGCCTACGTGAAGGCCTACGCCGCTACGCCCGCCAACGGATTCATCGGCATGACTTACGGCGAAAGCTTCTACCGTCCGATGCTCGACGTCTTCAGCTATCTGAAGGCCAACGGCTTCACCTTCTATGTCGTTTCCGGCTCCGACCGTTTCATCTGCCGCTCCCTCGTAGAGTCCATCGGCATCGATCCCAACCGCGTCATCGGTATGGACGTCATGCTCAAATCAAATAATCAGGGCGATAACGAAGGAGTCGACTACACCATGGGCCGCGACGAATACCTCATCCGCACAGACAGCCTGCTCATCAAGGACCTCAAGACCAACAAGGTGAAGCAGATCGCCCAGGAGATCGGCAAGATTCCCGTCATGTCCTTCGGCAACAGCAGCGGCGACCAGGCCATGCACAACTACTGCCTAAGCAATGAGGAATACCGCACCGCCACCTTCATGCTCGTCGCCGACGATGACCAACGCGACCACGCCGACCTCACCGAGGCAGCTAAGCGTGAGGCCAAATGGCGGGAGAACGGCTACACCGTCATCTCGATGAAGAACGACTTCAAGACCATCTACGGCTCCGACGTCCTCAAAACCTCCTTCACCTTCCCTGAAGAGTAAATAGTATTTAAGCCACAGATTTCACAGATGTTCACAGAAGATATGATTATCACAGAGTCTGTGTTAATTTCTTAATCTGTGAACATCTGTGAAATCTGTGGCTAATTACGACAAAAAAATCGGGGAAATGGACAGAAATCAAGTCCGTTTCCCCGATTTGTCCAAAAACAGATTCTTTGTCCATACGTTTTGATGAAAAAAAGCAGAAAAAGTTTGTAATGAGCCTAAAACCGTCGTAACTTTGCATCGTCAATCAGAACAAACGACATCTGAACGACAACAAAAAAAAGAGATTTGAGATTAAACATTTAAATAGTAACAATTAAAAAAAGAAAGGAAACAAATTATGGCAAAGACTCCAGTTTCAATGACCATCGATGGTTACAAAGATCGCGAGGTACTGATGGTGACTTACGAGTTCACACAGGCAACAGACGTAGAAGGCCAGATGGCCGGTATCCCCCGCGGCGGTAAGCTCACTGTCCGTGTGAAGGCTCTCAACGATGGTACCCCCGACCTGCTCGCTTGGATGTGCGAACGCAGCCTGCCGAAGAACGGCGAGATCAAGTTTCTCGAGACGAAGACCAACAAGGAGATGAAGAGCATCAAGTTCACCAACGGCTACTGCATCAACTTCGAGGAGAAGTGGGAAGACAAGCTGGGTCACTTCGAGGAGATCGAGATCACCTGTAAGCAAATCGAGTTCGGCAACGTGAAGTATGAAAACGACTGGGCATAAGATATAAGCACAGGTCTATAGACATAAGAACAAAAGAACAAAAGAATATATGTACTTATGTTCTTCTGTCAAAAAAAGAAAAATAGAAACAAGTTTAACAATTAAAGAATAGAAAGGAAATAAGATATGGCAGAGAATGTAACACCAGTAGTCCTCGCAATTGATGGATTCGCAGAGAGAGAAGTAATGATGGTTGACTACAAGTTCGATCAGGCTACAGACCGTGAAGGACAGATCGCAGGTATCCCCCGTGGCGGCAAGGTGACCATCCGTGTAAAGGCACTGAATGACGGAAACAACGAGCTGATCGCCTGGATGCTCGACCCCACGAGCCCGAAGAATGTCTCAGTGAAGTTCGTGAACACCGTCGACGGCGCAGCCATGAAGGAGCTGAAGGGCACCAACTGCTACTGCATCGACTACATTGAGAAGTGGGAAGACGGCCAGCAGCACTACGAGCAGATTGAGATTGTGTGCCAGAAGCTCGAGAACGGTCCTGTCGCTTACGACAATCCCTGGAAATAGCAGCTTCTTCGATGCGCAGCATCAGGTAATTCCAAAATTTTCCGCATATTACCACAATATGCGGATTTTTTTGTGCTTCCTCTCTTGACGAAGCACTGAAAGAAAACGCCCTATCATCGCAAAGGTCATTACATCGTGAAAGGGAAGAAAGCGATGAAGTAGAAATAAAAACTAAAAAAACAAAAAATTATTTGGCGGTTTAAGAAATAATTCCTACCTTTGCCCCATGTAAGTGCTTTTTGGCATAAATTTAGTTAAGAATGACTACATCGTTAAATAATTAAAAACAAAAGATTATGAAGACTATTAAGTTTTTCGCAGCAGCACTGCTGTTGTTCGCCTTTACGGCAAATGTGAATGCTCAGCGTACGCTTGACAAGAAGCAAATTAAGATTGCCGAAAAGACGGCCAAAGAGCATGAGAAAGAGGGATGGAAAGTGAAGCCGGGCACCCTGCCCCTGGTTGAACAGGAGAAGATGGCGCTGAGCTATCAGCTTGACATCGCTAACTGGCAGATTGGATCAGCCAGCAGTATCGGCACCGTCTACGATGCCGCATTGGTATCCGCACTCGCTATCGCCAAGGCAAACTTAGCCTCAAACATCAAGACACAGCTCTCTGCAAAGATTGGTGTGGACGTGGGCAACTCGCAAACAGGTATCGATGAAGCCAATTCGAAGGCTGAGGCTGCCATGAAGTCGCAGGCCATCACCGTCAATCAGACGCTCTCCAACCCAGATATCATCTACCAGGCCTATCTGACACGCCCCAACGGCAGCATTGAGGTGACTGTGCAGATTGCCATCTCAAAGCATAAGTTAGACAAGCTGGTTGACGACATCTTCGAGAACGCGAAGTAAGATGACTGCTCGTTTATTGGTACTACTTGCCGCCTTCTTGGCACTGCCAGCCAGTGCCAAGAAGGAAGGGCGAGTGGCTAATGTTTCGGGGACGTATATGATTGAGATTCCATCATATATGTCACTCGACCAGGCAAAACATGAAGCATTGGTAAAAGCACAGAACCAGGCTATTGAAAATGAGTTTGGCTCAACAAATACCAATTATACCATCTCCTGGATTGATAATAATAGTAATCGTTCTGATGTCAGCATTCATTCCTTCAATCAAGGCGTGGTAAGGGGCGTCTGGCTGGGCGACGAAGCCGAACCCATATTTAAACAGATCATCCAAGACGGGAAGAACTGGCTGGAAGTGAAGGTGAAGGGGAAGGTGAGAGAGCTCATCACTGCCGGAATAGAGTTTGAGGCCCAACCACTATGCATCGAGCCGAGAAAGGACCGCGCGACGACGGAATTCAAGAATGGTCAGGACTTGTTCCTATACTTCCGTTCACCAGCAGACGGATATCTCACCGTGTTTCTTTTTGACAACACATCCAATGAGGTCTTTACGATGCTACCTTATCAGAGCAGCAGTTTAGGACATTACCGCATCAACCACGACGAAGATTACTTCCTGTTTGCGCCTTCCAAGGCCAAACCGGACGACGGTACAGTAGACGAACTTGTCATTACTTCTACAGAGGGGAAAACAGAGGAATTCAATTACATCTATGTCATTTTCTCCCCCAATGCTTTCTACAAAGTCAATTCGACCAAGGATCAGCAGAAAATCTCAGATGAGCTGGTCCTGCCGAGTTCGCTCCCATACAAGGACTTCAACAAATGGCTGATTAAATATCAGCAGAAGGACGAGGATATGCAAGTCATGCGCATCCCCATACATATTACTAACAAATAAAGAACAATCAACATGAAAAAAATCCTGTTCTCTCTGTTCATATTACAATTATTCGCAGGAAAGATTTCTGCGCAGGTCAATATGAATCTCAGTCTCGATGACTTTAACAACTCCATTCAAAGTGAGCATGAAAAATTCACAGACGAACAAATCAAAGAGTATACAGAATTCCGTGACAAGATCAATGCGGAATACGCTGATTTCATGGAGAAGCTATGGAAGGACTACCCTATCGAGGAAGGTGAGAAGAAACCTATCGAGAAACAGATAGAGCCTATCGAGTACGACGAGAAAAAAGATGAGCGGTATCTGCAAGAACAAAAGCGATTGGAGGAGGAAAAGCGTCTTGCCGAAGAGAAAAAGCAGCAGGAGGAACAGCAGAAGCAGTTAGCTGAGGAAAAGCAGAAGCAGGAAGAACAGCAGAAGCAGCTTGCTGAGGAGAAACAGAAGCAGGAAGAACAGCAGAAGCAGTTAGCAGAAGAAAAGCAGAAACAGGAAGATCAGCAGAAGCAACTGGCTGAGGAAAAGCAAAAGCAGGAAGAACAACAGAAGCAATTAGCTGAAGAAAAACAGAAGCAAGAGCAGCAGCAGAAGCAGTTAGCTGAGGAAAAGCAGAAGCAGGAAGAACAGCAGAAGCAGTTAGCTGAGGAAAAGCAGAAGCAGGAAGAACAGCAGAAGCAGTTAGCTGAGGAAAAACAGAAGCAGGATGAACAGCAGAAGCAGTTAGCTGAGGAAAAGCAGAAGCAGGAAGAACAGCAGAAGCAGCTGGCTGAGGAAAAGCAGAAGCAGGAACAGCAGCAGAAAGAGTTGGCTGAGGAAAAGCAGAAGCAGGAACAGCAGCAGAAAGAGCTGGCTGAGGAAAAGCAGAAGCAGGAGCAGCAGCAGAAAGAGCTGGCTGAGGAAAAGCAGAAGCAGGAACAGCAGCAGAAAGAACTGGCTGAGGAAAAGCAGAAGCAGGAGCAACAGCAGAAACAGTTAGCTGAGGAAAAACAGAAGCAGGAGCAACAGCAGAAACAGCTGGCTGAGGAAAAGCAGAAGCAGGAGCAGCAGCAGAAACAGCTGGCTGAGGAAAAGCAGAAGCAGGAGCAGCAGCAGAAACAGCTGGCTGAGGAAAAGCAGAAGCAGGAGCAGCAGCAGAAGCAGCTGGCTGAGGAAAAGCAGAAGCAAGAGCAGCAGCAGAAGCAGCTGGCTGAAGAAAAGCAGAAACAGGATGAACAGCAGAAACAGTTAGCTGAGGAGAAGCAGAAGCAGGAGCAGCAGCAAAAACAGCTGGCTGAGGAGAAGCAGAAACAAGAACAGCAGCAGAAGCAACTAGCTGAGGAAAAGTTGAAGCAGGATGAGCAGCAGAAGCAGTTGGCTGAGGAGAAACAGAAGCAGGATGAGCAGCAGAAGCAGCTGGCCGAATTGAAACAGCAGCAGGAGCAGGAGAAACAACGTCTGGCTGAAGAAAGGAAGAAGTTGGAGGAACAACAGCAACAGTTGGCCGCACAGATACGTCAACAGGAAGAGCAACAGAAACTTCTGGAAGATCAGCAGAAACAAGACGAACTGAAGAAACTCCTCGAGGAGAAGAAGAAGAAGGAGGAGGAACAGCAGCAGTTAGCTGAGAAAGCAAAGCTGCAGCAAGAGCAGGAGAATCGCCTCGCTGAGAAGCAAAAGCAGCAACAAGAACAGGAACGTGCCCTGGCCGACAAGCAGAAGCAGCAACAGGAACAAGAGCGCGCCCTGGCCGACAAGCAGAAGCAGCAACAGGAACAGGAACGTGTCCTGGCCGACAGGCAGAAACAGCAACAGGAACAGGAACGTGCCCTCGCTGATAAGCAGAAGCAGCAACAGGAGCAGGAGCGTATCCTTGCCGAAAATCAGAAGCAGCAGCAGGAGCAGGAACGTGCCCTCGCTGAACAGCAGAAGAAACAACAGGAACAGGAACAGCTCTTAGCTGAACAACAGAAGAAACAACAAGAACAGGAGCGTATCCTTGCCGAGAATCAGAAGAAACAGCAGGATCAGGAACGTGCCCTTGCCGAGAGTCAGAAGAAACAGCAGGATCAGGAACGTGCCCTTGCTGAAAATCAGAAGAAACAGCAAGAACAGGAGCGTGCCCTTGCTGAGCAGCAGAAGCAGCAACAGGAGAAAGAACGTGCTTTCGCCGAGCAGCAGAAGCAGCAGGAGGAGAAAGAGCGTGCTTTCGCCGAACAGCAGAAGCAGCAGCAAGAGAAGGAGCGTGCTTTCGCCGAGCTCCAAAAGCAGCAGCAAGAGAAGGAGCGTGCTTTCGCTGAGCAGCAGAAGCAGCAGCAGGAGAAAGAGCGCGCCCTCGCAGAACAGCTGAAGAAACAGCAGGAACAGGAACAGCTCCTGGCTGATAAGCAGAAACAGCAGCAGGAGAAAGAACGCTCTCTCGCTGAACAGCAGAAGAAGCAACAGGAACAAGAGCGTCTCTTTGCCGAGAACCAGAAACAACAGCAGGAGCAGCAGCGCCAGTTGGCTGAGCAAAAGCAGAAACAACAGGAGCAGGAACAGCTCCTAGCCGAGAAACAGAAGCAGCAGGAAGAACTGCAGCGCAAGTTGGAAGAGCAGCAAAAGCAGCAGCAGGAACTGCAACAGAAGCTGGAACAGCTTCAGATGCAGCAGAAAGAACAGGAGAACCAACTCGCTGAGAAGAAAAAGCAACAAGAAGAACAAGAGCGTCTCTTAGCTGAACAGAAGAAGAAGCAGGAAGAGAAAGAACGTCAGCTGGCCGAGCAGAAGAAGAAACTTGAGGAAGAGCGTTCGAAACCCCTCGAGGCTGTGGTCGTACCTATCAAGGAAGACAAGAAAGAGCAGCCCAAGCCCCCCGTGCCCATTCCTGAGAACGACAAAGTCCTCGCCACCAACAGCTTTGAGTACTACGGCACACCGATGGGTGTGAGATGGGGTAACATCAAGCAGTTCAAACTCAAAGGTACCACGCCAAAGGACTTTGCCAACGGCTACCGCGAACTCTCGAAGAGCGAATATAGCAACTTGGTTCACGACTGTCTGAAGTTGCGCGATGACTATGAGCTCTGTGACTGGGCCTATTACAAGATGCTTCAGGCTCTCTCCGAGGATGCCTGCGGCAAAGGCACCAACGAAGCAGTATTCCTGCAGGGATACATCTTCAACCAGTCCGGCTACCAGATGCGTTTTGCCAAGGAGGCTGGCACCAACAAGTTGCATCTGCTGACCCGAATCAACGGTACGCCCTATAACTGTGGCCGCACATCCGTCGACGGCAAGATCTTCTGTGTCATGGACGGCTCAAAGCTAAATAACCTCGAGATCTGCGAGGCTTCGGCACAGAAGGAACAGGAGATGAGCCTCGCTGTGAACAAGCTGCCCAAGCTGAAGAATGACCCGTCAGACAACCGTAAAGTTATCTCACGTTTCGTCTCGGTAGAAGCCCAGACGAGTGTCAATAAGAACATGCTCAAGTTCTTCAGCGACTATCCCTCATCCTATGACGGCAACGACATGATGTCACGCTGGGCATACTACGCCAACACGCCCATTACGCCAGAAGTCAAGGAAAAGGTCTATCCGCAATTGGAACAATACGTCAAGGGCGTGTCGAAGTTCGCTGGTGCCAACAAGTTGCTCAACTGGGTTCAGATGGGACTGACATACGAATACGACGAGAAGGTATGGGGACAAGACCGGGCCTTCTTCGCTGAGGAGAGTCTCTACTACCCCTACTGCGACTGCGAGGACCGCAGCATCCTGTTCTCACACCTGATGCGAGACCTGCTCGACCTTGATGTCGTTTTGGTCTATTACCCCGGACACCTTGCCACCGCCGTATGCTTCAACGAGCCGGTGGAGGGTGACTACATCATGGTAAACGGCAGGAAGTTCACCGTGGCTGACCCCACATACTATAATGCCAATGTAGGTAAGACCATGAGCCGCATGGACAATTCACAAGCGAAAGTTATACTCTTAAAACGATAAATATCTCAAATTATGTTATTACGTACCTTATTATTAATATTAGGAACAGTCAGCAGTCTTGGTATTGCCAAAGCCCAGAGCGATATCGACACAAAGATTGCAGTAAACGATGTGAAGGATCCCAACCTCGTTGTGCTGATTATTGCCAACGAGCATTATAAAGAACAGGGATTCGAGGTGGAAGACGTACCCTTTGCCGTCCGTGATGGAGCAGTCTTCGAGGCCTATTGCAAAAAGACACTGGGTGTGAAAGATGACAACATCAACTTCATCTACGACGCCACAGGAGGCAAGATCAGGGCTGCGCTCAACAAGCTGAGCAGCCGTCTGAATGCCTATGCCGGCAATGCTAGGGCCATCGTGTACTACAGCGGTCACGGCATGCCCGACGAGGCGACCAAGGATGCCTACCTGCTGCCTGTCGACGGACTGCCTGCCGATCCGGAATCAGCCATTAAGACAAGCTGGATCTACAAGCGTTTTGAGAGCATGAACACCAAGAGCATCACCGTATTCCTCGATGCCTGCTTCAGCGGTGCCAGTCGTGAGGGAAACACCCTTTCGAAGGGTGCCCGTGGCGTAGCCATCAAGACGAAAGAGAGCCCTGTGGGCAACAATACCGTCGTCTTCTCCGCTGCCCAAGGCACTGAAACGGCCTATCCATATCAGGAGAAACAGCACGGTCTGTTCACCTACTACATTCTGGAGAAGCTGCAGCAGTCAAAGGGAAACGTGACACTTGGCGAACTCTCCGACTATGTGACACAGCAGGTGAGACTGAAATCATCGGCCAACGGCATGAAAGACCAGACTCCTATCGTGGCTGCCGCAGAGAGCAACAAAGACTGGCGTAACTGGAAGATGGCTTCCACTCCCGCTACGAAATATGTGAACACGACGGTGGCCATTCCATCGGGCGGCGGCAGTGCTCCTGCAGCAGATAAGCCCAGTCGTCCTGCAGCCACAACTACGGCCAGCACAGCGGCATCAAAGGCGTTGCCCTCAAAGGCCGGTGTCTATGAGCTGCTGCCAGGCATCTATTATGAGATGATCCGTATTGACAAAGGAACATTCCTCATGGGATCGAAAATCACCAACGGCCATAGCAGCTTCTACATGAACCAGCCCATCCACGAGGTGGCCATCAGCGCCTACACCATCGGCAAGACCGAAGTATCGCAGGAACTGTGGCAGGCCGTGATGGGCAGCAACCCGTCAGAGAACAAGAACCCCAAGAACCCTGTGGAGAATGTGTCGTGGGAAGACTGCCAGGAGTTTATCTCCAAACTCAACGAGAAGTGCGGCACCCGATTCCGTCTTCCAACTGAAGCAGAATGGGAATATGCCGCCGATGCCCGTGTCAGCAGCAACTGCGACACCTACTCCGGCAAGACCCATTTAAGAAATATCGCCCACAGAGGTTCGTCTACAGCCCCCTGCGGCACCTACGAGGCCAATGCACTCGGACTGCAAGATATGACTGGCAACGTAGCCGAGTGGTGCGAAGACTACCTTGGACTCTACTCCCCTGCCCGTCAGGTGGATCCCCGCGGTCCCTCAAAGGGTTACCAGCGTGTAGTCAAGGGCGGTTCGTACAAGGACGACCCTGAAATGATGCGTAACAGTTTCCGTGGCCACATGAGGGCCTACGACAAAGCCCCCACCGTGGGTCTGAGACTGGTGCATGATGCGAAATAAGAATAATAAACATAATTAACAATTAAACATCAATAACAAAATGAAAAAGCTACTTACATTAGTCGCCGTCTTCATGATGGCAGTATGTGCTTCGGCACAGGATGAACAATTGACAATCTTCGTCGAGAAGTTCGTTAACAACAGTTCCCAGAAAGACATTCTCGTGCGTAACCTCCACGAGGCCATTATCTCCGGTCTCTCCGGCACCGGCCGACTCATCGTGATTGATGCCGGCAACTATGTCGGCAAACCCCTCCCTAAGGAGCGTCGCGATCGTGTCAAGGCCCTGGGTGAGAAATTCGACTTCTTCCTGGAGGGCACGCTGAACTCCGTCACATCAAAGCATGTCTCCACAAAGAACGGCTCCTACTATTCAGCCACCTCCAACTTCACGCTGATCCTCACCGACCCGCACACAGGTATCGAGAAAGTGAGAAAGGTCTATTCAAGCGAGTCTACCGGCGGCACCGACGAGGAGGCCATCCTGGAGTCAGTCACCAGCGCAAGCGGCTACATGAAGAGGTTTGTAGAGGACAACTTCAAGGTGGAAGCCGTCGTTAAGGGCCTGGATGATGTTGACCTGAAGAAGAACGTCGTAAAGACCTGCTATGTCTCCATCGGTGAGGATATGGGTATCGCCAAGGGCCAAATCTTCGAGGTGTTTGCCAACATCGAGGTGCTGGGCGAGCCAGTACGTAAGAAGGTGGCAGAGCTGAAGTGCGACGAGGTGCTCAGCGGCACTATGTCACACTGCTCCGTGAAGAGCGGCGGCGACCTGATCAAGAAATATTTCGACGAAGGCATTACCCTGACGGTTATCAGCCGCGCCAGAAAGCAGAGCATTCTTTCAGGAATAGGACTGTAAGCATATGATGAAGTACAAGAGACTGTTCTCCCTTTGCATCCTGATGCTGACGGCGATGGCACTCCACGCCCAGGACAGCAGGGTGAAAGTAGAACTGCTGACCATCGACGGGCCGAAGGCTATCTTCAGTTCCGAAGGCTACGGCAGCGACAAGAAAGATGCCATTGCTAACGCTCAGATAGAGGTTCTGAAGAAGGTGCTCTATGAAGGCGTGATGGATTTCAATGGCAGCTATCCCATCGTGAAGAGCGGGCGTGACACCAACGCGTGGCTGCGCCGCTTCTTCAACGAGGATGGCAGGAACACGGTCTACAAGGCATTCCTCGGTGAGGTCGAACTGGTAGGCGACTTCGATACGTCGCCCTCTGGTGAGACTCACTGCCATTCCAACGTCGTCGTCTTCCACCAGCGGCTTCTGAAAGACGCCGAGAATCAGGGCGTCACCAAGTCTGAGGGTGCACAGGTACCTGTCAAACCCACTGCCGGAAACCGCAAGGCCCCCAAGAGAACTTCGAAAACCTTTACAGACTAAGGCATGCTTTTGGAAAGCCTCCGAGGATGGATTAAGAGCAATCGGAAGACGCTGAGAGTCTCGCTATTGGTGAGCTTGACCATCACATTGTTCAGCTATGTGGTGGCCAACTCAGCCTATCCGATGGCGGGCGAATATGCTGCGCAGAAGGAAATCAGCGACTTTAAGAAGTTCTTCGGACAGCAGATGGACAACGTCCCCGACAGCCTGCTGTTCATCAACGTCTGCTACGACAAGCAGCTCACGCCCTTTGAGGAACAGGGCATGCCTGTAGGCGACCTGGTCATCACCGACCGTGGGAAACTGTTGCAGCTGCTGACCATCGCCAAGGAGGCCGACAACTACCGGTACATCTTCATGGATGTGCTCTTTGAACAAGGCATCGAGACCCCTACAGACTCTGCCCTCTTCCAGACCATCGCCTCCATGGACAGGCTGGTCATTCCCGTCCATCATGGGGTGACGCTGGCCGACAGCCGGCTCACCGCCAAGGCTGCCAACGCCGATTACCTCACCACGTGGAAGCAGCTGACCTGCGCCCACATCCAGTTCCTTCACGGTGACACCATTCCCTCCGTGGCACTTAAGATGTATGCCGACAGAAACCATCTCGACGGCTTCGGCATCACGCCACACTTAGGAGGACTATGGTACACCGACAACGGCCGGCTCTGCCAGAATGGGGCGACACTGTTTGTCGATGTCACGATTACAGGCAGTCTGTTCAACGAAGAGAGCCAGATGCGTGAGCGCAACTACATCTACCTCGGTGCCGACCTGCTCGACCTCGACTCCATCATCCCCGTCAAAGAGCAGATCGAGGACAAGATCCTTGTCATCGGAGACTTCAAGAGCGACGTCCACAGCACATACGTCGGTGCCCAACCAGGCTCCGCCATCTGCATCAATGCCTTTCTCATGCTGATGAAAGGGAAGCATCTTGTCAACTGGCTGGCAGTCCTGCTGCTGTTCATCGTCTATACCACCGTGGGCACTTTCTATCTACGCGGCACATCCTTCCAGGCTCTCTTCGCCCATCCGTGGCTGGGTGTGCTGATGTCATTCCTCAGCACGGCAACGCTGTTTTTTGTCATTGCCATCATCGCCTATTGGAACGGCATCGCCTTCAATATGTGGGTACCCACCACCATCTACTCGTTCATCGATACCTATGTGCAAAAACGTAACTTATATAAGAAGAAGAAAAATGAAAAGAATCTTGTCCATCATGCTCCTAAGCCTAGGGCTTAACATGACCTACGCCGACGATTTCAAAGTGCTTCTGGTCAACGATGCCAGCCTGAAATACAAGAGCGGTAAAACCGTGAAGGTCGGCGACGTGTTCAAGAGTGCCGAGGACATCAACTGGCAGAAAGAAAAACAGGCCGTCAAGGCATACAACATGACGACCAAGAAGCAGGTTATGTTTCTTGGCAAGAAGTATGTCCGTAAGTCAGGCAGCGAAACCATGGTCAACCAGAAATTTCTGTCCACCCATAGTCCCGGTGATACAATCCAAGCCAAATTGGCCAGCGTCTTTGCAAATGAGTATAATCTGCTCGACTCTATCATGGTAGACACCGAAGTAAACCTCGACGAGAAGAGTTTCTTCCAGGCCACATATAACTACGGCGACGCGAAGATTACCAAGCGACTCCCCCGCGAAAAGGGCATCGTAATCATCGACAGGTCCATCTTCACCATTGGCAACCAAAAACTGGAGCCCCGCGACATCTACCTCTCCATCGATTACGTCAACGAACTGATGGTCAGCACCCCCGTCAAATACGGTATTGACTTATTCGTCATTCCCGAGAAACTCGAGTGAGCAGGATGATCAGATTTCTTCCCCGTTACATGGGCCTTTTACCCAACGCCAGTAGGCTTTCCCTTCCCATTAGCACAAATCCCCGCAGGGCATTTTCAGCCTTGCGGGGATTTGTAATTATTGGTTATATACTCGCCGATAGTGGCGGCGTTCCAAGAAACACATGAAAGTCTGCTCCAAATACCAGTAGATGGCGAGGGCAGCTTGACAAGCGGCGATGTAGAAGGCAATCAGCTTCTTGTCGGGAATCAGTTCCACCAGGTTCAACGTCAGATAGGTGTAGATGATGAGCAGGATCACCGTGTAATTCTCCTGCATCATCCGCTGGACGTTGTGGACATGATAGTCGATAATCTCACTGACGAGCTGTCGTGTCTCAGGATGGTCTTTCCCCAAGCAAGTACAGAACATATCGTAAGCCTTCTCATAGTAATAATCAGCAGGGCCACGCTTGCAGATTTCAAGACTGGCATCGAGGTTCATAAACTCCAAGAGATCGTAATCATCTTCATTATAGCCGTCAACCTGTTTGTATCTGGCATAGCCCCTTGCCTTCTTGATGAAATCACGGGCCAAAGCGAGAGTGTTATCTTTGTCTTTCATCATATACTTATCTAGGATTGATGAAAGAGGGTACCGTCAGGCGCTGAAGCCTGACACCACTTTGTGGTGGGGTTTCAGCGGGGCGGCTTGGGGACGGAAGCGCTCGAAGGCCTTCGCGACGTCGGAGGCTTCGATGCGCTGGAAGTCAACAGAGAACGCAAAGAGATCACCATCGGAATTCACGGCGGAGGCGTCACCTGCATTCATGGCGGAGATGACACGATCGGCCATTGCGGGGATGATGCCGTTGCGGACGAACTGCTCTATCCAGCGAGCGTTGCCGAAATGTTGGTCCTTCGCCTTCAAGGCCTGGTCGATGGCGCTGCGCATCTCCTTGGAGGCCTCGGGAGAGAGGGTGTAGTCATCTCGCTCGAAGAGCCGCATGGCAATCTCCATCAGCTGGGCGGCACTGTAGTCGTCGAACTGGTAGCGATAGGGGAAACGGCTGGAGAGTCCGGGGTTGGAGTTGAGCATGGCGTCCATCTCCTGGGTGTAGCCCGCGAAGACGATGAGCATATCGGGGTTGGGCTGCGTGAGGACGGTGAGCAACGAGTCGAGCACACGGGCGCCGAAGTCCTTCTTGTCGTCGTTGCTGACGCTGAGGTTGTAGGCCTCGTCGATGAAGAGCACATTGCCCTTGGCTTCCTCGAGGATGCCCTTCATGTTCTCCTCCGTCTGTCCAATATACTGTCCCACGAGACGTGTACGATCTACGGCGATGACCTCACCCTTGGAGAGGAGTCCGAGGGAGTGGTAGATTCTGCCGAGCTTGCCAGCGACAGTGGTCTTGCCTGTGCCGGGATTGCCTGTGAAGACGCAGTGGTAGACCTGTTCCTCGCTGTTACGGAGCCCCCTGCGGCTGCGCTCCTGGAAGAGTCGCGTCTGATTGGCCATCGACTGTATGCCTTGCTTCACATTGTCGAGTCCGATCATCTCACGCAATTCGCGCATGCTCTCCTCGAAAGGCGAGCCCTTGCTGGTGAGTTTGTCGAAGGGGATGTCTTCTTGCTGAAGCAGCGTGGTCTCGTCATCCGCCATGAGGGGAATGGCGCGCTGGAGGAACCTTGGTCTCACCTCTTCGGCGATGAAGCGCCGGATGTCGTCGCGCGACCAACCGGAGAGTGCGCCTTGCTCCCAGCCTTGGATGATGGTGCGTGCGACGCGGTCTTTCGTGGCGGCGGAGGGTGCGAGATTGCTGACGAGGAGTTCGCGGTAGAACACCTGCACGAGGTCGAAGGCGGTATAGGGCTCCTGCTCAATCACGCTCTTGGCGTTGAAGAGTCGTCGCAGCGATGGAAAGAGTTCCATCAGCTGGTCGGTCTCCTGTCGTGAGCCGCAGAGCCAGAGGAAGGTCTTGCCGTAGGAGCAACGCACCTTGTCGATGACCTTCCGCATGATCACCTTGCCGCTGGCTCCCGTGAGCTCGCTGAGGTGAGTCAGACAGAGAATCTTCATGTCGCAGTCCTCAATCTCCTCGGGCAACAGCTCGTAGGGATTGGTGCGCGAGACGTCGAAGAGTGTGGCGCAGTCGATGCAGTTGAGCGTGTAGTCGGACAAGATGTTCTGCTGGAACAGTTTGAGGATTCCCGTCGACACGTCGTTGTTGCGGGTGTTGATGATCAGGTTGCCTTCTGGCTGGAAGGCCTCCCCTCCGAGCTCCTTGCGGAACTCGTTGTACAGGAGCAGCAGCCGTTCCTGCATCATCTTCTGTCGGAACTGGGCCATGCCAGGCTGTCGGGCCACCATGTCCCATTCTGTTTCAATCGTCTGCATGCAGGAGGTCAGCGTGTGCTCGATGCCATAGCTCTGGCAGGCGACAGGCTTTCCAGCCTTGACATTCAGAAGATCATCGAGGGCAAAGTCGACGCGCACAAGGCTTTCGCCTGGGCCGACGACAAAAAGGATGTACCGTCCGGGCAGCCAGATGTTCAAGCTGGGAATCTCGTAGGAGGCCTTGCGCTTGGTGTGCTTCTCCTCGCAGCCGGCATCGCTGGCGCACATCGGATAGTAGGTATCGGTATAGACATAACAGGTGAAGCGGTGGTTTCTCAATTCAGCACCTGACCTCGCCCTCAAGGTAACGACTACGGGGCCCTCGCCATACACTCCCTTCTCGCAGCCGGGCATCACCTCCACATCGATGGAGGTCACATCATCAATCCATTGTTGCTTTTCATGGTCAGATTTCATCAGTACGTCGGCCACCCTGTTGTCAATCGGTCTCGGGAAGGGGAGCCCTGACGGTTCAGCCTCATCAGGCTCATCAAAGGTGTCCGTGGTGTCCAGGTCGTCTTCATCATCGTAGTCCAGAGCATCGTCGATAAAGTCCTGGAGCAACTTTTCAAAATCATCATCATACTGTGTCTTGTCATTCTTCATAAATAAAGAAAGATTTTTGTTTTTGTTGAAAGGTTATCGTATGCCCCTCTGGAAAAGGGCGCAAGTGGTATTTGGGCAACAGTGTAAAAACCGCTGTCCAGTAAGGTTCACAGAAACTTGACTCGAAGTCTCTATCACAAAACGTTATTGTTGTTCCAAAATGTCAAAGAGCGTACGATCCCGCCGGCTTCCTATCAGCCGGTGCATAAATTTACTGAGTTTTGTGATACGTTTTCTTGATTGTTATGTTTAAAATTGACGCTGCAAAGATAAGCAAAAATCCCGATACTTATTTGGTAGGTATCGGGATTTTTATTCAGAAAATATGTTTTTTAACACATCCTCGCGGGCGTAATAATATAAGGTACGCGAAACGGTCAGTCATCGGCGAGGGTGAAATCGAGCTGCTTGCGCTCAAGGTTGGCACGGGCCACCTGAATGCGGATAGGATCGCCGAGCTGATACTTCGTGTGATGACGACGGCCTACGATGACGAAGTTCTTCTCGTCGAAGTCGTAGTAGTCGTCACCCAGGTCGCGGATGGGGATCATACCCTCGCAGTGGGTCTCGTCAATCTGGGCATAGATGCCGTAGGAAGTAAGACCGGAGATATGGGCATCGTAGGTGTTACCGATCTTGTCGGCCATGAACTCCACCATCTTGTACTTGATCGAGTCGCGCTCTGCATTCTGCGATACCTGTTCCATGTCGGAGCAGTGCTCGCAGTACTCCTCGTACTTCTCCTTATTGGCCGAGCGTGCGCCACTCTGGTATTTCGTCAGTAGGCGGTGCACCATCATGTCAGGATATCGGCGGATGGGCGAGGTGAAGTGGGTGTAGTAATCGAAGGCCAGTCCATAGTGTCCAATGTTGTGGACGCTGTATTTCGCCTTCATCATCGCACGGAGGGCAACAGTCTCAATGGCATTCTGCTCACGAGTTCCCTCGGCATCGGCCATCAGGGCATTGAGTGATTTCGTGATGGCACCCTTCGTGCCGCTGGTCTTCACCTTATAGCCGAACTTCGAGACGAACTGACGCAAGTTCTCGAGTTTCTGGGGATCGGGTTGGTCGTGGATACGATAGGGTAATGTCTTGGCCTTCACGCCCTTCTTCACACGGCCGACAGACTCTGCGACTGTCTTATTGGCAAGCAGCATGAACTCTTCGATGAGTTTGTTGGCATCTTTCGAGGTTTTGAAGTAAGCTTTGATGGGTTTGCCCGTCTCGTCGATGTCGAAATGGAGCTCCTCACGGTCGAACTTCACGCTGCCGTTCTTGAAGCGGGCGGCACGGAGTTTCTTGGCGAGGGCATCGAGTTTGATG
>JAEEGH010003278.1_pt1 | contig 42791 bp, 32 predicted proteins | sample 9134181 | NCBI WGS metagenome assembly JAEEGH01 (sample SAMN16246544, study PRJNA631951) | gut metagenome | biome: gut microbiome; feature: rumen; material: DP-attached | host: Bos | place: Iran: Karaj | collected 2018-10 | reverse complement strand
GGAACGTCGGCAGGGAAGGCACTGCGATAGGCCGAACGGATATGCTTGGGGAAATCGTTCCAGCCACCGCCGCGCACCACTTTGTATCGGCCTTCCTCTGGATTCGTACCGTATTCGGCATACCAGTCCCACGTCCATTCGGCCACGTTGCCGTGCATGTTGTGCAGCCCGTAGGCATTGACGGGATATTCCGTGACCGCCACTGTATGTTGCAGGTAGCCGTTCACCCAGCGTCCGCTGGCATCGTTGTTGTAGCCGTAGGCATTATAGCAGTTGGCATCAGAGTCGTGAACATAGTCGCCAAAGCTGAACGGTGTCTGCTTTCCGCCACGGGCCGCATACTCCCATTCAGCCTCCGTGGGCAGACGATAGCCGTTGGCATCGAGTCGCCATGTGACGGTGGTGCCATTTATAGTGTAACAAGGTGAAAGCCCCTCGCGCTGACTGAGCGCATTGCAGTAGGCGATGGCATCATACCACGTCACGTTCTCTACGGGCAGATTGCTGCCCTTTCGTTCGCTGGGATTATGGCCCATCACAGATTCATACTCCTGCTGAGACACTTCTGTAGCCGACATTAGGAAGTCCTGCACCGTCACCTCGTGCAGCGTCTCGTCGGCATCGCGTTCAGATTCAGTGGCGGGGCTTCCCATCTGGAACGTACCGCCTTTTACGAGCACCATCACGTCGGTCTGTGCATCAACTGTACATGCCGACATTGCCACCATCGCAGCCATTACCATTACTTGCTTTTTCATCTTACAACCTTCTTACCGTTCTTGCCTTGCAAGCGTCCTTCGGCCGAGCGCTTTATATAGATACCATGTTGGGGCTCCTGTGCCAGCAGTCGTCCGTTAAGGTCATAGATGCGGGCGGGGGCAGTCTCGATGTTCCGTGTCTCATTGATGGCCGTCACAGTATTGTAGCTGACGGCAGTCAACCAGTTCTGTATCAGCGATGCCCGACGAGAGTGATTGGAGTGGTTGATCCAGAGATTCTCGCTGAAGTATTTGCCGTCAGGTACAAGACGTTTACAGTCGTCGACCACACCACTGATGCCGCTGCTGGCACTCGATACTATCAGACCGACATTCTTGCCTGCCATCTGCCCTCCGCAGTTGAAGAGGTAGGTCTGCATGATGGCTGCCATCTGGCTCCACCAGAGGGGCGTAACGATGATGATGGTTTCGTAATCGTTCAAAGATGTCGTTACGGGGTCGATGGCAGGATAGCTGCTAGCATCGTTAGGGTTGGCCTTGATGGCATTGAGCAACTGTGTACCCAATGCGTAATTGTTGGCCTCGTACTTCAGTCCCTTCTCGGCTGGTTGAATCTCCAGCACGTCAGCCTGAATCTGGCTGGTCAGCGTGGTCACAATCTCACGGCAATAGTTAGTGTAGCTGTAGTACACCACAAGTGTCTTTGCCGTTGTGCCTGTACACAGCAATGTAAGCATGGCACAAATGAAAAGCATTTTTTTCTTCATGATAATTTTCGATTATTCCATACTGTGTTCCCAACCGCCACGTGTGTCAATGCCTGTGGCATCGGCCAGGGCTTCGAGTTTGGAAACCTCTTCTGCAGTCAACTGAATCTTTGCGGCCTCGGCAGCCTCGACGACGTGACGCTCCTTCGTGGCTCCGATGATGGGCAGCGTACCCTTGGCGATGGCCCACGCGATGCCAATCTGCGAGCACGAGGCACCATATTTCTGTCCGATAGCGGTCATCTCATTTGTCAGCGCCTCCAGCTGTGGCAGTACGGGGTTGTACTTCTTGCCGCGGTCGCTCTCTATAGGCAGCGGGTTCTCCTTATTATATTTACCAGAGAGTGCTCCCTGCTCCAGTACCATGTAGGCCCAAAACTCGATGCCGTTCTCCTTGCAATAATCCAACACGCCACCTTTCTCTGATGAACGGTAGAGTAATGAGAAATGGTTCTGTACGGCACTCACCTTGAAGCTAGCCTCGCCTAGAATCTCGTTGGCACGCTGAATCTCCTTGATGTTGTGATTCGACACGCCCACGCGCTTCACCTTACCCGACTGCAACAGGGGAATCAGTCCAGGAGTCCAACGCTCCACGTCCATGGGATTGTGAATCCAGTAGATGTCAATATCGTCGCAGCCCATACGCTCGATAGAGGCATCGGCCATCTTCTCCACACTGTTGTCAAACATCTCAGCAAGCTGTGGAGTGAACTTGGTTGACACCTGCACACTCTCACGCTTCTCACCAGCTACGAAAGTTCCGAGAATCTTCTCCGACTCGCCCATGCCATAGACGGTAGCTGTGTCCCAGAGGTTCAGTCCTGCTTTCATGGCAGCGTCGAACACAGGCTTCAGGTTCTCTACGTCAGTCTTACTCCCAAATACGGCGTCTCCACCGAATGCTCCTGCGCCCCAAGCCCAGGTTCCTAATGCAATCTTACTCATATCTTCTTACTGTTTTTTTTATTTGATGGTGCAAAGGTACGACGATTTCGTCATTCATAGCCTAACTGATTTACTGATATATCAACCGATTTTACGGATTTAGCAGATTTTTCGCTTTTATGTCGAAAAAAATGTGTATCTTCGCCCCCGTTATGGAGAAGATATTAAGAGTTCACCACGTCAACGACTATGCCCGATACATTGGTGCACCGGAGTTGCACCCACTCGTCTCAGTCATCCACTACGACGAGCTGGAGCATTGCCGCCACTCGCTTAACAACTATGATGTGTATGGTATGTTTATCGGTGATGAAGAATTGGAGGATCTGTCGTATGGACAACTCCAATATGTCCTGCAACGCCATGCTTTGATGTGCGTAGCTCCAGGTCAGATTGGTGGCAAAACTGATACAGGTGAGGAAATACATACCAAAGGCTGGGCTCTGCTATTTGATACCGAACTGTTGCGCAGCACCGAACTTGGCCGTCGCATGGCCGACTATCATTTCTTCTCCTATACCACTAGCGAGGCCCTGCTGCTGACACCTGAACAACGGCAAAGCATCGTCTTCCTGTTGGACGAGATTCGTAAGGAACTGCTTCACGATGAGGACAGCCATACCATCCGCATCGTAACCTCGCAGATAGAACAGGTGCTGGAACTCGTAGCTCGCTATTACGCGCTCCAACTCTCCACGTCAGTCACTTCGACAAACTCAGACCTGTTGCCTCGCTTCGAGCATCTGTTGCGGAAATACTATGACGACGGCTTGCAGCGACAAATGGGGCTGCCTACCGTGAAATACTGTGCCCAGCAGTTGTTCCTTTCTCCCAACTATTTTGGTGACGTGATTCGTGAACTGACGGGCGACTCAGCCACCTCTCATATCCGCCGTTTCATTATGCAACGTGCCCAGCAGCTCCTGATGAGCGGAGCCACCATCTCTGAGACGGCCGAGAGTCTCGGATTCGACTATCCCCAGCACTTCACCCGCCAGTTCAAGAAGCATTATGGCGTTACTCCATCCGACTTCATTAGGAAGTTGTTTTAATATTCATATAGTCTGATGTGCAGTAATTTCCATTCGCCGACACCAATGCGGGCGTGACGGCCTTGGTGGGTCTGGTCACCGTTATGGCGACGGAGATACTGCATCGTGCCGTCATCCGAAATGCTGACTTCATCGACGGAGAGGAGACCTAGGCGTTTGCCATTGAAGTGTCTGTTCAATGTTGGGCTTTTATTTCCGCCTGCTTCAGCAAAGCCATCTTCACCTAATTGTTTCTTTTCCTCCTGCTGCTTCTCCGTAGGTGTCTTGAAGTCGACGACCACACCGCTGCCCACCAACAGATAGTCGTACTTACCCAGGCGGATGAGCATGGCGCCGCCCTCTGGCCACGTGCTGCCGTCGGTGGCGCGGGGATCCCAAGGAAGGGTGAAGAAGTGGCGACTGGTAATCATCACGCCTTCGTCGCTGATGATGCGTTCCCGGTCTTCCTGATCGAAGAGCAATCCCCAGGTATTCTCTGTCTGCTTCACATGGGATACTTGCCGCAACAGCGAATAGGCTTTTGTAACGGATTCTGTCTCTTCAGGACTGGCCTGGTCGATGGCGAAGGGGGAGAAACCGAGTGCCTGATGCTCTCCGAAGGCATAGAGGGCACGCACGCCGCTGTTCTCGCAGCAACGGCTCTCTGGGATAAAGAGGCGATTCTTGATCTTTCCACCATCTTGCGGACGCAGAGGCATGGCATACTGTGCGCACCACATCTTGAAGCCGGTGTCATAGATGTCGGGGGCGAGCAGGTCGATGCTGGGCGCTCCCTCATGCCAGAAATCGATGAGATGGGCTAAGGGGCCTGCCGAGGGATATTCGCCCGGCCGGCGCCCACGACTGTTCATCGCGGCATTCACGTAGAGCGGCATGTCGTGAATCTCACGGGCAGCCCTGGCCAAATGTTCCACATAACGGGCGTAACTCAGCGCCATAAACTTCTCGTCGGCATATTCGTCCGTGCCGTAACGCTCAGCCCACCTTTCTTGACGATACGCCTTTTCTGCCAGCGGTGAGTGGTCGCGGGCCGACTCCAGCATGCCGATCTCGTTTTCTATCTGCATCATGATGACCACCTCGCGCTGCGGGTCGCGCTCCTTGATATGCCACATCAGCGCAGAGAAGGCTTTCAGGTCGGCCTGCAGAACATCGTCGCTGAAGCATGAGGCTATCTCCATCTGCTTCCCCTCGGCGGTCATAGCCCGTGGGAACCGCTTCGGGGATTGCTTGAACCAGCCAGGCGCATAGCATGACATTGAGTTCTTCCATGCCCCGAACCAGAGCGGAACAATCTTCAGTCCCTGCCGTCGGGCCACGTCGATGGCGCCATCGACAAGCGTAAAGTCCATCTCGTCTTCCACGGGTTCGAGTAATTCCCAATAGACGGGCATCAGCACCGTGTTCAGTCCCAGTGTCTTCATACGTGGCAGCACCTCCTCGATATCCTTCACCGAGGTCGCTGCCGAGTTGCTTAGCTCGCCGCCAAGAATACGGATCTGCGAGATGGCATCGTCTGCTCGCAACATATTTGGCACGAGCATCATGATGATACTCAACAACAATGCCGGCAGAATTCTGTCTTTTTTCATAAATTCGTCACTTAGATATTGGCTTTATTGTCAGGCGACGCTCGTAGCGGGCTGGCTTGACCTGATAGCCAGGCAGTACATAGCAGGCCGTGCAGCCTACGCCAGTGGTGTTGTAGTCCAGGTTGAGGGTGATGCCGTCCTGCTGGCGGAGTTGGTAGGTATATACTGCCTTCGTCAGGTTGTCGGTGCTGTAGTGGTAGGCGTTGAAGTTGAACGGCTTGTCCATCGCGAAGCGCAGTCCCAGACCTTTGTCGCTGCTTATGGCAAGCCAGCGGTTGTCACAGCGCAGTCCACAGTCCTGCGGTATGAGGTAGGGTTCGAACATATCGTCCACCGTGCGCTCATAGATGCCGATGGCGTAGCCGGTCTTGCGGTCGGGATAGTTCTCCTCAGGGCCGCGACCGTACCACTTCACCTGCTGCATCGGGTCGATAAGCGTCATGGTCAGTCCGATGCGGGGCAGGAGCGCTGGCATCGAGCCTTCGGGTTCGAGGATGTGATGCAGGGCGATGGTGCCGTCGCCGTTGATGCGGTATTCATAGACCTCGGAGAAGCCCGAATAGCGCAGGCCGGTGATGTAAGCATCGAGCGTCGTGTTGACGGGAGCCCCGAACTGCGAGAAGCAGCGCACGTTGACATACACCTGTCCGTCTGCCTCGAAGGCTTGGCAGGAGATGGGGATACGGGTGATGGCGTCGAGGTTGTTGCTATAGAACTCGTTGGCTATCTGTGCGCCGTTCCAGGCCTTGCGGTTGTTGTAGGTGATATTCCATTGATCCCAGCCGTCAACTTCAAGTGCCAATGGTGCGCGCCAGACGTTCAATTGGAGTGGTGACTTGAGTAGTTCCTGTCCACCCTGACGGATACTGAAGAGCTGGCCATCAGGTGTGAAGGTATAAGAGAATCCTTCTCCGCTCACGGTGATGGAGTCATTTGTCCGGCTCAACACCGCCTTCCCAACGGTCTTGTCAGAGGGTACAGCCAGTTGCCGCCAGGGCAGTTCCAACTGGTCCCAAGCTGCGACGTGTCCCTTCTGCGCCCAGATTTCGTCGGCTTTCAGCGCACTGGTAATCATCAGGCGGTATTCGCATCCCGGCTTGACGGCGGGGCGGCTGTAGGGCAGTGTGACGACTTTCTTGCTGAGGGGCTCCACATCGGGACTGAGCGTGCCCTGCTGTAGACAGGTGCCGTCCTCATAGAGTTCCCATCTCATAATATAATAAGAGGTGTTGAGGAAGTGGTTCCTGTTCCATATCTCCACCGTCCCGTTGTCGGCACTCAGCAGCCGGCATGATATGGGCTGGGCTGCTTTCTTCATCTGCCAGATTTCCGGCTGAACGGTACGGTCAGGCCATATCGTACCGTAAGTGCGGGCACCGATGCCATAACTGAAATAGGTGCCCTCCTGCTGCTCGCTCTCGAAGTTGAGATTGAGTAACTGGCCCGACGCATCGGCAATGATGATATTGTCCATCAGCGCGTCGCAAATATACACGTGGGTGTCCTGTCCGTGGGTCTGTTCGTTGCGGCCTATGTTCACGGGGAACGGCGCGTTGATGATGTAGCCCTGTGCCTCCATCTGTGCCACCTGTTTACCATCGATGTTCACAGTCATCTGTTTACCGTCGTAGCAGGCTTCCACATGGTGCCACTTGTTTTCCCAGTCGGCAGGCAGCGGAGCCGTCAGTTCGTACTTGTGGTTCGTGGGCGCAGACCTTCTGCCGAAGGGACGGGCTTCGTTTTGTGCCCCTGCTGGAGCCTTGTCGGTGTTGATGTAGAACACCAGTTGCTCCTTGCCGTTCTGCTGCACGCCGAACTGCCATTCTCCCTTGGTTACGAATGAGCCGCAGGAACTGATGAGCTTGCGGGGACAGACATCGAAGCTGACGGTCAGTGTGCTGCCGGTCAGTTCCAGACAGTCGTCGCGATAGACCTCCACCCACTCGTCGTGGCCGCTGAGGTCAATCACATGATTTTTATGGTTACGGCTGTCGGCCACCAGTTTGGCGTTGCCCATGATATGCGCCATGACATCATGGCCCGATTTATCTATGAGTTTGCGTGCAGGCTGCGTGAGTCCCGGCGACATGAAGTCCCAGACAGCACCGCCGATGCAGCGCTCGTGGGTATAGACGGCGCGCCACATCTCGTCGAACATACCGCCGCTGTTGCCGGCCACCGATATATATTCATCCATGAACGACGGGCGCTCGTCACCGTCACCGTGCCGGCCCACTCTGAGGTCGAGTGCCAGCGCCGTCGGATAGCGCGGCCCGATGATGTCCTCGGCGGGATGGCTGTAGGCATTGCCACCGTACATCCACCAGCGGGTGTGGTCGTATTTGCGTCCTTCGGCTATCACCTCGCCGATATTCGGCCCCTCACCGCTCTCGTTGCCGGCACTCCAGAAGAGCACCGCTGGCTGGTTGCGGTCGCGCAGCACCATGCGGCGCACACGCTCACGGTACATCGGTATGAATCGCTTGTCGCCCGAAACCCATTCCGTGGCATGCGCCTCAACGCCGGCCTCGTCGATGATATAAAGTCCGTAGCGGGCGGCATACTCCAGATAGCGCGGCACAGGCGGATAGTGGCTGGTGCGCACGCCATTGAATCCGAACTGCTTCAGGATGGTCATATCCTTCTTCACCAGTTCGTCCGTCACGGCGTGGCCGTTGTCGGGATCCTGCATGTGAGAGCACTGCGCATTCACCTTCAGGGGCTTGCCGTTGAGGTAGAACACGTTGTCGCGCATCTCGGTCTCCTTGAAGCCCACGTCTTGACGGGCATCTTCGGGTGTGCTTTCCGACAGACGCTTGCCCGTGGCGGCATCCACGAGATACATCTTGAGGTTATACAGATTCGGTGTCTCTGCCGTCCATTTCAAGGGGTTGCTGATATGCTTGCTCATGTTCAGCGTCATTGTCCATTGACCATTAACCATTGACCATTGACCATTAACCATTGACCCAGAACCACTCTCCAGGCGAGTCACTTCCTTGCCGTCGGCATCCGTCAGCACGGCCTGCACCTTGAGGGGTGTCGTGACGGGCTGCGCGTCATAACTTCTGACGGTCACCTCGATGTTCAGGTCTGCATCGCGGTAATCCCGGTCCAGGTCGGTGGTCACGTACCAGTCGAACAGGCGGGTTTTGGGCGTGGCATAGAGCCACACATCGTCGAAGATGCCGGCCAGCCGCCAGTAGTCCTGACCTTCGAGGTAAAAGCCGTCGCTATATTTGACGACCTTCATGGCCAGCGTGTTGCGGCCCTTCTTCAGATAGCGTGTGATATTATACTCGGCAGGCTCCTGAGCCCCCTCGTTGTAGCCCACCTCCTGACCGTTGACCCAGAGGAACGATGCCGAAGCCACCTTCTCGAATCGCAGGAATACCTCCTCGCCGCTCCAATCGGCGGGAACGGTGAACGTGGTGCGGTAGGCGCCTGTGGGGTTGTAGTCACGTGGTGTCTTTGGCGGATCGGCCTTGAACGGCGCGGCCACGTTGCGGAACAGCTGGTCACCGTAGCCCCTCATCTCCCAGTTCGACGGCACATCGATGGTTGCCCATTTCGCGTCCGGGAATTTCTCGTCGAAGAAATTGGCGGGTATCTCCTGCGGCGTGTCGGCGTAGCAGAACTTCCACCTGCCGTTGAGCAGGACGTGATGCCCCGGGATGTAGTACGCGCGGCTTTCCTCCTGTCCGCATTCAAACACGTCGAGGTTCTCGATGTAATGATACAGGTCGTCGAACCCTTTCGTCTTCTCTGTCTGTGCCGATACCGCCATCATGGCCGGTATCATCAGCAATGCCGTGAATAACTTTCTCATAAGTCGATTCGTTGTTATGCCGTTAATGATTCTTTTTGAGCCTTTATAACTTAAATGATGTTGCAAAGTTAATCATTTCGGATGAAAGATAAGGAATTCTGCGTAAATTTAACATAAAATCTATGGTTACCGCAATTCTCCCTCTCGTTGTTTTGGGCACCATCAAAGACTTCCCGAAACGTTAAAAAAGCATATCGCCGTGTGGAAATTTTAGTAGACATGCTTGAAGTGTCGACGATAATTCGTATATTTGCAGCGACGAATCTGAAACAGCATAAAACTATATCCATAAGACTATATGATGAAGAAAATGGTTAAAAACATGATGATGGCAGCAGTGACCGCAATGACAGTCCTGCCCGCACAGGCAGGAAAGTACCAGCACTTTAAGGTTTCGACCTACATCCGGGCACAGGACGTGGCTCGGATGGCGGACGACAAGTTCCTGAACCAGACTTGGGAGACGGTCAGCTCGCAGGTGGATCTCGACAAGATCTATCTCGAGACTCACCGCGATGCCTTCACTGTCGATGAGAAGACGATGACGAAGGTGATGCAGTTCTTCCGCTCGAAAGGCCTCGAAGTGGGTGGTGGCATCACCTACACCCGCTCTGAGCCTACTGACTTCGAGACCTACAGTTATGCCCGTCCTATAGAGCGCCAGCAAGTGAGACAGGTCGCAGAATATACGGCAAAGCTCTTCGACGATTTCATCCTCGACGACTTCTTCTTCATCGACCTGAAGAACGACGACGAGATTGCCGCCAAAGGCACGAAGAGCTGGACAGATTACCGCCTGAGGCTGATGGCCGACGCTGGCCGTGAACTGGTGTTAGAGCCTGCCAAGAAGGTCAATCCGAAGGTGAAGGTCATCATCAAATATCCGAATTGGTACGACCACTTCCACGGTCTCGGCTTCAACCTCGAGGAAGAGCCGCAGTACTTCGATGGCATCTGGACAGGCACCGAGACGCGCGATCCCGCTTCGGCACAGCACCTCCAGAACTACCTGAGCTATAACGTCGTCAGGTATTTCGACAATATCGCCCTAGGCAAGAACGGCGGTGGATGGGTTGACGCCGGAGGCATCCACATGAGCATGGACCGCTACGCTGAGCAGCTCCACCTGACGATGCTCTCGAAGACACCCGAGATCATCCTCTGGAACTACATGCAGCTGAACGACGTGAAGATCACCTCTCAGATGCGCGCCCCTTGGCAGGATGCTGGAGGCAACAGTTTCCGCTATGACGAGATGGTGGCGCCGTATCAGAAAGACGGCAAGACCGTCACCCCGACGACGATGGCGCGATTCGCCTCCGTCACCCTCCGCCAGACTGACCGCCTCGTCGGCCAATTGGGCAACCCCGTCGGTCTCGTCAGCTACAAGCCCTACCATTCCTCCGGCGAGGACTTCCTCCAGAACTACCTCGGCATGATCGGCCTGCCGATGGATATGCACCCCACATTCCTCAACGACCGCCAGCAGATTCTTCTGACTGAACAGGCAGCGAAAGACCCGCAGATTGTGGAAAAGATCAAGACACAGCTGAAGAAAGGTGGCGACGTGATCGTCACGACCGGTCTGTTGAAGGCTATCCGTGAGCAGCTCGCCGATGTCTGCGAGCTCTACTGCGGCGACCTGAAGGCGATTGTCAGCGACTTCGGCTTCGCTGGCAAGTCAGAGCGCGAGTTCATCATCCCGCAAGTGAAATACTTTACTAACGATGCCTGGGAAGTCGTCTCGGCTGGTCGCCCGCTTACCGGTGGTGTCTCGGGCTATCCCATCCTGTTGCGCGACACCTATTCTAAGGGTATGCTCTTCGTGCTGACTATTCCCGATGACTTCGGCAACCTGTACGACTATCCCGCCGGCGCACTCAACATCATCCGTCGGGCTATGAGCAAGGATGTCGGAGCTTATATCGAAGGCCCGTCGAAGGTGGCATTCTTCCCTTACGACAACCGGACGATGGTGGTAGAGAATTTCAATGATGAGGCCGTCTCATTGCGCGTGGTCATCAACAGCAAGATCAGCCACCTGCGCAACCTCCTGACTGGCGAACTGCTTCAGCCAGCCGTTCTGCCGAAGCCCGTACCAATGTGGGGCCGCAACCGCTTCTTCGGCTACCCCGACGGAGCGACGGTCTTCGACATCTCCCTTCCTGCCCATAGTTACATCGGCTTGGATTACGGACATGACTTTTGAAGAGAATTAAGTTGGGCCTGGCACACGTCAGTCCCAACATTCAAGTTCTTTTTCTATCTCTGGTAACTGGCACCGATGGAACACCGGTTCCTTGATACCTTTCCCCTTCTGGCTCCTGTAGTCATCGAGCAGCCTGAACACATATTTGCCAAGGGTAACAATAGCCACAAGGTTGCAAGCCGTAAGCATGGCCATACACAAATCGCCCAGGTTCCAGACTATTTCAAGACTGGCCAATGCTCCGAACACGACCACCACACCGCCAGAGAAGATACGGTAGATGGTAAGAACGGTATTGCTGGAGGTCATAAAACGGATATTCGCCTCTCCATAATAGTAGTTTCCGATAATCGAGGAAAAGGCAAAGAGGAGGATGGCCGCAGCTATGAAAATCGGGCCCGCCGAACCTATCTCAGAACCGAGAGCAGCCTGCGTAAGAGCGATGCCATTCAGTTCCGGGACGTTGTAGAGGCCGCTAATCAAGATAACGAATGCTGTACACGAGCAGACCAGTAACGTATCTGTGAAAACACCCAGAGCCTGAATGAGCCCTTGCTTGACAGGATGCGATACGGTTGCCGTTGCTGCCACATTGGGCGCACTACCCTCACCTGCCTCATTACTGAATAGGCCACGCTTCACACCGTTCATGATTGTTGCCCCTAATGCGCCACCTACCCCTTGTTCCAGTCCAAAGGCATTTGTAATGATGACTTTAAGCACATGGGGGATGTGCTCCAGGTTCATCAGGATGATCACCACTACCAGGATGAAGTAGCCGATAGCCATGACAGGAACGAGTACGGAACTGACGTTGGCAATACGGTGGATACCGCCAAAAACGATAGCCAGTGCCAAGGCTGCAAGGACAGGTCCAACCACCAAAGGATTCCAGCCGAACGCCTCGTGCATAGCCTGACAGATGGTGTTGGCCTGTATCGAGTTGTAGGAGAGTCCGAAGGTGATGGTGATGGCTACGGCGAAGAGATAGGCCATCCACTTGCTATGAAGACCATTTAGAATGTAATATGCCGGGCCACCTATGAAAGAATCGCCACGCCGCTCCTTGAAGAGCTGGGCTAACGTGGATTCCACGAAAGCCGTCGCAGATCCAAGCAGGGCGATGATCCACATCCAGAACACTGCTCCAGGGCCACCAACAGCAATAGCGGTAGCCACGCCAGCCAGATTGCCTGTACCGACCCTCGTTGCTACAGACACCGCAAAGGCCTGAAATGAAGATATGTGCTTGTGGTTTTTATTCTGGTCTGCCAGTCCTTCAGTCCCCGACGTAGCAGAATCCGTCAGGAGCCTGAGCATCTCCCCTATCATGCGGAACTGTACGCCCTTCGTTCTTAGGGTAAACCATATTCCGCATGCTACCAATACGCCGATAAGGACATATCCCCATAAGGCATCGTTGACTTGAGTGATCAGTTCGTTCATCATTATGAGTTCATTAAAACCGGCACAAAGATAGTGTAAATCGAACAAAATACCAAATTATTTTGAATGTTTCTGAGATGCAGCCTATCTTCAACAAAAGTTAAAGTGACGCATTCCTATCCGTATTTTATCAGATTTGACTAACTTTGCAACAAAAAACAAGCATGAAGAAGATCTTGTTCCTACACGGATTCTATGCCAGTGGCCAGTGCGTACCTGCGGTGGCTCTGCGCGAGGCTTTCGCGGGGCGTGCAGAAGTGATAACGCCCGACTTGCCGATGCACCCGAAAGAGGCGGTCAGATTCATCCGCGAATTGATAGACCGTGAACAGCCTGACCTCCTGATTGGCAACAGCTGCGGGGCGTTCTATGCTCAGATGGTGGCTCCCGTCGTGGGTATTCCAGCCTTGCTGGGCAATCCACATTTTAGGATGACGGAGTTCCTGAAGCAGCGCATCGGCGAGCATCAGTACAAGTCGCCACGAAAGGATGGCCAGCAGAACTTCGTCATCGACGAACAGCTGATAGCCGAGTTCGCCGAAATGGAGGCTATTCAGTTTGACAGTTGCAATCCCGACTTCAAAGACCGCATCTGGGGGTTGTTCGGTGAGCAGGACACGTTGGCGCATTTTGAACCGCTCTTCTTGGAGCACTACAATCACTCGTTCCATTTCCCTGGCGGTCATACCCCGACGGCAGAGGAAGTCCGTGACTGGTATGTGCCATTGGCTGAAAAGATTGAGAAAAAAGAGGCATGAGCATAAAATTGATTATATTCGACTTTGACGGGACACTGGGCGATACCCGCCGGAACATCGTCACGACCATGCAGATGGCCATCAAAGAGATGCAACTGCCAAGTCGTACTGAGGCAGAGTGTGCATCCACCATAGGCTTGCCGTTGGCCGGATGCTTCAGGACGCTGTTCCCTGATATTCAGGATGAACTCATCCCCCGATGTGCAGAGACCTATCGCAGAATCTTCAACGAGAATCTGCAGAAGATAACCCCGGAGGCGTTTCCTGGCGTTGTCAAGACCCTGAAAGCCCTGAAGTCACAAGGCTTTACACTCACGATCGCATCGTCCCGTTCGCGCAATTCCCTCACGGAGTTGACTCGCGACATGGGCATCGCCGACTACATCTCTTATTTAATAGGGGCCGATGATGTGAAAGAAGCGAAGCCCAAGCCGGAACCTGTGCTGAAGACACTTGCCGCGATGCCATTTGCTGCCAGTGAGACGCTTGTTGTCGGGGATATGGCGGTTGACGTTCTGATGGGAGCCAATGCGAGGACAAAGACCTGTGGCGTGACTTGGGGCAACGGAACCAGAGAGGATCTCAAAGAGGCCGGAGCCGACTTCATCATTGACAGAATGGAGGAACTCATTGAAATAGCAATGCAAGCCCAAGCGTAACAAGGGCATTCTCAATTAAAAGTTGAAAGGTGGAGGATTTTTTCTCTACCTTTTTTCTTTTATTTGAGTTTTTCTTCGTACCTTTGCACCCAAGCATCAAGAGCAGTGCCCGAAAGGGTGACTCGCCAACCGAGCAATGGAAGCCACGGTGGTCAGTACGATGTGGTAGTATTAACTTCAAAAAATTCCAATTATGCAACAGCACATTTATTACACCAAGTATGCCCTGCAGTTCGCAGACATGCAGATTCCAGAGTTAGTAACAGTATTCAATCGTCAGGTCGGCAATACCGGCTGGACTGGTATGCGTGCCTATCACGACCAGGCACTCATCGACGAGTTCCTGCGTCGCGGCATAGATGTTTCCACCGTCTATGATGGTAAGGGCATCAGCTTTGCCCATCCCGTTAGGTACGTTATTACCGACAAACGTCTGGCCACCATCGGCTGAAATCTCTCTTATATCAAATACTCCACCCTTGCCGTCTGCTCTTGGCATAGGTGAGGATATTATTAGTCCATTGGTTTAATCATGGATTCTACAAAAGCAACTTCACCATTAGTAAGTCCATATTTGCGGTATAATTCTTCATCTGTCCAAGGACGTGAATAGTCAAGATATGGAACAAAGCGGAAATTAGCCTTTGACATCTGCTGAGTAGAGGTAGACATCGCTACTAGTTCTCTTACAAAACGTGTCTTTAAATAATTGAACATGTTTATGCATTCCTCTTTTGTATCAAACACGCATAGCATCATGTATGTTTCGGTGCAAATTGTACCAGGCTCGAGAATCTCTAGAGTTGAGAAGATTCTCTTTTGGCCATTTTTATCTGTTTCTCCTGCATGCTCTGCAGTTAGACGGGATGTTATTATTTTCCATTTGTCAATCAAATCCTTATTTGTATTAACTAGTTCTCGGCTATATGTTCCCAAACCTCCATTGTATCTCAACCCAATATCTCCATTTTCTATAGGCTTTACATAAGTTCGAAGCCCAAAGGGTTTCTGAGAGAATACCTTACTATTCATGTATATAGGATTTGTTGACTGTACTTTGTTAAGAATATCTATCTCTTCGTCAAATCTAATAAGGACTTCTGACTCGCCTAGGTCTCTCATAGTTGACTTCTTGAAGTTGCCCTTGCACGAAACGAAGTTACAAAGGCCATTATAATCTCGATCTCTTAAGAAATAACAAACGCCACCTGCAACATCTACAGTTGGGAAACAATCATGTGGATCCACATAATCATAAAGAACTTTTAACTGCTTATCGTGCAACATGTCATCTCTGAACTGTTCCAGCCCTCTACCTCCGTTATACCATTTTGCAGGCATAATCATAGAGATATATTTAGATTTCATTTGCTTTGCTATATCAACGAAGCGATTATAAACAGGTACTGCACTAACACCTGCTCCACCATCCATGACCATATAAGGAGGATTGCTAACTATTGCATCTAACTTCATATTCGTATTATCATTGATTTTCCAGAACCGTTTACCATCGCGTAAAGTATTGACAACGACCTCTGGGCATTCTGTTATGTTCTTGACTAAATCATTATAAAATTGAGCATTGACTTTTGTGTCGCGGAAACCAGCAAGCGTTCGCTTTGTTATACTTTTCGCCATTTTTGTTTTACACACAACAAGAAGATTCTCTTCTATAGTAGCATCCCACAAATTCATTGCAAATCCATGTGATACTTCACCATATTTTGCCTTCGCGACTTCCACTCTAGCACGATATATATTGTATGCCACATAAAGTGGATAGAGCCCGCTCTTGGAGTTGATCTCTAGAATATGTGAATCCGGTCGAAAAACACTTTCAGTAACTTGACCTTGATCTACAAATCGTGGGATAGAGATTATATCTTTAAAATCTTCATCATAAAAACACCAACCACCAAGGCAATCGCTCATGTGCATGTTTACAACTTTCCAAGGAGTAAGTACAGTCTCTTTATCTGGATTACGGAATGTATTAAATATTGCTGCAATACGCTCTATACGTTCTTCAATGGTAAACTTATCAGCAGCACGAGCCATCTCTCGGATACGTTTGCCTGCTTCTCGGAAGATGTCAGAGTCGTAATACTTCTTGAAACGGTTGAAAGTCTCTTTCGTTACGTCCTTTGGCATGAACTCCTCCCATGATTGAGGGTCAATTAGTGAGGTGAAATTATTCAACGTAATTTCTTCTTCCTCATTCTTTAACTCAGCACCATAGATAAGTAATGGCATTCGAATACTGATACCACGAAGAATACTAATCGCATTACGCCGATTGTCTTGTTTCTTTTTGTCCTCTTCCAATCTTCTTTTTTCCTCATCAGTCAACTCTCTTTTAGGTTTGTTCTTAAGACGTTCTATCTCTTCGTATTGTTCTTTGTCATAGCCCTGATTGTTTACATCAATTTCACTTGATTTAGCCATCGCCTTTGTCCTACCAATAGTCTTCTGCAAATCGGCAAAGTCCTTTAGATCAACTTCTGTCAGTTTCAATAGTTCATCGTTATAAAGTGCACCATCTTCAAAGCCACACTGAACGACCTTTTCTATCTGAGCGCGTTTCAGCTGACTCATCATCTTGTTCACGTCATAAGGCTTCATTTGGCTACCCACAATACTGATGATGGGGCAGAAATTGAGGAAGTCGCCCAATATCTTCCTGTCTTCATCTGTCTGCTTTCCAGCCTTGGTCGATACTTTTGCAGCTTCTGCCAAAACACGGAGTGTTCGGTCAGGGGCAAAGTCAAAGGCATAGCACTCTTCTTTCATACGCCCGTGTTTCTCATAGGGGGTCTGTACACGGAAGATAGTTTGCATATATTGAGCTGCACTTGTACAATATGAACCAGAAAGCATGAAAACGCCAGTCCAAGGTTTTACGCTAACACCAGTAGTTAAACGACCACAAGACAACGTAATAGTGTTTGTTTCATCTGGGTCTGATCCAATGGCAGAGTTAACTGCCTTCAGAGCCTCAGTTGTTTCCTGGTCTTCATCGCCGTCGCCAGCAACGTTCACTACTTCATAGAGACCAAACACACGGTGTTTCTGCAACTTCGCGCTTAACGCTTTAGCAGCTTTCACACCTGGGACTAGCCATAACGTATGACGGAAGATACGACGGAACTTGTCGTTACTATATGGATAGAGGCTGTCTTTGTCGTCTCTACAAAGTAGGTCGAGAAAGCGGTCAACGTCGCCATTATGAATAAATGTACCATCATCCTTCGTACGGAAAAATTCGCGGAAGTTAAAGGCTCGCTCATCTTCGATATAGTCACTTTCTGTCATCAGCGTACCGAGGTCATAGGTATAAATGTTGATGGCTGGTAGTGAAATATAAGGATTAGGAATGTATGGATTATCTACCTCCCAAGCTTGCTTTGCCTGTTGTTCCATGACATAATCCCAAGTAAAAATGTCGCTCTCGTCATAATCATCGAACAAATTGTATGGAGTTCCTGATAGTTGGAGTTCTTTTGTACCGGGCTTTTCTAACTGTTCAATAACGCTTTGTCCTAACTCTGTCTTTGTTCCTTCATGGGCTTCGTCAATAATGATAAAGTCCCATTGAGTATTGAAAAGGTGCTCGTTTTTCTCGAATTTGCCACCAACCTGTGCCGAACCTCTAAGGTTCTGTATAGAGGCAAAGTAGATATAGTGTAGGCCTTTAGACACTCCACCTTCCAACTTATCATATCCTTCACCAGCATTTAACGAACCAAACTTGAAATCATCACGGTCACAAAAAACCTTGTTAAACTCATCAAACCATTGGACATCCACTACGGGACGATGGGTAATAATCAATGTCCGTTTATAATTCTCCTCTTTGATAAGTTGTAAAGCTGCAAGTGTCTTGCCAAAGCGCATCTTGGCATTCCAAAGCATACGACCACTCTTGGCAAGTCGTTTCTTAGTGCGATCCACGGCATCACGCTGTTCACGACGCAATATTATGGGAGTAACGTTTTTAGTTACATCACTTGGTAACAGACACTGCTCGCCATGCTTGACGGCTTGGATAGCTTTCTTAACTGTAGCCAAATCGCAACAATACCATTCATCGGCTCCATCAACACCTGTAAAGACTTTCTTCTTAATACCACTACGCTCTAAAACTCGATGCACTTGCTTGTCATTGAACGTCATAATCATGCCGCTCATACGAAAAACCGTGTCATCGGTATGGAGCAGCTGATATGCTATGCCAGCCGTTTGAGTGTACCGTTTAATACGCTTGTGAGCAGCACGGTTAAGCAGTTCACAATTGGCAGTTATCACCTCGCCATTGTCCTCTTCAAGAGTAGTTTCGCCAATTTTCAGACAGTCGGCGTGGGCTTCATCGTTGATGGCAAAGACATAAATCAGTTTTGCCTTCATTGAAGATGTGAATGTTGCCATAGGCTTACTTTTTTAAGAGGTCTATAAATCTAATCTTCTTATTATTATCGCCTGTAAGTGGATCTTTAACACCCCAATCGCGAATCATACAGTAAATTCCATTGTGGTGATAGTAGCCGCCGTCAAGACAACCTTGACAAGGCTTCTCTCTACCTTCACCGCTGAATAAATCAACCATTTCTACTTCAGGATGACAACTATCAGGGACAACGCCCTTCAGACCGTCCATCTGCCATAGATTCCATGATACGATGTAGGCGATGTAGTTGATGCTTTTTACCAGGGGAGCCTTGCCGAACTTTGCCTGATAGTATTCGATGAAAGTCCAAAGCAGAGCCTCACGGGCCAGCAACAGGTTGTCGCCCTGCCACTCAAAGCCATAGATGTTCATGTAGGCCGTCTGTGCCCAGTCGAGCCAGTCGCCACTTGTCTCCGTATTCTCAGAGACCACACGCAGTTTCCTGTCGAGCAGGCCTATCCGTTCTTGCAAGGGAATGGATTCTCCTGTAGTCGTGTCATAACGGCTTGCCAAGTAAGGCGCCTCGCCACAGGTCATCTCCATTCGAGTGGCACGTACATAGTCTTTCCATGTCATGCCTTCAGTGAATTCTATTTTGTCAGGATTGGACTTCCATGTATGCTTTTCGCTGTCTTCTATGTTGAAAACATCCTTACGACCAAACCAGGCTTCATCCACGAGGTTGTTTTGGGCATTGCAGACCCATGAGGGCGTGAATACCTCTGCCATATCTTTGGAACGGTCCGTCTGATTCTCCTTAGATTTGAGCACACGAGGACGGATCACCATCCCATGCTCACCTGTAATCAGTTCAGGCTGTATCTGGGCATGATAATCGTATTCACTTCCAAGCGCCTCATAGTCATGAGTGGCCCAGAAGATGTTCTTGCCTGTGGTATGGTCACGCAGCAGTGTTGCCAACACTTCTGGCGAGATTGCCGACAGGTCGTCCTCCCTGATATCAATGCAGGGAAGACCAGATTCTTTTTCTGGCATTCTTTGCGCTTATAGCTTTAGGCAAAAGCACTTATCGGGTTCTTTGGGCTTAAAAATCAAGACCCCTATGTACGAAAGAAGCGTGTCCGCTCCTTACCGAACATAGAGGCCCTGACAAAGCCCAGTAGAAAGATAAGTGACGTCCACGCTATAAACGCAGACACTCACAATTATCAGTTTTCTACTTGCTTTAGAAATTTGTCAGGTTTCTATGTTCTCCAAGATAACTGCTAATGCTGTTATTACTTTACCCACTAAAATCGCACCGGCGGGCTTCCGCTGAAGCCAGAAAGAAATATAGTTGAGCTTGACAGCTTTCTGTCCCATTAGGACCATCAGCCGGTGTTCAAGGGGCAAAGATACGAAAAAGTTTGGAAAGTAATTCTCTTTTGGGCGAAAAAATGAAAATAATTAGATAATTATTTGGAAGATAACGAAAAAACACCTATCTTTGCAGCGTCAGAACCACCGTTTTGACTACGCAGCTGAGTGCGGGGAGCAAGGCTTGGTCGATACTGCTCCATTATAAAGAGCCATCATAAAAAGACGGCTCTTTATTTTTGTTTGTATTTTATCTCAGTCGAAGACTATGGCAATGGTCTCTTCGAACTCTGAGAGTAGTTCCTCCAGACGTGGGTTGTCCTTACGGGAGAACAATGCGGTGAAGTTCTGCACACCGTCGAGCATTCCCTCCGCCGTGCGAATAATGTAGCGGTCCCGGTGCTCGTAAATATTGAACCAATGGATGAAGAGACGGTTGCGCAGGCCCTCCTTCTCGTCGCCAGTTTCGCAGAGGTATAGCATCACATCACTTCCATTGACCGTGAAGAACTCCTCGATGATGGTGAAGATGGTCTGCCGCAGTTTCTTGTCGCCAGGTGAACGCCCGTCACCCTCAACGTTGATGCAGAACTGGTAAGCTCCACTCGGTACAAAGGAGTATTCCAACATGAAGCTGATGGTGTACCTCAACCCGAAGTCTGTGTCGAAATAGAAGGAAAAAGGATTCTCTTCTGTCTGACCCACCATATAAGATGAGTGCAGATTGATGTTTTCCAATCTGAGTGTGTTCATAGCAAGAAAGGTTTTAGGTGGACTTTAGGAGTATTTCAGTTTCAGTTCTCCATTCCTGATCATCTCAAACTCCTTGTTGGTTTTCTCAATCCACTCTTTCTTGCGGCGGATGGTTTCCCTGACGGCGGCTCTCACCTCCTCGCGGGTACGTTTTTTCTTTGTTGTTTCCATAATTCTTTTAAGCTTTAAAAAGTTTATTTGTGATATTTGTCGGATGCAAAGTTACGAAGAATATTTGGAACGGCAAAACCTTTTCTGCAATTTCTATCAAGAAAGCTTGGAAAGTAATTCTCTTTTGGATGAAAAAGTGAAAAATAGACGAAAAAACTTGGAAGATAACAAAAAAATATTTATCTTTGCACAATAGAATTAAAAATAAGGATGAATAATGACGGTACTCAACGAATACCACCGCAAGGTGACAGCAGAGAAGATGAAGTCGGTGGCCTATTGGCAGCAGCATCCGATTTCGCACGAAGCGTGCTTGAGTCAATTCAAGCGCTTGCGGGAACAACGTCTTGCAAGGGAGTCCAAATTGCAAGACTAAAAGACTGGGCTATCAGCCATGAGTGCTGGATAGACAAAGATACACTTGGTACATATTCTGATCGTGGTTCTGAGAATGAAGTCTATACTTCATTGGATAGTCGGTTTGTGTACAAGCTGAATGATTTCCGCTATTCTGACGACAACCTCTCCCCTTTCTTCGAACGCATCATCGTTCATAATCAACTATTCCCTGATTGTGGCTATACCTTTCTTGGTTTTGCAGAAAATCGTGACGGAAAAGTCTGCGCTGTGCTTCGTCAGCCATTCATTCTGTCCCAGCGAGAGGCCACCCAGGGGGAGATTAACGAAGAAATGGAACGACTGGGATTTCAAAAAGAACAGGATGACGGCTATTTCACCAATAGCGACTATGACATCTTCGATGCGGTTCCGAACAATGTGTTAAAAGGCGACGATGGCCATCTGTATTTCATCGATACCATCATCTTCCGCTCGGGGACGGGAGGTTACGACACCTACCACAGTCTATCGCCTCGCGCCAGCAGATAAACTTGCAAAAAAACACGAGCCGTAATGTCGTGGGGCGCGAGCCGTAATCTCACCATCAACGAGCCGTAATCTCGTCGGAGACCTCCTTCAATCTCCGCAAAAATGCAATGCATTACAATTTTGTAATATAGAATGATGGATTATAAGAAAAAAAGTTGTAAATTTGCAGGCAAAAGAAAAGAATCTGCCGATATGATAAAGATAAACCCATACTACCGTACAGATGAAGATCTGAATAAGGCCGAAGAACCTTTTATGTCGATTACCTGCATACTTGAAAGATTATACTTGGATGGTGTTAACGGGAAAAAAGACGTGTCGTATAACTTCAAGAACACATATGCTGTCAGCTGCATGAGGGACTTTGCCGAAGACCTCGCCAAAAAGCAGACAACCTTTGTCAGCCGGTTGAACTATCTGTGGGGTTCGCTCATGAATCCGAATAAGCAGTTCTCAAACACCTTCGATAGCTATAGCGTTCCATACGAGCGGTATCAAGGCATCATATTCGGTGGTTTGTACTATGTGCTTGCAAAGCAGAAGTCGGTAAGCGTGGTACACCTGGATATGCTAAGCAGTTTTGTTTCAGCTAAGGCAGAGGCACTTCCGTATTTCAATGTGTACAAGGAAGCAGCTAAGCCGAATGCCTCTGCAATTCAGCCGCAAGACATGGACACTCTCAGGAAGCAGTTCATTCGGGGGCTCAACTCGAATCCAGACATTGTAGGCAAGGTGGATTGGGCTGACGTCACGATTGCATTCAGCAGGAGCGTTATGACAGAGATATTCTGGGGCGTGGAGAATGATGACGTGCTAAAGGTTGTGTGCAAGAATATCATCAACACTTGGAACAAGCTTTATGAGAAGAAAGATCCACGTTGCTATGATGAAGGGGGAACAGGCAAGGGTATTGTGCCGAATTTGGACCCGTGGAAATTCGGTGGTTTGACAAAGGAGCCTATAGGGGTTTTCTTCAGCAAACTATGGGTTGAACGCAATGCCAAGACTGCATACCGCAGTTTTGGCGGTGACACTGACTCTGATCCTGACAAGCCGAAGGGTGAGCCAACTGTATCTGATGAGGAAACGATGAAAAAGATACGGGGATTGGAAGAAAAGCTACAGGAAAAAAATAAGGAATATGACGCGATTAAAGCGGACTATGAACAACTACTAAAGCAAGAACAGTCTGATAGCGTTGAGAAATGGATTGATTGCTTTGACGTGTTCCTTCATCCTAGCCTTAATGCCAAGGCAATAGCAGAAGCACTGACAGGAATCCCCTCAATACAGTTACCCAAGAACGAGCGAAGCTTCTGGTGGGTAGCCTTGGTGGTGTTGTCAGAAATTAAGTGGGCGCAAGAGGGGGTTAGCCAAAAGACCATTCTGCAATGGGCGAACTTGCACTTCAATATTGGATGGGACTGGCGAAACGAGCAGATGTTCAAGTTTACAATAGAAAATAAATATAAGGTAAAGCACAGCTCTGAATGGAGAAAAATGAATAATGCTCAGAGCAAATACTATACAGACTTGGCCGATACCATTAGGGAACTATTCATAAAAGTGATAGATGGTGTGGTGTTTGACAAGAAGAAGTTTATACTGCCAGGCAAAGAAAAGGAGTCGCCAAATGGTCGTGTGACAAAGGAATAATCTCGTTTTTAGTTCAGAAAGACAGTCTTTAGCCAAGAAATTTTGCCCTTACCTTCCCTTACCTAAAAAATGGGACTCGTAAAAAAAGTCCCTTACCTTACCTTACTTCCCCTTACTTTGTTAAAAAACAGGCTATTTATTTAATAGTCAGACGGATACGACGTAAAAGAAAAATTCGTAATTTCGCGTCCAGAAAACAAAATTTTAAGATATGGACGCAATACATACAGACAAATATCAGACAGTGTTCACCCTCTTCGGCAAGGGACATTTCAGTGAGAAGTCTCAGAAGTGGGTGCCATCGACGACACCGCAGCAGACGGTAAACATCGCTTGGTGCGGAGAGTATATATTATCTGAACGCGCGAAGTACCCGACGGATGAGCTGCATCGGATGATAGATGAGGCAAGCGGTCAGGAGATGACTGACCTGCGGCAGCGTGAGTTCGATCAGCTACTGCGCGACTATAAACTGCGTGAGTTTGATGCTGTGGCCGGTGCCGGAACTTTCTCCTACGGCAATGCGAGGGGACTCATCAAACGCTCGCAATACCTTGTGGTCGACGTCGATGACCTCAGTTCTACAGAAGAGGCCCGAGAGATTCAGCAGACACTGATAGCAGACAAAAATATTGAGACGGCTTTGTGCTTTGTCAGCCCGAAAGGCAAAGGCATCAAATGGTGGGTTGAGCTGCCTGAATGGTGTCAGAACATGACGTTTGCAGAGCAGTATGCTACGCTGAGCCGATACATCGGATATGAGTATGGTATATTGGCTGACTCTACAGGTTCTAATGTCAACCGACTCTGCTTCCTGCCATACGACCCGCTTTGCTACATTAATCCGAAATATTTAATCAACAAATAGTTTTTCGACATGAACAGTTACACAGACTCGGAAAAGCTGGAGCTATATGCACAGCAGATCCACGATTCGGGCATCGACATCACGCCCGACCAGAAAAACGAGTGGACTCAGATTGCCTACGCCTGTGCTTCACAGGGCGAGGCTGGTCGTGAGCCGTATCATCTCATTTGCAGCAATTACGCCGGTTATAGCCGAGAAGAGTGCGACCGCCACTTCTCTTACTGCCTAAAGACCAGCAAAAATTGCGTCAGTCTTGGTTCACTTGTGAAGATAGCCAAGGATTATGGCTTAGAGTTAAAGCTGCCTTTGGGTCGTCGAAAGAAAAGCAAGGAGCAACGCGAGGATGACCAGCGCAACCGCTTCGAGCGCATGGAGGAAGAGTTGCAGAAGTTCGGCCAGTGGCGTATGAACAAGTGGCTGAACCGCACCGAAGTTAAAGAAGGTGACAACTCCGACTGGCGCGAAATTGACGATCAAGACTACAGCACTTTCATCATCCGTCTGAAGAAGGGTGGCCTGAACGTAAGTAAGAATGACATGATAGACATGACTGAAAGTCGTGACTTCTCATCGCTTTACGATGCTTGTCAGGAGTATCTCAATGGTCTTGAAACATGGTCTGACGATGATCCCGACTACATTTATGACATGTTCAGCTGTCTGCACATGAAGGACGAGGAAAACAAGGAATTCCTGATTGAGATGGAGAGAAAATGGTTTGTCAATATGGTCGCCATGATGATAGGCAAAGAGACTGAAAATCCTCTGATGCCTATATATAGTGGCCCTGAGTACACCATGAAGTCAACCTTTGTAAGAAGCATTCTTCCACCAGAGTTGCGCAAATACTATATAGAGGTTACTCCGGCTCAGCAGCTCGACAAAGACTTCCTGATTAGCATGTCCGACTCGCCTCTAATCAGTTTCGACGAGTTGAGCATTGATAAGGACCAGAAGGCCGATGCGCTCAAACAGGCTATCACGTTGAACGAGACCAATGTCCGTGCTCCGTTCGGTAGAAAAAGCAAGCGTCGTAAGCGTACTTGCTCATTCATAGGCACAACCAACGAGAACCAACTATTGCCCAACTTTGGTGGTCGCCGTCGTTTCCTAATCGTCAGCATTGCTGATGATGGCTTGCCCAGACTCAAAACCATCAACCATGAAGGTGCCTACTCGCAGGCTTTGTACTTGTTGTCGGAAACCGACTACAACTATAAGCCCACTAAAGCCGAGTCACAGCGCATATCACTGCTGAATGCTCCCTTTATGGTGACCAGCGACTGCGAGGCCGTGTTGCGTACATTACTGCGTAAGCCTAATGATGGTGAGAAGGGAGTGGCCCTTGATGCTGGTGACATTCTGCGCCTACTCAATGAGAACCACATCTATGGTCGTGACTTCAATGTCAACAACATCGGTAAGGCCATGAGCAAGATGCTCTTCGAGAGTAAGAAGATACATGGTTATCCCAAGTACCGTTGTGTCATCATTACCGGCTCAGAACTTGAACAAGCTCAAAAGGATCAAGCTATGATGTTCGATACTCTCGAAGAGGAGTAAAGCCCAGGGTGATAGGGGAAGGACAATTCTTGTTACCTACATCATTAAATATCTAAATGCCAACTGTTATCAGTAGCGCATTTAGATATTTTTTTATCACCTCGTAGAAAAGTATATTCACCCTCACCCTTTTCGTTTTTGGAATACGTCGGATTTCTTGCTACGAAGCCAAACCCTGGGTTATCGTCAAATAACCTTGGGTTATTGCGCAAGAAGGGTTGGTTATTGCGCGAGAAAGCTGGGTTAAATTATTGATAATTATTTTGAAAAAAGTTGCGAAAACATTTGGTAGTCTCGGATATTTTTTGTAACTTTGCAGAGTAAAAGAAAAGGCGGGACGGGGTCACCCGATGTAGTTGACTCCTTAATATTCTAATACCACAAGAAACTTTACAGGTATGATAGAATTGTATTTGAGTAAGGTGACCGAGAGTTCGGAAACCGAACAGGCGGGCAAAATCTACGCCCGCGTGAGTTACAAACAGACGATGAGCGTGCAGGACATGGCCCATCACATGGCAGAACACAACACGATGTTCTCGGAGGGCTCGATCACGGGTATCCTGATTGACTTCGTGAAGTGCGTGCGCGAGCAGGTGCTCATGGGCAACACCGTGAAGATCGACAACCTCGCCATCTTCAAGGCTACCGTCGAGGCCAACGCCCTGGAGACGCTCTATGACGCCGAGCAGGACAAGGTTGCCTCCGCTTCCATCGGTACGCTGCCTGAGGGTGTCAAGACTGGCGCTGCCGTGAAGGCCATCAAGCTGCTGGCCCAGAGTACAGGCGAGTTCACCCGCGACGAACTGAAGAAGGACGTCAGGCTCTCTTGGACTGACAAGGCCAAGGCTGAGATTGCTGCAGCCAAGGGCGGGAACAGTCAGGAGTCAGGAGACAGTAGTCAGCAGTCGGGAGGCGGCAACGGCGGTTCTCAGAACGGAGGCTCACAGAGCGGCGGCGGTTCGCAGGCTTCAACCCTGGCAGCACCCACGATCAGCGGCACGACTCCGTTTGCTGAGACCACCTCTGTGAGCATGAGCGGCCCTGCCGGCGCGGAGATCCACTACACCACCGATGGCTCGACGCCTACGGCTGAGAGTACGCTCTACAGCGAGGCATTCACGCTGAGCGACACCACGACCGTGAAGGCAATCGCCATCAAGAACGGTGAGTCGAGTGAGGTTGCAAGCAAGCTGTTCACCAAGTCCAGCGGCGACGGCGACGACATGGACCAGAACTAAAACGGGGGGACTGACAGACTACGAGAGCTGTCAGTCCTCTTTGTCTTGTATCAAAGGGATACAAGTCATGTTCTTGGTTAAAAATGGCTATTTGTTGCGTTTTTGCGCAAAAAAGTGACAAAAGATTTGTTTGTTACGAAGATTATGTGTACTTTTGCAGCCGAAAACGATTATTGGATCGTCAATCGTTAATAATATAATATAGTATATAATGAAGATGTTTAATCTAATTAATGGCCTTATTATTATTCGACTGCAGGGAGCGGTCGGAAGTGATTAGGCGTGTAATTAATTGAAAATTGATAATTGATAATTGAAAATTAGATAGAGCCCTTCTCACTTCCGAGTGCAGAGGGGCTTCGTTTTAATTGAGAATTGAAAATTGAGAATTGATAATTTATAGATAAACGATGAGTGACAGACTTTACATTTTTGACACGACGCTGAGGGACGGTGAACAGGTGCCAGGATGCCAGCTGAATACGGTTGAGAAGATTCAGGTGGCGAAGGCCCTGGAACAGTTGGGCGTCGATGTGATTGAGGCCGGATTCCCTGTATCGAGTCCTGGCGACTTCAACTCGGTGATTGAGATCTCGAAGGCCGTAACGTGGCCCGTGATCTGTGCGCTGACGCGTGCGGTGGAAAAGGATATCGACGTGGCCTTCGAGGCGCTGAAATATGCCAAGCACAAGCGTATCCACACAGGTATCGGCACGAGTGACGAGCACATCCAGTTTAAGTTCAACTCCACCCGTGAGCGTATCCTTGAACAGGCTGTGGAGGCTACGAAGTACGCCAAGCGCTACGTGGACGACGTGGAGTTCTACTGCGAGGATGCGGGACGCACGGACAACGAATATCTGGCGCAGGTGGTGGAGGCGGTGATCAAGGCCGGTGCCACAGTCGTAAATATCCCCGACACCACGGGCTACTGTCTGCCGCAGGAGTATCACGACAAGATCAAGTATCTGATGGAACATGTGGACGGTATCGACCGCGCCATCATCTCCACGCATTGCCACAACGACCTGGGCATGGCTACCGCCAATTCGCTGAACGGCGTGATGGCGGGAGCGCGACAGGTGGAGGTAACCATCAACGGTATTGGTGAGCGTGCCGGCAACACGAGCCTGGAGGAGATCGCAATGATCCTGAAGTGCCATAAGGGCCTCGGCATCGAGACGAACATCAATACGACGAAGATTTATCCGACGTCGCGGATGGTGTCGAGTCTGATGAACATGCCCGTGCAGCCGAACAAGGCCATCGTGGGCCGCAATGCCTTCGCTCACTCCTCGGGCATCCATCAGGACGGCGTATTAAAAAATGTACACACGTACGAGATCATGGACCCGAAGGATGTGGGCATCGACGACAACTCGATCGTGCTCACCGCCCGCAGCGGACGTGCTGCGCTGAAGCATCGTCTGCACGTGAACGGCGTGGACCTGGAGGAGGATAAGCTGGACAAGATCTACGAGAAGTTCCTGCAGCTGGCCGACCAAAAGAAGGATGTGACGGATGCCGACGTGCTGATGCTCGCCGGAGCCGATATGGCCGAACAGCACGCCGTGAGACTCGACTTCCTGCAGGTGACCTCGGGCAAGGGCGTGAGGAACGTGGCCTCGATAGGTCTCGACATCAGCGGTCAGAAGTTCGAGGCTGCCGCGAGTGGAAATGGTCCTGTGGATGCGGCCATCAAGGCGCTGAAGAAGATCATCATGAAGCAGATGACGTTGAAGGAGTTCACCATCCAGGCTATCTCGAAGGGCTCGGACGACGTGGGAAAGGTACACATGCAGGTGGAGTACGACGGCTCGCTGTATTACGGCTTCGGTGCGAACACGGATATCGTCACCGCCAGCGTCGAGGCGTACATTGATTGTATTAATAAATTCAAGAAGGAAGATTAATAGCAACGGACTACAGGACTTAAGGACTAATTCTGACGGTAGAATAGTCCTAAGAAAAAGTCCTAAAGTCGTGTAGTCCGTTGCAAAAAAAGAAAGAATATGAATACATTGTTTGATAAAATTTGGGACAGGCACGTGGTGCAGGAGGTGGCCGACGGTCCGACGCAGCTGTATATCGACAGGCTGTACTGTCACGAGGTGACCACGCCGCAGGCCTTTGACGGTCTGAGGGCGAGGGGATTGAAGTGTTTCCGTCCGCAGCAGATCTTCTGTATGCCCGACCATAACACGCCCACGCACGATCAGGACAAGCCTATAGCCGATCCTGTGGGCAAGAAGCAGGTGGATGCGCTGGAGCGTAATGCCGCAGAGTTCGGACTGACGCACTTCGGGATGTTCTCGAAAGACAACGGCATCATCCACGTCGTAGGGCCTGAAAAGGGCCTGAGTCTGCCGGGAATGACCATCGTCTGTGGTGACTCACATACCTCGACACACGGTGCGATGGGTGCTGTGGCTTTCGGCATCGGCACCTCGGAGGTGGAGATGGTGCTGGCCTCGCAATGCATCCTCCAGCAGAAGCCGAAGTCGATGCGGATTTCGATCAACGGCAGGCTGGGGAAGGGTGTGACGGCGAAAGACGTGGCGCTCTATCTGATGGCGCAGCTGACGACCTCCGGGGCCACGGGATACTTCGTGGAGTATGCGGGTGACGTGGTGCGTGAGATGTCGATGGAAGGCCGTCTGTCGCTCTGTAACCTCTCCATAGAGATGGGTGCCAGAGGTGGTTTCGTGGCGCCTGATGAGACGACGTTTGCCTATCTGAAAGGTCGCGAGTATGCCCCTAAGGTGGAGGACTGGGAGAAGGCCATCAGTTATTGGAAGACGTTGAAGAGTGGTGATGATGCCGTGTTTGATAAGGAACTGGTTTTCAGAGCAGAAGACATCGAACCGCGAATCACTTATGGAACCAATCCGGGGATGGGAATCGGGATTACGGAGAAGATTCCCGGGAGTCAGGAGTCAGGAGTCAGGAGTCAGGAGAAGGCGTTGGAATATATGGGATTCGAGGCCGGACAGAAGTTGTTGGGCACGAAGGTAGACTATGTGTTCCTCGGGGCGTGTACGAACGGCCGTATCGAAGACTTCCGGGCGTTTGCTTCGATCGTGAAGGGACGTAAGAAGGCTGAAGATGTGGTGGCGTGGCTGGTGCCAGGTTCGTGGGCTGTGGACAAGCAGATCCGCGAGGAAGGCCTCGACAAGGTGCTGGCAGAGGCTGGCTTTGAGATCCGACAGCCGGGATGTTCCGCGTGTCTGGCGATGAACGATGACAAGGTGCCTGCCGGAAAGCTGGCCGTGTCTACCTCTAACCGTAACTTCGAAGGTCGTCAGGGCCCAGGCTCTCGTACCATCCTCGCATCGCCCCTCACCGCCGCCGCTGCTGCTGTTACTGGAGTCATCACAGATCCAAGAGAGTTAATTTAGCAACGGACAACATGACTAAAGGACTTAATCCTAAGAACTGAATCCTGTAAGAAAAAAGTCCTAAAGTCGTGTAGTCCGTTGCAAAATAAAGAAAGAATATGAAACAGAAGTTTGACGTAATAACAAGTACCTGTGTGCCGCTGCCGTTGGAGAATGTGGACACAGACCAGATTATACCCGCGAGGTTTTTGAAGGCCACGACGAGGGAGGAGAGTTTTTTCGGAGATAACCTGTTCCGCGACTGGCGCTATCAGGCCGACGGCACGCTGAACAAGGACTTCGTGCTCAACGATCCCACCTACGGCGGCTGTATCCTCGTGGCAGGCAAGAACTTCGGCTCGGGGTCGAGTCGTGAGCATGCCGCCTGGGCCATCGCAGGCTATGGCTTCCGTGTGGTCATCAGCAGCTTTTTCGCCGATATCCACAAGAACAACGAACTGAACAATTTCGTGTTGCCTGTGCAGGTGAGCGAAGATTTCCTCTCAGAGTTATTCCGTACCATTCGGGAAAATCCGAAAACTCAGGTAAAGGTCGATCTCCCCAATCAGACAGTAACGAATCTCTCTACAAGTCGCAGCGAGCACTTCGACATCAACGGCTATAAGAAGCATTGCCTGATGAACGGCCTCGACGACATTGACTTCCTGATGGAGAACCAAAACAAGACTGAACTATGGGAACAGCTGAACAAGTAGGACAATACAAGCGCCTGCAGCCGTTTGTGGAGATCATGGACTCCACGTTGCGCGACGGTGAGCAGACCAGCGGCGTGAGTTTCCTGCCGCACGAGAAACTGATCATCGCCCGTATGCTGCTCGGCGACCTGAACGTGGACCGTATCGAGGTGGCCTCGGCGAAGGTGTCGGAAGGTGAGAAGGAAGCCGTGAGCATGATCTGCCGCTATGCTGCGAAGGTGGATATGCTCAGCAGGGTGGAGGTGCTGGGATTCATCGACGGCGGACAGAGCATCGACTGGATAGACTCCTGTGGCTGTAAGACCGTGAACCTATTGGCGAAAGGCTCGCTGCGTCATTGTCAGGAGCAGTTGAAGAAAACGCCCGAGGAGCATATCGAGGACATCATCGAGGCGGTGAAGTACGCCCGCCAGAAACAGATGACCGTGAACCTCTACCTCGAGGACTGGTCGAACGGTATGAAGGAATCACCCTTCTATGTCTATCAGGTGATGGATGCCCTCTGCGACATCGGCATCCGGCGGTTTATGCTGCCCGACACATTAGGTATCATGAATCCCCTGCAATGTATCGAGTACTTCCGTAAAATGATGAAGCGCTATCCAGATACACATTTCGACTTCCACGCCCATAACGACTACGACCTCGCCGTGTCGAACTCGCTCGCCGCTGCCCTGAGTGGTGCGAAAGGTCTGCACGTGACGGTGAACGGTCTGGGTGAGCGTTGCGGCAATGCTCCGTTGTCGAGTGTGCAGGTGATCCTGAAGGACCAGTTCAACGCCAAGACCAATATCCGCGAGGACAAACTCAACGATATCTCCCGTCTGGTGGAGAGTTACAGCGGCATCGCCGTCGCCCCGAACCAGCCCATCATCGGCGACAACGTCTTTACGCAAGTGGCGGGTGTGCATGCCGACGGCGACAAGAAGAACGGACTCTATCAGAACGCCCTCGTGCCGGAGCGCTTCGGACGTCGCAGGGAGTACGATCTGGGTAAGAACAGCGGCAAGGCGAATATCGCCAAGAACCTGGAGGAACTCGGCTTGGAACTCACGCCGGAACAAACAAAAAAGGTGACGCAGCGCATCACCGAACTGGGTGACAAGAAGGAGCGCGTGACCAAAGACGATCTGCCCTTCATCGTGAGTGATGTGCTGAAGCACGATGCCCCTGAGGATAAGGTGAAACTGGTGAGCTATGTGGTCTCTACGGCCTACGGTCTGAAGCCTGGCGCGAATATCAAGGTGGAGATCAACGGTCAGGCGTATGAGGCTTCGGCAACGGGTGACGGACAGTATGACGCCTTCGTGAAGTCGTTGCGGTATATCTATAAGAAGTATCTGAACCGCACGTTCCCCATCCTCGAGAACTATGCCGTCACCATCCCGCCCGGTGGTCGTACAGATGCCCTCGTGCAGACGGTCATCACGTGGAATGACAATGGCAAAATCCTCCGTACCCGTGGTCTCGATGCCGACCAGACGGAGGCAGCCATCAAGGCTACTTTTAAGATGCTGAACATCTTTGAGAATGAACAGAAAGAAGTATTTTAATCAGCAACGGACAACAGGACTGACACGACTCTTTCAAAAAGTCCTTAAGTCCTATAGTCCGTTGCAAAATTGAACAAAGTATGAAACTTAAAATTGCGATTCTCGCGGGCGATGGTATCGGACCGGAGATTATGAAACAAGGTGTGGCTGTGCTTGACGCTGTGGCAAAGAAGTGCGGACACGAGTTTGAATACGAGGAGGCCATCTGTGGCGCTCATGCCATCGATGTCTGCGGCGATCCCTATCCCGACAGCACCCACGAGGTGTGTATGAAGGCCGACGCCGTGCTGTTTGCTGCTGTGGGAGACCTGAAGTACGACAATAACCCCACGCTGAAGATCCGTCCAGAGACAGGTCTGCTGGCGATGCGAAAGAAGCTTGGACTGTTTGCCAACGTTCGTCCTGTGGCTACGTTCGACTGTCTGTTGCACAAGTCCCCTCTAAAAGAAGAACTGCTTCGTGGTGCCGATTTCGTAGTACTGCGTGAATTGACTGGAGGAATGTACTTCGGCGAGAAGCATCAGGATGACAATATGGCCTACGACACCGACATCTATACGCGTCCCGAGATCGAGCGTATCGTCCGTCTGGCCTTTGATATGGCTATGAAGCGTAAGCGTCATCTGACGGTCGTAGACAAGGCGAACGTGCTGGCCTCCAGTCGTCTGTGGCGACAGATTGCCCAGGAGATAGAGAAAGAATATCCCGAGGTGAGGACCGACTACATGTTCATCGACAATGCCTCGATGCGTGTGCTGACGGAGCCAAGGTTCTTCGATGTCATTGTGACGGAGAACACTTTCGGCGACATCCTTACCGACGAGACCTCGTGCATCACGGGTTCTATGGGTCTGCAGCCCTCATCGTCGCTGGGTGAGCATACGCCGCTCTTCGAGCCCGTTCACGGCTCGTGGCCTCAGGCAGCTGGACAGAACATCGCCAATCCTCTGGCACAGATTCTTTCTGCTGCGATGCTGCTCGAGCACTTCGGACTGGAGAAGGAGGGTGCCCTCGTGCGTGAGGCCGTCAATGCCTCGCTCGATGCCAATGTCCGTACGCCGGAGATTCAGGTGGAAGGCGGTAAGCACTATGGAACTCGTGAAGTAGGAGAGTGGATTGTCGATTATATAATTAGGAATTAGAAATTAGGAATGAGGAATTATGATATCTTCTATAGGCGGATGATAAAGTTTGAGATTTTTAACGGGCGGAGGATTCGGAATGTTATGATGAAGGGCAGGCTCTGGGCATGCATGGTAATCATAATTTCTAATTTCTCATTCCTAATTCCTAATTTGGCTGCGCAATCGCGCAGCCAGTGGCGCGACTCCGTCGAGGTGCTGAACCGCCAGCTGCGCCAGCATCCGAATGATGTAAATCTCCGTCTGCTGAAGGCTGAGGCGAACGTCAATCTGGAGGAGTGGGACTATGCCCTGACGGAATACGGCCGTATTCTGCGTGCTGACGAACGAAACCTCGCGGCACTCTTCTTCCGGGCTTACGTCCACGAGAAGCAGCACCACTATGCCGAGGCGAAGGCTGACTACGATGCCTTCCTCGCCATCGAACCCCTGCATTTCGAGGCCCGTTTAGGACTGGCGCATGTGTTGCAGAAGATGGGTAAGAAAAAGGATGTCGTAGACGAGTTGAACCATATCGTGCAGATGTTCCCAGATAGCGCCGATGCCTATGCTGCCCGTGCGGCTTTTGAGACGGAACAGCAGCAGTACGAAGTGGCCGCTTACGACTGGGGCGAGGCCATACGTCTTCGTCCAGGCAATGTTGACTATACAATCTCGAAAGTCGATGTCTTGCTCCGTTTAGGCCGTAAGCCAGAAGCCCGTGAAGCCCTTGATGATCTGGCCTCCAGAGGCACGCCCCGAGGAGTCCTGAAAGAATGGTACGATCGCACAAAGTGACAATAATAACCTTCATAAAGATATGATGAAATTAAGACATTTATTGTATGTTCTGCTGACTTTACTGATTGTCAGCTGCCGTACCGTAGACAATCCCATTGTCAATCCGGAACCACTGAAACCGTCATACCGGGATATTCTGGCCAGACTTGACTGGGGTACAGATACGACATTTGTCTATGGACATAAGACACCCGACGTGGATGCCGTCACCTCGGCACTATCATACGCCTCGCTCATGCGTGCCCTTGGCTATAACTGTAAGGCGAAAGTCTCAAGCCCTATCAACAGGGAGACGGCCTATATCTCCAATCGCCTCGGTTTTGCACTACCCGAATTGAAGAGTTCGGTGGCGGCAGGTACACGCCTGGTCCTGACAGACCACAGCGACTATGCCCAATGCGTGGATGGTGCCAGAGAGGCCAAGATCCTCCAGAAGATCGACCATCATATCGAGGGCGACATCGCCGATGCCACCATACCTTATGTGAGGCGTGAGATGGTAGGTTCCACCTGTACCATCATCTTCGGCTGCTTTAACGAATTGGGTGTTCCAATCGATGACGAGTCGGCCAAGATCATGCTGGCAGGTATTGTTTCCGATACCCGCAACCTTACCAAGACCACTACAAAGGGTGTCGATTCCACGGCATGGAAAGCGCTCGTCTCACAGTTACGGTTGGAAGACCAGATTGCAGAGATCAACCGCGAGATGGAAGAGGCTGCGTACAACTACGACGGCATGACCGATGCGGAGATTCTGCTCTCCGATTACAAGGACTATGAGATCGGCGAGCATCTGATTGGTTTCGGCAGTCTGGCCTGCAAGGAGACAGAGATGGATGCCTTTATCACCCGTATGTTGGCTGTGATGCCTGAGGTGATGAAACAGAAAGCGCGTAACATGATCTTTGCGAAGATAGACAACCTGATTCCTAATACAGATAAAAGTGACACAGCCTCCCCTTATATGGAGAAAGGCACTTATTTCATTTATTATGGCGAGGGCACGAAGGCTTTGGCTGAGTCGATCTTTGGTGCTTCCTTGCGGGATGGCGTCACTTATACAAAGGAAAACCTGTCGCGCAAGCAGATTGTGCCGCTCATGACTGAAATGCTGAAATAGCCACTTGGCTTCTCTCTTGTCGCTGATTTGTTAATATTTTGCTACAAATTTGCTAAAATCTCCCGAAATAGTTGGCTATTTGGGAGATTTAGTGTAATTTTGCAGCTAATTTCCGGAAATAAATACATACTTATATGAAAGAATCCTATAAACATCCGTTGAGGAGTGCTGTCTGTACGGAAGGCAGACGTATGGCAGGTTCCCGTGCCCTGTGGGTAGCCACAGGCATGAAGCACGAGCAGTTCGGCAAGCCGATCATCGCCGTCGTCAACTCCTTCACCCAGTTCGTTCCTGGCCATACCCATCTCCACGAGGTCGGTCAGATCGTGCGTGAAGAGATTGAGAAGATGGGCTGTTATGCTGCAGAGTTCAATACCATCGCCATCGACGACGGCATCGCCATGGGTCACGACGGCATGCTCTATTCGTTGCCCTCGCGTGACATCATCGCCGACAGCGTGGAATATATGGTCAATGCCCACAAGGCCGATGCGATGATCTGCATCTCCAACTGTGACAAAGTGACACCAGGTATGCTGATGGCATCCATGCGACTGAACATCCCGACGGTGTTCTGTTCGGGTGGTCCGATGGAGGCAGGTAAATGGCGTGGCGAGAATGCCGACCTGATCACGGCCATGGTGAAGGGTGGTGATCCGACGGTGAGCGACGAGGAACTGGCAGAGATTGAACAGTGTGCCTGTCCTGGCTGTGGCGCCTGCTCGGGTATGTTTACGGCCAACTCGATGAACTCGCTGACGGAGGCCATCGGTCTGTCTTTGCCCGGCAATGGCAGTATCTTAGCTACCCACAAGAACCGCGTCCAATTGTTCCGTGATGCTGCACAGCTCATCGTGAAGAACGCGCTGAAATATTATGTGGAGGGTGACGATAGCGTATTACCCCGTAGCATCGCTACGCGTGATGCCTTCCTGAACGCCATGACGCTCGACATTGCGATGGGTGCTTCAACGAATACCGTACTCCACCTGCTGGCCGTAGCACAGGAGGCTGACGTGGACTTCAACATGAAGGATATTGACGCCCTGTCGCGCAAGGTGCCTTTCCTCTGTAAACTCGCACCCAATTGGCAGAAATACTCCATCCAGGAGGAGAACCGCGCTGGTGGTATCCTGGGCATCCTGGGCGAACTGGCCAAGGGCGGACTGCTCCGTCTCGACTGTAAGCGCGTCAATGGCGCAACGCTGGGCGAAGACATCCAGAAATACAGCATCACCGGCGAGACCATCGATCCTGAGGCAGAGCGCATCTATCGTAGTGCCCCTGGCGGTAAGTTCTCTACCGTGATGGGTTCGCAGGATGCCCAGTGGGAGACACTCGATACCGATCGTGCCGAGGGTTGTATCCGCGACATCGAACATGCCTATACGAAGGATGGCGGTATGGCCGTGCTCTTCGGCAATATCGCGCAGGACGGTTGTGTGGTAAAGACTGCGGGTGTCGATGAAAGCCTCTGGCACTTCGAGGGTCCTGCCGTCTGCTTCGACTCTCAGGAAGATGCCTGCGAGGGCATTCTCGGCGGTAAGGTGAAGAGTGGCGACTGCGTGGTCATCACCCACGAGGGTCCGAAGGGCGGTCCTGGTATGCAGGAGATGCTCTATCCTACGAGCTATATCAAGTCGATGCACCTCGGCAAGGAGTGTGCGCTGATCACCGACGGCCGTTTTTCAGGAGGCACATCCGGTCTCTCCATCGGTCATATCTCTCCTGAGGCTGCCAACGGCGGAAACATCGGTAAGATCAAGGATGGTGACATCATTGTGATCGACATCCCCTCGCGTTCCATCAACGTGAAGCTCTCCGACGAAGAACTCGCCGCCCGTCCCCAGCAGCCCCTGAAGCGCAACCGTGTGGTCTCCAAGGCCCTCCGTGCCTACGCCCAGAGCGTCGCCTCTGCCGATAAGGGAGGAATAAGAATTATTGATTAAAAACGACAACTATGACAACAAAGACAACAGCCTACGACGGCAACTGCCGTCTGCGGGCAGACAAGAAAAGTTCTCGCCTTGCGAGCGACCAAAGGTCAAGCGGTTTAAGTTGTCCAGGTTGTAGTAAAATATAGAAGATGAAAGATAGAATTACAGGATCGAAGGCGCTGATGCGGGCGCTGCAAGCCGAGGGCGTGAAGACCATCTTCGGCTACCCTGGCGGCAGCATCATGCCCGTCTACGACGCGCTCTTCGACTACACACGAGGCGAGAAGAAATGTTTCGACCACATCCTCGTGCGCCACGAACAAGGTGCCACCCACGCTGCCGAGGGCTATGCCCGTGTATCCGGTGAGGTGGGCGTGGCCCTGGTGACTAGCGGTCCCGGTGTGACGAACACTCTCACGGGTATTGCCGATGCGATGCTCGACTCCACGCCGATCGTCGTCATTGCCGGACAGGTGCCCATCTCGGCCCTTGGTACCGATGCCTTCCAGGAGGTGGACCTCGTGGGTGTGTCGCAGCCCATCTCGAAGTGGAGTTACCAGATCCGTCACGCTGAAGACGTGTCGTGGGCCGTCAGCCGTGCCTTCTACATCGCCCGTACGGGCCGTCCCGGTCCTGTGGTGCTCGACTTCGCCAAGAACGCCCAGGTGGAGGAGATCGACTACAATCCGCAGAAGGTGAACTTCATCCGTTCCTACGTGCCTTATCCCAAGCTCGATGCCGAGGCTGTGCGTCAGGCCGCCGAACTCATCAACAACGCCAAGAAACCCTTGGCACTCGTGGGGCAGGGCGTGGAACTGGGTAATGCCCAGAGCGAACTGAAGGCCTTCCTCGAAAAAGCCGATATTCCCGCAGGCCGTACGATGCTCGGACTCTCTGCCTTGCCCTCCAACCATCCGCTGAACGTCGGTATGCTGGGTATGCACGGCAACTACGCTGTGAACATGAAGGAGCAGGAGTGCGACGTGCTCATCGCCATCGGCATGCGCTTCTCCGATCGTGTGACGGGTAATCTGAAGACCTACGCCAAGCAGGCGAAGATCATCCATCTCGACATCGACCACAGCGAGATCGACAAGAACGTGAAGACCGATGTGGCGGTGATTGCCGACTGTAAGGAGTCGCTGCCTGCCATCACGGCCTTGCTGAACAAGAACAAGCATCAGGAGTGGCGCAACTCGTTCAAGCCGCTCGATGAGAAAGAACGTGAGAAAGTCATCGAGCCCGCCATCCATCCGAAGGAGGGTCCGCTGCGCATGGGTGAGGTGGTTCATGCGGTGGCCATTCAGGCACCAGACGATGCCGTCCTCGTGACGGATGTCGGTCAGAATCAACTCTTTGCAACGCGTTACTTCAAGTATCACCACAAGCGCAGCATCTGCACGAGTGGTGGTCTCGGCACGATGGGTTACGGCATGCCTGCTGCCATCGGTGCCACCTTCGCAGCCCCTGAGCGCACCGTCTGCTGTTTCATGGGCGACGGCGGTTTCCAGATGTGTATCGAGGAACTTGGCACCATCATGGAACAGAAGGCACCCGTGAAGATGATCGTCATGAACAACCACTACCTCGGCAACGTGCGCCAGTGGCAAGATATGTTCTGGCTCCGTCGCAAGTCATTCACGAAGATGAAGAACCCCGACTACGGACCCATCGCCCAGGGTTACGGCATCCCGTATCAGGCTGTCACCGACCGCAAGGACCTGGCTGATGCCGTCACGCGGATGCTCACCACCGACGGACCGTTCATCCTCGAGTGTGCCATCCTCGAAGAAGACAACGTGCTGCCCATGACACCCCCGGGAATGGATATCGATAAAATGATGCTGGAGATATAAAAACGACAACCATGACAACAAAGACAACTTTATCAACCCGCAGACGGCAGTTGCCGTCGTAGGCCAATGTTGTCATAGTTCTTCGCAGAGCGAAGCGGCAAAGCCGAGCGGTTCAAGTTGTTGTCAATAAAATAAAAAGTTGTAGTAAATGGAAGAGAAGAAACTTTATACTTTGCTGGTGTATTCCGAGAACGTGGCTGGTATCCTGAACCAGGTCACGGCCGTCTTCACCCGCCGTCAGGTGAACATCGAGAGCCTCAATGTGTCGGCCTCGAGCATCCCAGGCGTGCACAAGTACACCATTACCGCCTGGAGCGACGAGGACCAGATCATCAAGATCGTCCGTCAGATAGAGAAGAAGATCGACGTGGTGAAGGCGAACTACTTCACCGACGACCAGCTCTTCATCCGTGAGTCAGGTCTCTATAAGCTCTCCACGCCGATGGTGCTGGAGAATCCGGAGATCTCGCGAACCATCCGTCGTTTCGATGCCCAGATCATCGAGGTGAACCCCACCTATGTCATCGTGATGAAGCACGGTGTCACGGAGGACATCATCTCGCTCTACCGCGCCCTCGACACCTTCGGCTGTGTGTTCCAGTACACCCGTTCCGGACGTATCGCCGTCACCCGTGGCAAGCAGGAGCAGGTCAGTGAGTTCCTCGAACAACGGGAGAAGGAAAGGTGATTTTAGTTCATAGTTCATAGTTTATAGTTCATAGTTTATAGTTTATAGATGATGACATTTACAGACAGATGGGCGATAGCATCGAGACGCGCGCTGATAATTTTATCATTTATCATTTTTCATTTATCATTTAGCGTAGCGCAGAAATACGTCGGCGGCGACATCTCCGTCTTGCCGAAGTTTGAACAGCAGAACGCTAAGTATCTCGACAAGGATGGGGCAGCCATCACAGACGTGCTCGAATTCCTGAAACAGCAGGGCTGGAACACGATGCGCGTGCGACTCTTCGTCGATCCCTCGAACGATCCGGACAAGTGTGTGGTGCAGGATCTGGAGTATGTCAAGCAGTTCGGCAAGCGCATCAAGGACGCAGGCCTCCTGTTCATGCTCGACTTCCACTACAGCGACACGTGGGCAGACCCCGGACAGCAGACAATTCCAGACTCCTGGAAGATTTGGAGCTGGACGCCCGATGAGACGGTCTACAAATACACCAAGGAAAGCCTCGAAGCGCTGGTGGCTGCCGGAGCCACGCCCGACCTCATCCAGACGGGCAACGAGATCAGTTTCGGCATGCTGTGGGGATTCGTCACAGACGGCAAATACGAGGACTGGGACGAATACGGAGGCCATCTCGTACCTACCTCCGACTGGAGGGACTATACCGACACCCGTTGGGATAACTTCTCGAACATGCTGAAGGCTGCTGGCCTTGCCTGTCGTGAGATATGTCCTGAGGCGAAGATCATCATCCACACCGAGCAGTGCGCCAACAACCCCACGCTCGACGTCGCCTTCTTCCGTCACATCCAGCAGTATGAGATCGACTACGACATCATCGGCGTCTCTTACTATCCCTATTTCAAGGGGCCGCTCTCGAAGCTCGACAATGGCCTGACGCTGCTGGAGAAGAACTTCCCCGACAAGCAGATCCAACTCGTGGAGACCGGCTATCCCTCGAAATGGGAGGTGAACGGTTCTACTTACGACTACACCAAGACCTATCCCTACACCCACGAGGGCCAGTGCCAATTCACCGCCGATCTCATCGCCGTGCTTCAGAAGCATCCGCAGGTCAACGGTCTCTCCTGGTGGTATGCCGAGGCCAATGCCAAAGGCTGCACGGGTGATCTCGCCACCGGCTGGTACAATGCCTCGCTCTTCGACAACGAGACGGGCCGTGCCCTGCCAGCCCTCTACGAGCTCAAGGCCTACGCCGAAGATCCCTCCGCCATCGTCCCTTTTCTGAATGATCGGGTGGGAGAGAGCACCGACTGGTTCACCCTCCAAGGCCTCCGTCTCTCCTCGAAGCCCACACGTCCCGGTCTCTACTTTAACAACGGAAAGAAAATATGGATAAGATAGGTTCCTACGAATTCCTTGCCGAGCCCTTCCACTGCGACTTCTCGCAGCACCTCTTCATGGGCCACCTCGGCAACCACATGCTCAACGCCGCCGACTTCCACTCCTCGGCCCGTGGCTTCGGCATGAAGTATCTGTTGACTATCAACCGCTCGTGGGTGCTCTCGCGCCTTGCCATCGAGATGGAAGAGATGCCCGTGCAATACACCAAGTTCAATGTCGAGACGTGGGTCGAATCGGCCATGCGCTACTTCACCTCCCGTAACTTCCGTGTCGTCGGAACCTCCCCCAGTTCCGACGAATTTCCGAATTCGTCGGAAAAAGTCCTTGGCTACGGCCGCTCAATCTGGGCGATGATCGACACCGAGACGCGCCAGCCTACCGACATCTTCGCCATCGACAACGGCGCCATCAACAACTGGATCGTCAAAGACAAGGAGTGCCCCATCGACAAGGGCGGCCGTGTCAAGATGTCCGACGATGCCGAGTTCGTCCGCACCATCGACACCCATTACAACGATGTCGACATCAACGGCCACATCAATTCCGTCAAATACATCGAGCACATCCTCGACCTCTGGCCCATCGACTGGTACCGCACCCACCGCATCCGTCGTTTCGAGATCGCCTACGTCGCCGAGGCCCATGCCGGAGACAGACTGTCGTTCTTTATGGAGTCAGGAGGCAGTGGTCAGGAGTCAGGAGACAGGAGTCAGGAGACAGTAGATTACTGTGTCCGCATTACCAAGTACTCTCCCGACGGTCCCGTCGAAGTCTGCCGTAGCAAGGTCGTCTTTACTCGACTTTTTCATGTATAAACGACCACTAATTTCACTAATTTCACGAATTGTCTGGCGCAGCAAGAATCGCTAGCGATTCCATTAGTGTAATTCGTCATAATTATAGTTATTGAGTGCAACATAAAAATTCGTGTAATTCGTGAAATTCGTGGTCAAAATAACTTGAGTAACTAGAATCATTTTTGTAATATGAACCCTACCGAATTGCGTAATTCCCGCCTGGCGGAGCGCATGATTAAGAATCTCGCTCGTCGCAACATGCAGGCATTCTACTGTCCGACAGCCAAAGAGGCCGTCAGCAAAGTGTTGGAACTCATCCCCGCTGGCAGCAGCGTCACCTGGGGTGGCTCGATGACCATCCGCGACATCGGCATTCCCGACGCCCTCCGTGCCAAAGGCTGTTACGACGTGCTCGACCGCGACCTTGTCGAAGGCGACGAAGCGAAAGTACAGATGTACGTCCGTGCCTTCACCACCGATGTCTATCTCTCCAGCGCCAATGCCATCTCCGAAGACGGCGTCATCGTCAACATCGACGGCAACGGCAACCGTGTCGCCGCCATCACCTGGGGCC
>JAEEGH010003277.1_pt1 | contig 42793 bp, 31 predicted proteins | sample 9134181 | NCBI WGS metagenome assembly JAEEGH01 (sample SAMN16246544, study PRJNA631951) | gut metagenome | biome: gut microbiome; feature: rumen; material: DP-attached | host: Bos | place: Iran: Karaj | collected 2018-10 | reverse complement strand
ATGTGAACGACTTGGCCGGAATGCCGCAGAGTCAGATTGATGCCGCCCGCGAGGCCGCCAACGCCGATCCCGCCACCAAAGGCAAGTATGTGTTCACCATCCATGTGCCCAGCATGGAGCCGTTCCTGATGAACTGCCGCAACCGCGACCTGCGCCGTGAGCTGTGGACCGCCTATTCCACCCGTTGCACCTCAGGCGAGTTCGACAACAGCGAGGTCATCAACCAGATTGTGAACCTCCGCCTTGAGCGCGCTCAGATCATGGGCTACCCGTCACACGCTGCCTTTGTGCTCGACAACTGCATGGCCAAGACCCCCGAGGCCGTCGATAATCTGCTGATGCAGGTGTGGGAGCCCGCTCTCAACAAGGCCAAACAGGAGGCTTACGAGTACCAGCGCATGCTTTTCGCCGACGGCTTCAACGAGCCGCTGCAACCCTACGACTGGCGCTACTACAGCGAACAGCTCCGCAAGGCCCAGTACGACCTCGACGATGATGTCATCCGTCCCTACTTCTCTCTCGAGAATGTCACCAACGGCATCTTCACCTGCTGCCAGAAACTCTATGGCATCACCTTCCGCAAAAATACCAACATTCCTACCTATCATCCCGATGCTATTCCTTACGAAGTGGTTGAAAATGGGAGTGTTATCGCCATTGTGTATGTCGATTATTTCCCGCGCGAAAGCAAGCGCAGCGGTGCTTGGATGACCAACTTCCGCGAGCAGGAGGTGAAGGACGGCAAGAATATTATTCCGATTGTCTCATTGGTGTTCAACTTCACCAAACCCACTGCCGACAAGCCTTCGCTGCTCAACTTCGACGAGACCGAGACCTACTTCCACGAGTTCGGCCACGGTTTGCACAGCATCTTCTCAAAATGCACCTACCGCAGTCTCTCCGGCACCAACGTGTCGCGCGACTTTGTGGAGCTTCCCTCGCAGTTCTTCGAGCACTGGTGCAGCGAGCCCGAGGTGATGCGCATGTACGCCAAGCATTACAAAACCGGTCAGGTTATTCCCGACTCGCTGATTGCGAAAATCGAGGCCTCTTCCACCTACGGACAGGGCTTCGTCAACACCGAGCTGCTGGCGGCCTCGTTCCTCGATATGGCCTACTACAGCATTACCGAGCCGCAGAAAATCAATGTGGCCGAGTTTGAAAAGAATTATCTCGAGTCCATCGGTTTGATTCCCGAAATCATCTCCCGCTACCGCAGCACCTACTTCCAGCATGTCTTCACCACGGGCTATGATGCTGGTTATTATAGCTATACGTGGGCTGCCGTGTTGGACAACGACGCTTTTGAGCTGTTCAAGCAGAACGGCGTGTTTGACAAGAAGACCGCTGATGCTTTCCGCAAGAACATTTTGGAGAAGGGCAATACCGAAGATCCGATGGTGTTGTACAAACGCTATCGTGGCGCCGAACCCTCCATCGATGCCCTGTTGCGGAATAGAGGATTGAAATAGGGAAGTAGGAAACTTCCACTAAAAAACAAAGGGCGGGTACATTTTGTACCTGCCCTTTTTATTCTTTTCGAAGGGTAAAATCGTCCGTTATCTTACCCTCAATTTCCGACCAATCTGCAGGATGGTGCGCTCAGAAATGTGGTTGAGTTTGCACAACTTAGAGACGGTGGTATGGTATTTCTTGGCGATTTTTCCAAGATTGTCACCTTTTCGTACGGTGTAGTAAACCTTTGACGAAGAGGATGTAGAGGCGCTGGATGATGTTTGCTGGGCAACCGGAGCAGCGGTGGTTTTGCCCGTGTAGCGCGAGTTGACCTCATAGTAACTGCGGTAGAGGGTGATGGAGTCGCAGCGCAAACTGTCTCCGGGCACATCCACCACGCGTTCGGGGTCAAAGGCCTTGCCCATGTAGCGGGTTTCAAAGTGGAGGTGCGGACCGGTGCTGCGGCCGGTGCTACCGCCCAACCCAATCACTTCGCCGGCGCGAACCACCTCATTCTCCACTACCAAAATCTTGGAAAGGTGTGCGTAGTATGTCTCCAACCCGTTGGGATGGCGCACCACGATCAGGTTGCCGTAGCCGCCCGTGCGACTGGTGCCTTCAGCCACGCGTACGATACCGTCGAAAGCGCTACGTACAGAGTCTCCGATCTTCAGCGGGATGTCGATGCCACGGTGCGGACGCTTGCCGCGCCAACCGTAGCGCGAAATTACATAGCCGTGTACGGGCATGCAGAACGGGTGTGTGGAATCTACTAACACTAAGTCCACCTGCGCCGGCAGCGCGGAAATCTCCACGTCACGGTAGGCGTGAATCACCTCATTGTCCCAGTTCGCCATCAGCGACTCCTCGTCAATGTCGGGGCGCTCCAGCTCAAGGTATTCCCAGGTGAAGTCATCATATAGAATTACTTTTTTGAATTTATCGGCCGTATTGAGGGTGTCAATGGCTTGTGCCGCAGGCTCTGACTCTTCCGCATCATTTTGTGCAAAAAGAGTAATATTTCCGAATAAAAATAGGATAAAGAGGAATGGTAATTTGTTCATAGTGTAGTGTTCTTGCGGTTTTGTAACGGAATTTCCGTTTTTTTATTGTAATAGAAAAAGAAGATAGGGGGGATGCTGGCTATTTCAACTCCCATGGGGCAATGTTCATATCGTTGTCATTGAGTATGTTGAGGTAATTTTCGTAGCGATGTGCGGCAATCTCGCCTTGTTCAACAGCCTCCTGTACGAGGCAGCCCGGCTCGTGGGTGTGCGTGCAGTTGCTGAACCGACACCGGTTGTTATATTGCCGAATTTCAGGGAAATAGTCGCGGATTTCCTCCGGCTTGTACTGGATGAGGCCGAACTCTTTCACGCCCGGCGTGTCGATGATGAAGCCGCCGGCCACACGGTGCATGCTGGCAAAGGTGGTGGTGTGCATGCCCTTGCTGTGTACTTCCGAAATACGCCCGATCTTCAGGTTCAGCGTCGGGTCGATGCGGTTAATGAGGGCCGACTTGCCCACGCCAGAATGACCGCTGAAGAGCGATACCTTTCCCGCCATCAGCTCCCTCAAAGTGTCAATGCCCTGCCCCGTAACCGTCGAGGTGCAAAGGCTGGGATAGCCGATGCGCTCGTAAATACCACTCAAATCTGCAATCTCCTCTTTTTCGTCATCTTCGTAAAGGTCGTATTTGTTGAAAATTAGCGTGGTGGGAATTCTGAAACCTTCGGCAGCCACCAAGAAACGGTCGATGAACCCCAACGAGGTGCGGGGATCTTTCAAGGTCACCACCAAAAAAGCCTGGTCGAGGTTGGCCGCGATGATGTGACTGATTTTCGACAGCTTGGTGCTCTTGCGGTCGATGTAGTTCTTTCGCGGCTTCAGCTCGGTGATGTAGCCGCAGCCGTCCTCCTCGATGATGAAGCCCACATGGTCGCCCACCACCACGGGGTTGGTGGTCTTGATGCCCTTGATACGGAACTGTCCGCGCAGACGGCAGTTCACCACCTCGCCGTCGGAGGTGAGCACCTCGTACCAGCTGCCAGTTGACTGTATGACGGTTCCTTCCTGCTTCATGCCGCCCGCCTACATTTTTTCAGGTACGCGGATGCCGAGCAGCGCCATCGCATTCTTGATAACCAATGCGGTAAGTTCCGAAATCTGCAGGCGCAGGTTGCGTTTTCCACAATCTTCCTCCTTGAAAATAGGAGTCTCCTGATAGAAGCGGTTGAACTCTTTGGCCAAATCAAAAGCATAGTTGGCGATGAGGGCCGGACTCATGCTGCTGCCTGCCGTCTGCACCACTTCCTGAAACTCATAAATCGCTTTGATGAGAATCTTCTCAGCTTTCCCCAATGACATCTCTGAGGTCTCGCTGTAGTCAATACCGTTGTCGGCGGCTTTACGCAACAGCGAGCGGATACGGGCGTGCGTGTATTGCAGGAACGGTCCTGTGTTGCCGTTGAAGTCGATGGACTCCTCCGGGTTGAAAAGCATATTTTTCTTCGGATCTACTTTGAGAATGAAGTACTTGAGCGCACCTAAACCAATCATTTCATACAAATCCTGCACGTTCTCGCCAGCGAAATCCTTGCCCAGCTCGGAGGTTTTTTCTTGGGCTTGGAAAACCATCTCTTCCATCAAATCATCCGCATCCACCACCGTGCCCTCACGCGATTTCATCTTGCCGTTGGGCAGCTCCACCATGCCGTACGACAGGTGGTAGATAGACTTGCCAAACTCCTTACCCAGCTTGTCGCCAATCACCAGTTTCAGCACGTCGAAGTGGTAGTTCTGTTCGTTGCCCACCACATAAATCATCTTCTGGGGATGATACTCTTCGTAGCGCAGCTGCGCCGTGCCAAGATCCTGTGTCATATAAACCGAGGTGCCATCTTTGCGGAGCAACACCTTTTCATCCAGACCTTTATCGCGCAAATCCACCCGCACCGAACCATCTTCATGACGGTAGAAAGCGCCTTTCTGCAATCCCTCTTCCACCAGCGATTTGCCGAGCAGGTAGGTCTGTGACTCATAGTAGATTTTGTCGAAGGAGATGCCCAATCGTTGGTAAGTCTGGTCGAAGCCGGCATATACCCAGCCGTTCATCTGTTCCCACAGAGCGCGCACTTCGGGGTCGTTGGCTTCCCACTTGCGCAGCATCTCTTGTGCTTCCAACATTAAAGGAGCCTGCTTTTCGGCCTCCTCTTTCGCCATGCCCTTCTCCACCAGCTCTGCAATTTCGGCTTTGTAATGTTTGTCGAACTCCACGTAGTATTTGCCAACGAGGTGGTCGCCCTTCATGCCGGAAGTTTCTGGCGTTTCACCGTTGCCGAACCGCTTCCATGCCAGCATCGACTTGCAGATATGGATGCCACGGTCGTTTACCAAGTTCACCTTCACCACTTTTCTGCCGCAGGCGGTCAGGATTCTCGAGACGGAATCGCCCAACAGGTTGTTGCGGATGTGGCCGAGATGGAGCGGCTTGTTGGTGTTGGGGGAGGAGTATTCGATGAGCGTCACCGGCTCGTCGGCGGCAGGCTGGGTATAGCCGTAATCCTGACGGCTGCGGTTCAGCCGCAGGAAGTCGGTCCAGACCTTGTCGGGGAACGACAGGTTCAAAAAGCCTTTCACCACATTGAACTCACAGCCGGTGCGTTCGGCAAAGTAGTTGCCCAACTCGGTGGCCACCACGTCGGGCGCCTTGCGGGCGGCTTTCACAAAGGGAAATACCACGAGGGTGAAGTCGCCTTCAAACTCCTTCTTGGTCTTCTGCATGATGGAAGGCTCCGCCTGCCACTCTATCTGGTAAAGGTCGCGTAATGCTTGTTGGAGGGTTTCTGCTATTCTGTTTTTCATTGTATTGATGAGTGTTTTGATGATTATTTCTTGGATGATGGTTGTGAAAGTTTGGTGTAGAGTTTGAAGAGTTCTGCCACGATCTCTTCTTCGGTCATTTGGGGGACGAAGCCGTAGGCCTGCATCACAGCGCGGTCGTTAGCTTCATGAGCCTTCACAAGTTCAGGGAAAAGGTATGCGTTCTCCCCGTATAGTTGTGCGAGGGTGCAGTCGGCATATTTTGCCCTTGTCTCAAGGATGGCTTGGGCGGTTTGCTCGATTTTGGTTTTCTGTGCGTCTGTCGGCGTACACCAGGGGAAATTGTTGTAAACTATATCTTTGCTGTAGCGGTAATCTGACTTTAATCTTCCGCCGACCACGCGCATCCATGCATTATGGACGTTGCTGGTCAGCACTCCGAAATGATAGAGGGTCGCATTAGGAATGATATGCACAGAATCAGAAGAAAGGATGTCAGGACTTAAAAAGCCAATTGGCACATATTTTCGTCTTTCTGATGATACACGTGGAATAAGAAGATACTCTTTTTCCGGTAAATTCTCTACATGAAAACGTGTGGGAGTGTCTGCCAGTTTCACGGTTGGCGCACTGGGGCTCTTTAATCGATACTCTCGCACTGCCTGCACCCTCTTCATGCATTCGGGCATCTTAATGAGTTGTGATGGTGGCACACTCCCAAGATATAAGCACCAGCGTTTATTCCCATTGATGAATTCATCGCTTCCCATCCATTCATGGAAAAATGGTGCTGAGGCAGGCTCTTTCTTGATGAATGCTTGCATCTCCCTTTCTGCAAAAAGATAAAAACCGCCATCTATAGGTTTGTTTCCAATGCCAATCTCAGGCACATCGCACAAAGGATGCTGTTTGCTTTCTATACATACATTAGGTAAATCAAGCAGATAACCATTGATATTGTGTACTGCTATTTTATTGTTTTTTTCATCAAAGATGAATTTCTGTTTTTGATGATGTGTATCGTCTGAAAACGCTACAATAATGCAATGCACAGCTGCCATATTGGCCTTGTCGGTGGTTTCGTTCTGCCATTTGAAAGTTCGATAGGCGAAATCAATTCCAATACCCATTTCAAACAACAGTTTCCAAAGAACAGAAACATGTTGCCCTTGGCAGATTGAATTGGTGGAAACGAGGGCGGCCTTGGTGTTTTTCCCTTTCAGATACTCTGCTGCTTTTTTGTACCAGCAGCATACATAATCCAGATTGCCAGCTCCTTTTACTCCAGAAAACGTATCGGCGATGTCTTTCTTGGGGTCGCTGTCTTTCCCCATTATCCTTGCGCCGCTGAAGGGCGGATTTCCCATGATGTAGTCGTACACCACCGCCCGTTTCTGTCGTATAGGCAATTCCTTTTCCTCAATTTCTTTGGTGATGACATTCAGCTCTTTGTAATGTTTTGTGCGATACTCGGTTGGAGGTTCGCATACGATGTCGGGGATGGAATCGTCATCAATCTTATATACATTGAGTTTGTCGGTGTAAAGAAATTCTCTCTTTTCATCTTCAGCCAATGTCGCCCAGTCTATGCGTAACGCGTTTCCTTCCACAATGTTAGCATGGTTTTTGAGGGGGAGGAAATCAATGTCCTGTCCGATCAGCAGCTCGGTTTCTTCCGCCATTTGGCACTCTGCAATCCACAAGGCGGTTTTGGCCACCGTGACGGCAAAATCGTTGATTTCAATGCCATAGAACTGGTTGATACTCACCTTGATATATTCGTCGCTGAAGCCTAAAACCTTTTCTCCTTTATTCAATATAGAGATAATCTCGTTCTCCAACCGTCGCAGCGAGAGGTAGGTTTCGGTGAGGAAATTGCCACTGCCGCAGGCAGGGTCCAAAAAGGTGAGACTGGCAATTTTGTTTTGGAAGTCCAATAACTGGCGATTGCGTTTCTGCAGGGATGTACCATGGCAATTCTCTACAATATGATGAAATTCTGTCCACAATTCATCCATGAACAGTGGGTCAATCACTTTGTGGATATTGGCGATGCTGGTGTAGTGCATTCCGCCTTTGCGGCGGGTATCAGGATTCAAGGTGCTTTCAAACACTGAACCGAAAATGGTTGGACTGATGTCACTCCAGTTGAATGGGGCGCAGTGATTCACAATCACATCCACAATTTCTTGCGTGAAATTAGGAATCTCCACTCCCATCTCACTGAACAAGCCGCCGTTTACGTATGGGAACGGTTTCAACTTTGTGTCGTATTTGTCACGTTTCTCCAGCTTGGTATCCAGTGCTTTGAATAAGTCAATTAGTCCTTTACGAACATCTGTCAAATGGAACGACTTGATGTAATCCTCGAAACTGGTCTTGGTCTCAAACAAGCCGGCATCTTCGGCATATAAGCAGAAAACAATTCTGACACATAGGATGTTAAGGCTGCGCAAACTCTCAGCATCAGGATTAATGTATTCCTTAATGAGTGCATCGTATAATTTACGGACAAGCCCTCCTGCCTGCACAGAGATCTCTTCTTCTTTGCGGATGTACTCATTCTTTTCATCTACTAAAAATTGCAAACGATAATACTCCTTCTCTAAATCTTTCAGGAAAATCTGCTGTGGGGCGCCAGTCGGATTCTCCATATCATACACCAAGAACTCCTCGAAATTGCAATTTATAATCCATTTGGGGTGTTGTGAAAGTGGAAGCTCAGATATGTATCTTTTCGCCTGCTGAAAGGGAGTGAGTAGCGTGCCATCCGATTGCTTGATGGGGTCCAACAAGTTCTGGTTGCCGGATTTCTGCTCAATCATCACCCGGGTTGAAGGGATGTATGCGTCAATGTAATTAGTGATGGTCTTGTTCGGAAATTTTTCTTTAACTCTTTCTTCAAAAAAAATGAAGGGAAAGATGTCTTTTACTCCGAACACATTGGTGAGAAGGTCAATCCAAAATTTCGAAGTATTCCCTTTCTCGTAGCTGGTACCTTGCCAGTTACGAACGAATTTGCGTGCCGCTTCAGTCTGTTCGTGATGAGTCATGTGAGTGAAATTTGTATTTGAAATGCTATTTTTCCAGTACTTCATCAAAATCACGCCAAGCCCACTTGCCCGTAATCACACCTTTCTCAATCCTTACGATGCCGGGGTTGGCATGGATGGCGTCGCGCACGAAATAAGGTCCTTTGGCGGGGTCGAAGTAACTGCAACAGAGAATGTCAAAGTCGATTTTGTTGTCTTTCACAAACTTGTCAATCTCCACTCTCGGTGTGTTGGTCAAACCGTAAAAATCACACTGGTGGTCTTTACAATAGCTGATGATTTTTTGAAGATCTTCGCTGTTCAGCCCGTCGCTGTCCACCTGGTCGAGGTCGTACATGCAGAGCAGATAGAGCGGACGGTCGTTGTCGTGACTGATGAGCGTGGGTTTCAGGTCGTTGCTCTGCGCATCCTCCATAGTGAAATTGTAATTTTCGGCACGCCCGAACTTCTGTAAGGTATCGGTCTTGTCGGTCACATACTCCATTTCGTAAATGGGACTGTCGTCGGGCAGCTCCGCCATCTCCTCTTCGGTAATCTCTACGGTTTCACCCGTGACCGTATCCTTGTACACGTACACCGACTTGGTGATAAGGGCCGTATCAATGTAGTTAATGGTCAAATCGGTACCAACCGTCCATGTGTTGTAGTCATCTTTGGAGAGCATGTTGTGGATCTTCACGCCCAGCTTGGTGTCGCTGGCAGGAAGGTGACGGTAGTAATGGGCTTCGAGCGAGAGACAGCCGAGACAGCATATTGCCACCACCACCACTTTGCCCAAGCCGGTCAGGCGAGTCTCGGGAATGCGTTTGCGATAAAGGAAGATGATGATGGTAGGAATGATGATGACGACATTTTTGAGGAATGTGTGGAAGTTGGTGAGTTTCACCGCTGTGCCGAAGCAGCCGCAGTCTTTCACCACATTCAGCTGGTAGCCATAGTGGGTTTCCAAATGTTCGGCGAGGGCGAGCCATGCCGTCAGCAACAGGAAAAACACCATCATCACCAAATAAAGTACTGAGGTGAGTCGGATTTGAATTTTGGTCAGCATCATCACGCCTAACAGGAATTCAATCATCGGCATGACAAAAGCTGCGAATGTGCTGAAAATCTGGAAGAAAGACATGTGGAAGGAGAAGAAATAGTCATCGAACGTATAGGAGGTGGCTACGGGATCGAAGGCTTTCGTAAGACCGGAAAAAATGAAGACGCATCCCAAGAAAATGCGTAAAATGATGAGGATGATAGGTTCTTTATTGGAATTCATGGGAAATGATTTTTATTCGTTTGATTCGGCACCTTCGTGCAATTTGATGAGGGCAAACATGGCGTAGTTGATGATGTCGTAATAGTTGGCATCTAAGCCTTCGGAGATGACGGTCTTGCCGTCGTGGTCTTCTATCTGTTTGATTCTTAATAATTTCATTAAAATAATGTCGGTCAACGAACTGCGCCGCATCTTCCGCCACGCCTCGTCGTAGTCGTGGTTTTTGTTGCCCATCAGATCCTTGGCATTCTGAAGGTATTTCTTGAACAGGGCGATGGCCTCTTCAGCAGGCATCAGTTCCTCCATGGTGTTGGCCACGCCCACCTCCAACTGTATGAGCGCCATCACCGAGTAGTTCACGATGCCGATATATTCGGGCCATACTCCCTCGTGTACTTTGGATACTCCCTTCTGTTCTATGCTTCTAATTCTCTGTGCTTTGATGTAAATCTGGTCGGTCAGTGATGGGGTTCTCAAAATGCGCCACGCCGTGCCATAGTCCATGGCTTTCTTGGAAAAAATGTCGAGGCATTGTGCGCCGATGAGGTCGAATTCTTCGTTGGTATTCATTTTTACTTTTTTAATCAATAATGTGGAAATATTTCAGATAATCAGACACTTCGTTGTAAAGAAGGTCTTTTTTGATAATTTTCTTGTCTTTATCGACGAGGAACATGTAGGGGATGGCGCGGAGGTCGAACAGGGTGTTTTTGTCAATCTCACCGCTGTAGTCCCAGCCGTGCAGGTATTCCGCTTTCGCCTCGTCGGTGATATAGCGTTTCCACAGTTCTTCATCATCCTCGAAGTAGATGGTGACCACTTTCAGCCGCCCGCTGGCGATGGCCTGGTTCAGCTCTTCGTTTTCAGCCAGGAAACCGCGAATCATGGTGCATTCCGGGCATTCGGGATTTTGGAAATAAACCAGCAGGTACTCCGCCTCCACATCGTGCAGCGTGCCGCGGGTGCCATCAGCCCATTGCACCTTGAAGTTGTTGATCGTGGTGCCTTCCATGTTCAGCGTGTGCAGCTTGTATTCAGTCTCGCATTTTACACGATGATCTTTGTCTAAAGAATTATATTTCAGTGCATTGTTGAGCATGGCGAGATATATGGGTTCGTTGTAGAAGGGCGTTCCCTGCGAGCCGAAAGTCTTCGAGAGCCAGTCGAAAAAGAAGTGGTACATGCTGGCGTTGACTTGCGCTTTCGTAAGCAGGTTGTCTGCCGCTTGTGCAGCATCCGTTGGCGATAGGTACAGCGCATTGGCACAGAAATCCCGCAGGCGTTGGGTGGTCATGGGGGCGGTGGTCATGCGCAGGTCGTTGAAGGGGTAATAGTCGAAACAGTGCTGACAGTAATATTGCCGCAGGAGGGTGCGGTTCTGGTAGTAATGCTGCGGCGCAGGGGGCAGCTCTTGGTCGAACTGCGCGATAGAGGCGAGGAGCATTCCTGCAAATGCCTGTGCCACACTGTCTTTGTATTCCGCTTCCTCTTGGGCGATTTGTGCATCCTGTGCCTGCAACCGCTCGGCAAGCGTCTGCAACATGTATTCGGGCATGCTTTTCTGTGCATCAGCAAACTGCTGGTAAAGAGCGTTGTGCGCCGCTCCATACTGGACCATTCGCAGCTCGTAGTTCCATACCGCCTGGTTCTCATCACTCCCCGCAAACACTACTGTACTGCCGAATTTTACATTCACGGTAATGCTCTGCTTCTTTTCTTCCGAAATCAGCAGGGTGAAAAGGTAGTTTGTGTCGGCTGCCACCGAATAGTAGCCCGCTGGCAAAGCGGCTTTCTGCTTCAGCGTCGCTTTCTCTGCGAAGACTACCGACAGCACATTGCTGAAATCTTTCTTTCCGTCAAATTGCTGTAAATGAATGGAATCCGCTTTGATACCCTGACAATTGACAGTGAGCGAGAAGCCTTGCGCGAAGATTTCTGGCAGGGCGATAACAGAGATGAAAAATAGTACAAAAATCCTTTTCATGTTGTGTTGGAAAGAATTTGCAAAAGTACGATTTTTTTGCGGAATTTCCAACTACATTTTGAAAGATGTCAGGGAATAATGTGGTAATGCTTCAGCGCATTGGAAACATCGTAATGGGGGAGGTTTTTCACGATTACTTTTTTGTCTTTGTCCAAAAGGAAAATGACGGGGATGGCGCGGAGGTCAAACAATTGCTCGCTTTCGATTTTGCCCTGGTAGTCCCAGCCGTGCTGCCACTGCGGGTTGGCCTTCGTGGTGAGGTAACGTCGCCAAAGCGCCTCGTCGTTCTCGAAATAGAGGGTGACAACTTTCAGCTTGCCGCTGTTCACCGCCTGTGTGAGTTCTGGGTTCCGGCTCAGCTCCTCACGTACCGCTGTGCAGGTGTGACAGTCGGGGTTATGCAGGTACAACAAGGTGTATTCTGCGTCAACGCTTTGCAGTCCTGAACGGGTGTCGTCGCCCCACAGGATGGGGATGTCGGGCAGTTGTGCACCGGGCAGGTTCTTGCTCTGCAGCTCGTACACCTGCTGGTAGTAGTTTTTTCGCCGTTCCTCCAACTGCGTGTATGCCAATGCGTTTCGTAGCATGGCCAGATAGATTTCTTCCGTCCAGAAAGAAATACCGATGGTGCCGAAGGCGGTCTCCATCACCGTGAAGAAGGCGTGGTAGTTGGCGGCGTTGGCCTGCCAGCGGGTCAGCAGCGTGTCGGCAATCGCGGGCGATTGGGAGGGAGGGAGGTAGAAAAGGTTGAAGCAGACTTCGATCACGCGGTTCATGGCCATCGGGGTGGTGCACATTCTGCCATCCTCCAATGGGAAGTTGTCGAAAGCGTGCAACGCACTGTAAGCGAGGTATTTCTCGTTGGTGTTGATGTCCGCCGGCGGTTGCGGCAGAGGTGCTTCGAAGCGGATGATGGAGGCCAGCAGCGATGTCGGCAGCTCGTCCATTACCTGCTGACAGAAGTTTTCATAGTTGCCAATCAGTCTATTGGCCTGCTCGTTCAGCCGCAGAGCCAAGTCCTGCAACATGTACTGCGGCATACTGTTCCGGGCACTCTGGAAAATCTGGTTCAGCGAGTCCATGCTGTAGTCCAGCCGGCTTTTCGCCAACCTATACTCCTGATAGCGGTTGTTCTCGTCGCTGCCCTCAAATCGCGGAGCGCCGTTCGGTGAAAGGTTTACCGTGATTTTCTGTTTCTTTTTGTCAGAAATCAGCAGTTCGAACAGCAGGGTGGTGTCGCCCATCACGCGGTAGTAGCCTGCCGATAGTCCTTTCTTCATCGTGAAAACGGTTTTCGGTGAAAAAGCGGCGGCAGCCACGTCTTTGTATAGGATTTCGCCTTCCAAGAAGCGGTTTTCGTCCTTGATTTTTACTCTTTTAATAGATTGGAGATGAAGGGAATCGGCCTGAATGCCGTCGCCCAGCACCGTGAGGGTAAAACTCTGCGCCGATGCAGTCATTGCACCTATCATCAACCCCAAAATCAGCAGAACTACTTTTCTCATAGTGTTTTATAGCTTGGTGGAGGTTGACGCTTCGGTACCGATCAGGGTGGCGGCAGTGCAGGATTGAATGGTCACCATCACATAGTCGCCTTTCTGGTGGTTGCCACGGGGAAAGATGACCACCTTGTTCTGGCTGGTCCGTCCAAAGAGCTGTTCTTCCGACCGTTTGGAGGTGCCTTCCACCAGCACTTCCACGGTCTTGCCCACATCCTGCTCGTTGCTGGCGAGCGAGAGTGACTGTTGCAGCTCGATGATTTCTTCCAACCTTTTGGTTTTCAGCTCGTCGGGCACGTCATCGGGATAGTGCGTGGCGGCGTAGGTGTTGTCGCGCACCGAGTATTTGAACATGTAGGCGGCCGAGTAGCCCACCTCTTTCATGATGGAGAGGGTGGCCTGGTGCTCCTCTTCGGTCTCGCCGCAGAAGCCGGCGATGATGTCGGTGGCGATGGCGCAGTCGGGAAGGATGCGCCGGATGGCAGCGATGCGCTCCAGATACTGCTCGCGGCTATACACGCGGTGCATCCGTTGCAGCATGGAGGTGCTGCCGGCCTGTACAGGCAGGTGGATGTATTTGCAGATGTTCGGATAGCGTGCCATCACGTGCAGCAGTTCATCGGAGATATCTTTGGGATGGGAGGTGGCGAAACGCACTCGCAGGGTGGGGGAGAGCTGGGCCACCAGTTCCATCAGGTCGGCGAAGGTAACCGTGCCGTCGGCGGTCTCGTAGCGGTACGAGTTCACATTCTGCCCCAGCAGCGTCACCTCCTTGTAGCCGTCGGCGAGCAGTTGCTTGGCTTCCGACAGGATGGTCTGCGGGTTGCGGCTGCGCTCGCGGCCCCGTGTGAAGGGCACCACGCAGTAGGAACAGAAGTTGTCGCAGCCCCGCATGATGGAGATGAACCCCGACACGCCGTTGGCAGCGTAGCGGATGGGCATGATGTCGTCGTAGGTCTCCTCACGCGACAGGGTCACATTGTAGGCCTCCTCGCCTTCGGCGGCCCTGTGGATGAGTTCGGGCAGCGTGCGGTAAGCGTCCGGACCGGCGATGAGGTCAAGGGCGGGTTCTTCCTGCAACAGCTTGTCTTTCAGTCTTTCAGCCATGCATCCCAGCAATCCGATGAGCATTCCCGGCCGTCCCCGCTTGATGGCGCCGAGTTCGCGCAGCCGCCGGTGGATGCGCTGCTCCGCATTGTCGCGCACCGAGCAGGTGTTGATGAGGATCAGGTCGGCGGTGCGCTCCTCTTCCGTCATCTCGTATTCGTCCGACAAGATGGAGGCCACCACCTCGCTGTCTGCCACGTTCATCTGGCAGCCGTAAGTTTCGATAAAGAGTTTCTTCTTCATAAAAGTTCTATCTATTGCTTTGCCTTAGTATCATGACTTTATGTGTAGAATCAATTGTTTCCAATTTTCGGAATATCAAGTTCCTTGCAAATTTCTTTTGCAAGATAGTCGTTGATATCTGGATGTCGTGGAATGGCAGCTGCGCTACCGTTATTGGGGTTGATAAAAAGGCTGTGTCTTGCTCCTTCGCGTGCTAATTGGCATCCATGATCTTGTAAGTATTTTATGAGTAATTTTCGTTTCATGCTAATGCCAATTTTCTATAGAATACTTTTTCGTTAGAATGTTGATTACGAGCTTGTTCCTTGTAATAATCTAATACGAGAGCGATAGCATCTTTCATATTGTCCATCAACTCATCCAATGTCCGCCCTTGGCTCATCGCGGCAGGAACTTGTATGCATTTGCCTGTGTACCATCCGTCATTTTCGTCTTTGTGAATTAAGATAGTATATTCCATAATTGTCTTCTTTGATACTCCTTGTTTTATCGCGGCAAATGTACACAAAATTCTCGAATTATCGAGTGTGAAAATTGATTTTATATAATTTTAATAGAATTTCTCATCACTATTTAAAACGAAGGTTAGACCTAAAGCATTATGCATGTTTTGTCTAAATATTTCTCCCTCCCATGGCAATATTCCCCCAGCGCAATCGTTTTTCTCATCATAACTTCCTCCTCCGCATTTTATGAAAAAATCTCCCGTAGAACGCTTCCGGCAATACCTGATTTTGGAGAAATCCCTCTCGGCGAAAACCGCTGAGGCTTACCTCCATGATGTGGGTTTGTTGGATGAATTTTTGGGAGAAAAGAAGTTGGAAAATGTGGAAGTAGCTGATTTGCAGAATTTTGCGAAATACTTGCAGAAGGATCAGGAGGTCAAAGCCACCTCACAGGCCCGTATCCTGTCGGGGGTACGAGCCTTCTATCGTTTTCTCGTGCTGGAAGGCACGCTGGAGACCAACCCCGCCCAGCTCATCGACACGCCCAAGCTCGCCCGCAAACTACCTACTGTGCTGAGCGTGCCCGAAGTGGAGGCCATCATCAACGCGGTGGACCTCAGTCTGCCCGAAGGGCATCGCAACCGCGCCATAATTGAGGTGCTGTACAGCTGCGGACTCCGCGTCAGCGAACTCATTGCCCTCCAGCTGTCTTGCCTTTTCTTCGATGAGGGCTACATCCGGGTGATTGGAAAAGGCAACAAGGAGCGTATCGTGCCCATTGGTTCCACCGCCCAGAAAGCCATCCGCCTGTATGTGGAAGGGTATCGGATGTCATTGAAAATCAAGAAGGGAGATGCCGACATTGTGTTTCTGAACCGCCGGGGCGGCCGTCTCAGCCGTGTCATGGTGTTCCACATCGTGAAAGAACTGGCCGAAAAGGCTGGCATTACCAAAGAAATCAGTCCCCATACGTTCCGTCACTCCTTCGCCACCCACCTCGTTGAAGGCGGTGCCGACCTGCGTGCCGTTCAGGAGATGTTAGGGCACGAAAGTATCACTACCACAGAAATTTACACACACCTCGACCGGGAGTATGTGCAGAGCACCATCGCCCTCCATCATCCGAGGTACTAGATTAGCAGTTGTTTCATCGCTTAATGTTATTTCGAGCGCTTCACCATTCCGCCGACTGTAGTGAGGCGGAATCTCCTACCTCATTCTCATTGTTAATTGTACATTGTACATTGTACATTCTCACTCCTCCGTTTTCGGAGGCCATACATTGCGCCAGCCATAGAAGAAGCCGAGATGATAACGTGCTGAGAAATAGTAAAGTACGTGTTTCAGCTTGCCCAGTGGCATGTACAATAACAGGAGGCTGGTCATGATGTAATACACCGCATGCCAGGTGTCGTTCATGCCTTCCGTCAAAAGGAAGATGATGGTCGCACACTGGAACAAGGTGGTGAACATGTTCGAAAGGTAGTCGTCAATGTTGGAGAGACTGCTGAGGTTTTTGCTGCTCAATCTCTTGATAATCAGTGTTGTTCCGCAGCAGGCAGACACGCACAGGCCAATGGCGAGGAGCATGTTCAGCCATTCGGGGTACCAGACGTTGAGATTGAAGAGGGAAAGGAAGTAGAGAAGTATGGAGAGAAAAATGCCGCAGTGGAAGATGATGCCGGCAGCGTAGGTGGGCAGATGCAGGTAGGCCGACTCCTTGTGGGTGGGCGACATCGCCACCGTGTTGGCATACACCACACCTTTGGTCACATCACCGCTCTTCTCCGACAAATCCTTCGGTTTCCCCAGCCGGATGATTCTTACAAAATGCCACATCATCAGCACAAAACAATATGCCAATGCACACAACGAAATAATCTGAAAAACACTCATCGCTAAAAACTTTTAACTCTCAACTTCTTAACTTCTCAACTCTCAATTTTCAATTTTCAATTCTCCATTCTCTACACGCATCCTTCCGGTTTGGGCAGACCAGCCACACGGCAGGCTCCTCTGGCGGGACCCAGCGGGAAGAGTTCGTAAATCTGTTTCAGCTTCAGACCGCTCTCCTTGCAGATGACGCGCACCATCGGGGCAAGACCTTTCTCCAAGTAGTTGGCTCTGATGATGTTGATGATTTTCCAGTGATCCTCAGTGAGGTTTTCAATTCCATCCTCTTGGGCGATGAGCTTAGCCAGCTCTTCAGTCCACAATTCCGGTTGCAGCATGAAGCCGTCACCATCCATTTCAATGGTTTTTCCTTCTAATGTAATGCTCATAGTATTATTATTTAATTGATTGATTTTCTGTTAAATAATGCGTCATCGTTTCAAACTCATCCTCTTTTCATACTGACGTAAAAATTCAGGGATGGTATTCATCTCGATGCGTCGGTTCAAAATGATTTCATGTTTTTCGTTGATGATGAACATGGCTGGATTGCCCGTCTCGTAGATGTTGAACAGTTCGAGATAATCCACATTGCCCTTGTTACCGCCCACGTTGATCCACGGGTAGTTGTTCTCTTTCACGTACCTTTTCCAGCGGTCTATGTCGGCGTCGTTGGCCACGGCATACACGTCGAAGTTGCGCTGTCCGAGGTTCTCCAACGAGTCGTAAACCGCCCGCAGCTTCTGCGATTCTTTCTTGCAGGTGGGACAGTCGGGGTCGTAGAACCACAGGATGGTGTATTTCTTGGAGGCCGCTCCCTTAGGATGATAAGAGGAGTGCCAGTGCGAGTAGTCGTCGGTGAGGGTAGTGTCGGGAATCATCAGCTCCGGCGCAATCTTGCCGATGAGGATGGGCTCCAGATGTTTCACGCGCTTCTCGTACTTGCGCAGCAGGTCTTCCTCCATCCAGGTGCATTTGCCTTTCATGTGATTGTTCTTCACGATATGCACGAACACGCCGTCATGTCCTAACATCTTGCTGGTTTCATACTGGTAGGAAAGCCAGTCGATGAGAAAATGGTACATCAGCGTGTCGGAAGTGGATTTCTCCAAAACCATATCCACATAGTGGCAAATAGTGTCAGGTTCTTGATATTGAAGATATTTGGTGAAATACTCTTTCAATTTGGGCTCCAGCACGGGAGTGAAAATCAGACGGCTATCGCCGAGGTCGGTTTTGTCCCAGTAGTGGGTGAGGAAGTAGCGAAGCTGGAAGGTGGAGTCGATGCTGCCATCGGCGTTGACCGGCGCGTCCGGGATGTCAATCTGCTGATAGGCATTCTGGATTTTGGAGAAAAGATAGTCGGGATGACGGTCGATGATGTCTTTGATGAAAGCCTCCATCTCTTCATTCAGACTTTTCATCTTTTCCTGATATTCATCGGCTACTTTCTGATTGTCAGCCTTTTTCGCCTCATCGAAAGCTTTGCGCCACTCGCTCATCTGCTTGCCGGCGGTGGTGGTTTTGCGCTGGAAGGCCATCAGCTCTTCGTTGTGCGGCGAGTTGGTTACGGAGACACTGTCCACGGTGCCGGTGGTGCCGCAGGTGAAGGAGAAAAACTGCGGACCGTCCATGATGAAGTCCATGTATGGGTAGTGCGTCTGGCTGACCAGCTTGTACAAACCGCCTTGGTACTCGTTGTCGCCTTTGAAGATGAACTGCGGTCCGTTTTTGGTCTTGGTTACCCTTGCCGAGTCTTTCAAAATAAGCTTATCTCTATAATATACAGCTAAATAGACGATAGAGTCTTGGGCTTTGGGAATGTTGAAAACGATGTTGTGCCCCGTCTTTGGCGCTGCTGCCGAGTTTTTCTTCTGGGCAGATAGCGGGAAGGGGAGTGCGATGACCGCAATGAGGATTAACAATAAGACATTTCTTTTCATTCTATATTGTATTTGTCTGGATTCAAATTGTTTAAGAATTCTTCTAATTGTTCTAACGTGAACAGCCGCATGATGATTTTGTGGTCTTGGTCAAGCAGCAGACAGGCGGGGGTGGTGAGGATGTTGAAATAGTCGATGACGTCGTAGTTGCTGCCGCCTAACCCGTCGCAGGTGTTGATGAACTTCAGCCCCATCTCCTCTGAAACCTGCTTCCAGCGTTTTACGTCCGCAGTGATGCAGTAGCCGAACACCTCGAAATCGTACTCTTCCTGGTACTTTTCGTACATCTCGTTGAGTATGGGGGTCTCCTCGAGGCAGTCCTCGCAGTCGGCGTCCCAGAACCAAATCACCGTGTTGGGACGGTCGATGGAGGCGGTGGAGATGAGCTTGCCGTCGGCGCTTTTGGCCTCCAACGGCGGCATCTGCGCCCCGATGGCGAGATGGCGCTTGCGGGTCACCCCGTTCTTCAACCGCCGCTCGTAGCTCTCGGAGAAAAGCTGTAACCCGCTGGGCAGATAGTACTTGTCGTACAGGTGCAGCAGGATGTCGTCGTACGCCACGTTGTTGTCCATGTTGTAGTACTTCAACGTCTGCACCATATAGTACTGGCCGATCTCCGTTTCCAAACTGTACCGGTCGAAAACCGAGTCGATGATGGTGATATTTTCGGATTGTAATTTGTCGGAAATGAGTTGGTTAAAAAGAGGATGATGCAGCATTCTGGCATCGGGGGTGGTGCAGGCATCCAATCCTAAATACTCCAGTAGCAAGTACTTATATACCAAATCGTGCCCCACGCTGGCGGTCTCCAACGTGGTGATGTCGGGCCATCGGGAGTCGTAGGTGTTGATTTGAAAATGGGCCATCTGGTAGGCTTCATTCTCCGCTGACCCTTCAATGTGTGCTGGCGCATCGTTCCAATAGGTGAACTTCCGGCTTTCGGAAATGACCAGATGGATGGGGTTCGCATTGCCGGCTTTCACCTGATAGAGTCCGTCAGGGAGGTTTTTCCCCTTGAACACGGAGGTGCCTTTTCGCACCACCACACTGTCATACACCTGCACTTCGTCGCCGTGAAATCCCGTGAGATACGACATCTTTCCGTCGTATGACGAGCCTTCACTATTCCATTTGATGGTAATCCGATAGGGCTTCTGCTGCGCAAAGCAAAAACTTATCATGCAGAAACACAATAATATAGCAGAAATGCACCTGTTCATTCTCGGATTCAATTTTAAGCCTGCAAAGATACGAATTTTCAACGATTTTCATACTATGGACGCAATATATATAAAAATGTTGATGGAAAATGGGCGGCGGGCATTGCCCATTGCACTTTGTTTTGTAATTTTGCAGCCTGAAACCCAGCATGGCTGGACGTTAATCTTTTCTCGATTTATCACTTAAAGGATTCACCTTATGATCAAACCAAGCATTCCTAAAGGTACCCGCGACTTCACTCCGTTGGAGATGATGCGCCGCAACTACATTTTTCAGACCATCCGCAGCGTCTTTGAGGCGCATGCCTACCTGCCGATAGAGACCCCCGCCATGGAGAACCTCTCCACCCTGATGGGCAAATACGGCGAGGAGGGCGACCGCCTGCTGTTCAAGATTCTCAACTCGGGCGATTTTATGCAAGGTGTTGACCGTCAGGAGGAATCCTCTGTCCGGCTCGCCTCCGCCATCTGCGAGAAAGGCCTCCGCTACGACCTTACCGTGCCTTTCGCCCGCTTCGTGGTGCAGCACCAGAACGAGATCACGTTTCCCTTCAAGCGCTACCAGATGCAGCCCGTGTGGCGCGCCGACCGTCCGCAGAAGGGCCGCTACCGCGAGTTCTACCAGTGCGATGCCGACGTTATCGGCACCAACTCGCTCCTCAACGAGGCCGAGCTGATGCAGATTACTGCCGAGATTTTCCAGAAATTCGGCATCCGCGTGGTCATCAAGGTCAACAACCGCAAGATACTCTCCGGCATCGCTGAGATCCTCGGGGAGTCCGACAAGATTACCGACATCTGCACCGCCATCGACAAACTCGACAAGATCGGCCGCGAGAATGTGTGCGCCGAACTGCGCGAGCGCGGACTGTCGGAAGAGGCCGTGCAGAAACTCGATCCCTTCTTCGATTTCGCGGGCACCAATGCTGAAAAGCTGCAGAAACTCTCCCAGATTTTCGCCACCTCCGAAACTGGACTCAAGGGCGTAGAAGAGTTGACGAAAATGTTGCAGTATGCTGATTTTCTGAAAATTAATGCTGATATTGAATTGGACATTACCCTTGCTCGTGGCCTCAACTATTATACGGGAGCCATCTTCGAGGTGAAGGCGCTCGATGTGAGCATCGGCAGCATCTCCGGCGGCGGCCGCTACGACAACCTCACGGGAATCTTCGGACTCAAGAACGTGTCGGGGGTCGGCATCTCCTACGGCGCGGAGCGTATCTACGACGTGCTCAACGAGTTGCAGCTCTTCCCGAAGTCGTTAGAGAATCCTGTACAGGCGTTGTTGCTCAATTTCGGCGAGAAGGAGGAACTCTATGCGCTGTCGGCTTTGCAGAAGCTGCGGGCGGCTGGCATCACCGCCGAGCTGTTCCCCGACAAGGCCAAGATCGGCAAGCAGATGACCTTCGCGAACAACCGCGGCATTCCGTTCGTCATCATGGCTGGCGAAAACGAGATGAACGCCGGCGTGTTCGCCTTCAAGAACATGGCCACTGGCGAGCAGGAAAACCTTACCGTTGAGCAGCTTGTAGAGAGATTGGCAAGATAAAAGGAAAGTATCGTTTTATTCCTTTTTGCTTTAAAAATAAAAAATGACAAACATTTTGTTTGCCATTTTTTTAATTGATTATCAATTAGATAACCATGATTCTCTAACTAATACTCCCTTAGTATTCGTCTTCGTGGAAGAAAAAGTCTTCTTTGGTAGGGTAGTCGGGCCAGAGGTCTTCGATAGAGTCGTAAACCTCGCCTTCATCCTCCATCTCACGCAAATTTTCAATGATCTCCATGGGAGCACCCGACCGGGTCGCATAATCAATCAGCTCTTCGCGTGTCGCTGGCCAAGGCGCATCCTCTAATTTCGATGCCAATTCAAGGGTCCAATACATAATATTTAGGTTTTGGTTATCTTCGATTTTTTAGGGCGCAAAAATACACTTTTTTTATTACGTTGGTGGAAAGTGATGAAAATTTTATTTCTTTGATTTCCAGATGGTTTCGCTTTTGTTTTCAAGCTGGAGTGCTTTTCTGGCCGAAATAAAGTAAAAATCAGAAAGCCGATTTGCGTATTTCATCACCTGCTCGCAGACGGTCCCTTCCATGTTATTTTGTGCCACAAATTGGCAGATTCTCCGCTCCGCTCTCCGGCAGATGGTGCGGCACACATGCAGCTGTGCCGACAGTAATGAGCCGCTCGGCAGGATGAACCCTTTCAGCTCCGGCAACTCTGCGGTGTACAGGTCGATAAGTCCTTCTGTCTCAGCGGTCCATGCCGCCAAATTGGTGGTCGCCCAGTACTTTTCCCACTGTCCCTTATCGGTCGCCAAGATGCTGCCCACCGTGAAAAGCCGGCACTGGATGTCATCTAAAACATCCACCATGGCATCGCGCGCCGCCGCCTGTCCATCCGCTGGCATTAGCTGTTTCAAAAGCTCTATCGCCACACCGGTAGCTGAGTTCAGCTCATCGATAGTACCATAAGATTCAATCTGTTCTGAGAATTTTTCAATCCGAATGCCCCCAATCAATGAGGTTTTGCCGCTATCACCGGCTTTGGTGTATATTTTCATAGTCTAATGGTTGATTAGTGAATGAATCATCAGTAAGTGTCATCAAAAACGCTTTCAAATCAGCGATTTGCGAAGGGGTGAGCATGGCGCCGCCCTCGTTCAGCTTGTGCATGAGCGGATGTGCGTATGGCGATGCCTGCAACCCGCAGTTATAGAATTCCAACACTTCGTCGAGCGTGCTGTACCGCCCGTCGTGCATATACGGGGCGGTAATGGCCACATTGCGCAACGTGGGTGCTCGGTATGCACCCAAATCCTGCGGCCTGCCCGTCACCGAAAAACGGTCCTGCGGGTCGGTGGGATTAGCGTCCAAAGCATTGTTGTAGAACAGGTTGGTGGTGAATAGGGGAGTGCCCGCCCCTCCGTGACAGTGGAAGCAGTCGGCTCCCTCCTCGGTGGTGAAAAGCACGTAGCCCCGCAGCTCCTGTTCGGTGAGGTGCGCCTCCCCGCGCAGGTAACGGTCGAATTTCGAGTTGGCCGACACGAGGGTACGCACGTACTGCGCGATGGCCTTCTCAATACGCTCCATCGTCACCTCATCGGAGCCGAACGCCTTGCGAAACAGCTCCTTATACGCCGGGTCGTCCTTGATGTGCGCCACGGCCTGGTAAGGCGTGGCCGCCAGCTCGTTGTCGGCAGTGATGGCCGCCCGCACAATGTCTTCTATATTTTTGTCGCCATATACCGCTCCATTCCACAAATAGCCCTCACTGTTGAAAACGAGGTTGCAGAGCGGCATCACATTGTGGTGCGTGGTGTCGTGCATCCCGCGCGCCTTGCCGTTGCGCAAACGCGGATTGTCCATCCCGATGTCGAAGCCGTAACGCTGCACGTGACAGCTTGCACAGCAGATCAACGAGTCGGGATTGTTGCCAACATAGCCACATAACCTCGTGTCGTTGAATAACTTCCGTCCCAACTCAACGCCCTCGTTGGTCATCGGATTATCGGACGGCAGGTTGAGTGCCGTTGGGAAATACTTCGGAATGACAAGGTCGTAAGGGGTGGCCTCGTAATTCTCCGGCTTTTCACGGCACGACAGCAGCAGCCATGGAAGTAGCACAACAAACAGCAGGATAGGGGATTTCAGCCAGCGCATATAGTTCTATTGAGGTTTGACCACCATCTGCACTGTGGTGCGCGAGCGTTGCTCCGCAAACACCGGCCGGTTGCCCACCACCTTGGCGATGGTGGCATCGGTATAGTGCCGAATGGTAATCAATTCCATGTTTTCGTTGTATTTCACGATGAAATGCTCTCCCAACTGCTCCAACACCTGCGGAATGCGGTGCGGGTTGAGGTCGGTGCAGATGGAAAAACTGAGAGCCGTGTTCTGCATCAGGTTCATTTTGACACCGTTACGCGACAAAATGCCGAAAATCTCAGACAGATTGTTGACCGAAATAAAAGAGAAGTCTTTGGGGAAAAGGGTGATGAGAATCTGCTCTCTTTTAAAAATATAGGAGGGAATATTCTCGGAAGCCCCGTTGCTGGAAATGATGCTTCCCGACTCCATTGGGGCCAAGAATGGCTTGACGTAAAGCGGTATGTTCTTGTTTTGCAGTGGTTTGAGGGTTTTCGGATGAATGACGGTCGCTCCGTAGTAGGCCAGCTCGATGGCTTCCTCGTAGGAGATGGACTCCAGCTTTACGGCATCGGGGAAGAATTTCGGGTCGGCATTGAGCAGTCCGGGGACATCTTTCCAAATTGTAACACTCTTACCATTAAGGATATAGGCGATAATAGCCGCCGAGTAGTCCGACCCCTCACGACCGAAGGTGGTGGCGGTACCGTCGGCAGCACCTGCTATAAATCCCTGTGTGATGCAGAGTTGCGGAGTATTTGCTTGGGCGGTGAGTGCTTCTTTCAAAAGCCGTTCCGAATCATCCCACTGGATTTTTGCCTCTGTGTAGGTGCGGTCGGTGCGAATCACTTTCCGTGCATCCAACCACAAATTGTCCATCCCTTGAGATTGTAAGTATTTGGAAATTAATGTGGTGGAAATAATCTCCCCGAAGCTGACCAGCTGGTCGTATTCAAACTCATAGCAGTTGGTAGGAGGCGACTGCAACTTGGCCTCCAATTGGCTGAAAATCGGCTCTACGGCCTCCGTCAACGCCGGGCATTCCAAGTCGTTGATGATTTGCAGATGGTTGTTTTTCAGCTGGTTGAAGAGTGGGGTGGGGGATTCTTTCTGATAGAAATAGGCTTGGAGGATTTTTTCCAGCAGGTTGGTGGTTTTGCCCATGGCCGAGATGACCACGAAGAGGGGCTTTCCACTGTGAAGCTGGAGAATGCTGTGCAGGTTGCGCACTCCCGCCGCATCTTTTACCGATGCGCCTCCGAATTTGAAAACCGTGATGTTGTTATCCAAGAAGTGGCTCATAATCACTATTTTTCATTATAAATCACGCACAAAAGCGTCTTGCCGACGATAGCCAGCGTGTTTTTGTCGATATGGTCGATGTTGTCGTTCATGGTGTGCCAAGTGGACGGGAAGCCGGTGCCGGTGTTATCGTCCTGGTGGATGATGTCAATCATCGGGATTCCGGCGATGGTGTTCACATAATAGTGGTCGTCGGTGATGGGATGAGCAGCTTCTGCGACGAAAGTGCCGCCGTAGCCGAGCCGGTCGGCGATGTTCCACACGTGGGTGAGGGTGCTGCGGGCGTAGGTAGCGGAAATCTGTTCGTAGCGAAACCGCGCTCCCGGTGCCCCCACCATGTCGAGCAGCATGCCGTAGGCGGCATGGTACCCCTCACGGTGCGGGTGCTTAGACCAGTATTGCGAGCCGAGGCCCCATGAGTCGCTCTGCCCGTCGCTGCCGTAGTCTTCCACGTCAAAGAACACAATGTCAACCCCCACGTCGGGGCGCTTCAGCGACAGCTGGCGGGCCATCTCCAACAGCACACCCACGCCGCTGGCACCGTCGTTGGCACCGTCGATGGGCTTCTTTTGATTGACTTCATCAGGGTCGGCATTGGCCCACGGACGCGAATCCCAGTGCGAGGCCAGCACGATGCGCACGGGGTTCTCCGGTGCAAAACTCCCTATCAGGTTGCAACTCTGCAATTTGGTGCCATCAAAAGCGGTGGCGGTGAACTCCTGCGCAATCACGGTGTCGCAAAATTCTGCCAATTTGCTCTTTAAGTAGGCCGCACATTGGCGATGCGCCTCCGTGTTGGGCACCCGCGGACCAAAATCCGTCTGAGCCTTCACAAAATAAAAGGCCGAGTCGGCATCGAAAGCGGGAGCTACCAACGGGGTGTCCTCTACCTCAGTAGTGCTGCCGCCTTTGTTTTTGTCGCGGTCGCAGGCGACCAGGAGTAGTGATACAAGTATTGATATACAGAAAGTTGCAAATATATAACGCTTCATATTCTGTTATTTTTTGGCATATTGTTGGTACTCTTTGCGGTTCTTGAGGATGTCGATGGCGAGGTAGATGGCGTTGCGCATCGACTCGCAATCTGCCACATTCTTGCCGGCGATGTCGAAGGCGGTGCCATGAGCCGGAGAGGTGCGTACGATGGGCAGTCCGGCGGTGAAATTCACCCCTTCGCCGTGCGAAATCATCTTGAACGGAATCATGCCCTGGTCGTGGTACATAGCCAAAATGGCATCGAACTTGGCATAGTTGCCGCTGCCGAAAAGTCCGTCGGCAGGGAAGGGGCCGAAGGCGTTAATCTTCTCATTGAAAGCCTGTTGTATGGCCGGTGCTATGATTTCCTGGTCCTCTTTCCCAATCAGTCCGTTGTCGCCGGCATGGGGATTGAGCGAAAGCACTGCGATGGTGGGATTCGTGCACGCGAAGTCCACCTTCAAGGTCTGCTGCAAGGTTTTCAACTTCTTGACAATCAGTTCGGTAGTGAGTACCTTGGAGACTTCCTCTATCGGCAGGTGGTTGGTGGCGAAGGCGATGCGACACCCTTCGGTCACCATCATCATCATGGCATTTTGAGAAGAAAACTGTTTGGCGAAAAATTCGGTGTGACCATTGAAGTGGAAGGTGTCTGATTGTATGTCGGCCTTGCAGATAGGAGCGGTTACAATGGCATCTATCAGTTGGGCTTTCAAATCTTTACAAGCATTAGTTAAAGCTAATTCTGAAAGTCTTCCTGCCTCTTTGGAGGGTGTTCCGGGCTCCACTTTCACCTCCTGCTCGAAGATGTTGACGAGGTAGTTTTTGTTCTTGTTGATCTGTTCCACCTTGCGGCATACTTGCATCGAAAAGTCCTGAAGGTTGAAAAGACTCTTGTAGAAACTGGCGGCCTTGGCGGCGCCATAGACCACCGGCGAGCAGAGTTCCAACATCTTCGGGTCGTTCAATGCCTTCATGATGACCTCGTAACCGATGCCGTTGTAGTCGCCGTGGGTGATTCCGATTCTGAAAAGGTTGTTTTCGCTCATAATAGTTGTTTTCTGTTGTAGTTCAGTTGTTTATGATGAAAAAGAGGAATTATTCCTCCTCAATAATGTCGTATAAAAAGTTGTTGTAAGGATAGATTTGGATGTGCAATTTCTTGATTTCTTCATACAAAACACGCTTCATCTCATCCAAGTTCTCTTTGGTTTTGGCAGAAATGAAGAGGGTTTTATGACTCATCTTCGCCATCCAGGTCTGTTTGAGCTCCTCCAAAGTGATGTTTTCCTTCGTGCGTGGCGTGAGGTCGTCAGGTGACTTCTCAATCCATTTATAATTATCTATCTTATTGAAAATCACGATGACAGGTTTGTCGCCTGCGCCAATTTCTTGCAGAGTCTGGTTCACAATGGCGATCTGTTCCTCAAAATCGGGATGGCTGATGTCGATGACATGTAGGATGAGGTCGGTCTCGCGGATTTCGTCGAGGGTGGATTTGAAGGATTCCACGAGGCTGTGGGGCAGTTTGCGTATAAACCCCACAGTATCAGAGAGTAGGAAGGGCAGGTTGTCGATGACCACCTTGCGGACAGTGGTGTCAAGCGTCGCGAAAAGCTTGTTTTCGGCAAAGACATTCGACTTGCTGATCAAGTTCATCAGGGTGGATTTGCCCACGTTGGTATAGCCCACGAGGGCGACCCGCACAAACTGCTCGCGGTGGCTGCGCTGGGTGAGCTTCTGACGGTCAATATCAGCCAACTTCCTCTTCAACAATGAAATACGATCTCGGATGATACGACGGTCGGTTTCAATCTCCTTCTCACCGGGACCTCTCATACCGATACCACCGCGCTGCTTCTGCAAGTGGGTCCACATACCCGTCAGTCGGGGCAGAAGATACTGGTACTGAGCTAATTCCACCTGCACTTTGGAGTGCGCTGTCTGGGCGCGTTTGGCGAAAATGTCAAGAATGAGGTGGGTGCGGTCCATCACCTTGCAGTGCAAAACGGCCTCCACATTGCGGAGCTGCGACGGACTGAGCTCGTCGTCGAAAACCGCCAGGTCGATGGCGTTTTCCTTGACATATTCCGCCACCTCTTCCAACTTGCCGCTACCCAAGTAGGTCTTGGGGTCGGGGTAGGGAAGGTTTTGGGTGAATCGTTTTTGGGCGACGCCGCCCGCTGTGTCGAGCAAAAATGCCAGTTCGTCCAAGTATTCCTCCACGCGCTCCATGCCGTGCGATGGAGTGGCAACTGCCACAAGCACCGCAGTTTCCATCTCGCTTCCTATGGTCTCTTTCGTTTTCTCCATATACTCAATTTGCGAGTGCAAAAGTAATATTTTTTAATGTATATTTGCACGCAATTTTATGGACTATGGAAAATTCTTCCGTATTTACACAACAGTTTGACATTCAGTCACATCATATAGGTCCTGACTTCGAAGTTTCGCTTCAGTATTTGTTAGGATGTATGCAAACTACTGCCGACCTGCACGTGGACAGCCACCATCTCGGCTGGAAAGACCTGCACGCGAAGGGATGCTTCTGGGCGATCTATCGTATGGGACTGCGCATCAACCGTTTGCCGCGAAAATACGACCATATCATCGTCAAAACATGGGCCAATCCGCCACAGGGCATCTTCCAGCCCCGTAGTTTTGAAGTAGTTGATCCTCAGGGAGATGTCTATCTCCAAGCCCAGTCCCTGTGGATTATCTTGGAGGATAAGACTTTCCATCCTATCAATATCGACACGGTTATGGACACCGATGTGATTTCGGCGCTTGGCGGCAACCAGCCGTTTCCCATTCCGCTCAAAGTGCCTCTTTCTAAAGGAGATATGGCCTTTCCGACCGTCACCCGCGATGTGCTTTATTCCGACATAGACACCAACATACACGTGAATAACACGGTGTATGTGCGCTGGGTGTTGGACAGCCTGCCTGCTGATTTTTTGCAGGGGCATCAACTGTGCGAGATGATTCTCAACTATGTGCAGCAGGCCCGCTTGGGCGACAGTTACAACGTGGTACACACCTCCATGTCGGATGGGCGTATTGCCACCACCATCTCCCGCAATGGCGGCGATAATGCGGACTTCTGCAAAATTGTCACCCGTTGGGAGGAAAAGAATCCGTCATGCTAATTTTTTGATATTTTTATACGATGATGAAAAAATATAAATTGCTGATTGTCTGTTTGATAGCCACATTGTTGGGACTTTCTTCTTGCAGTAAAGATTTCGACTCCAATGCACCATATAAGGATGTCACGATTGTTTATGGCATCTTGAATCCTGACGATCAAGACCATTACATCAAGATTTACAAGGGTTTCCTCACGCCTGACAACGCTTACGAAGCAGCCAAGGAGTATGATAGTCTGTACTATTTCGACCAGATTGATGTGGTGTTGGAGGAGTATATGAACAACAGGCTCACAGCATCTTATCCGTTGGAAATGACAACGGACATCCCTCGGGAATTGGAGGGCGATTTTGCAGCTCCTGAGCAGCTGTTATACCATTTTTCGGCCGAGTTGAATCCTGATGCGACGTACAAACTTGTGATTACCAACAAGGAAACGGGCCGTGTGGTGACGGCGGAGACGGATGTGATTGGCAATTTTTATCTTCGCGCCCCCAGCGACAATACTCTTCAGGTGGGTATCCACAGCACGCAGAATGTGGATGTGAAGTTCGCTACCCCCAAACATGCCAAGAGCTACGAGGTGTTCCAGACTTTTTACTACATCGAACGTAATCGTACCACACAAGAAGAGGTGAGAAAGAGCATCCGTCGTAAACTCAACAGCAGTGTGACTCGGGATGGACTTACCGAGCAGAGCTGCTCTTATGTGCCTGCTAACTTGTTGACAGTGATTGCTAACCGCGTTCCTGAAGATCCTAACCTCGACCGTTATATCTCGGTGGATTCTGCATTGTGCTTCGAGGTATGGGTGGTCAATGAGCCCATTTACAACTATGTTGCCAACAATACCATCTCGGGCAGTGTGGTGCTTGACAGGCTTGCCTATACCAACCTGCAGTGTGCCGACGACAGCCGCGTGGCTGGCGTGTTGGGCTCACGGCGTTGCGTGAAAGGATGGCATGGCATTACCACCGCCTCACAAAATGAGCTGGTGAATGGGGACCTTACCAGAAAACTCAATTTCCATTACGACTACGAGTACCTTGAGTTGGAACACTAATTACCTCGGGTAGTATTCGTCGAAGGTGTTGTCGGTGTAAAAATAGACGATTTTTTGGACCTTTTTGAGGGGCTGGCGTTGCGAGCCTCGCTGTAGGCGCGTTTTTGGGGGGATGTTGGCCGCCAAAATAGGCCGTGAAGCCTTGTCGTTATTGGCTTCGGACGCGGTTGACGGATCGTTCGCGCTGGAAGGCTCATTTTCCTCCTCAACATCAAAATTCATCTCAAATTGTGTGTGCGGCGCCGGCATCTGTTGGCTGATGGCTTCAACTGTTTGCGCAAAATCATCTTCGTCGCGTAGCATGTCTCCTAAACCCGTCACCAACCATTCGGTGCGTACCTGCGGGAAGGCTTTCAACAGCTTTTCCAACAGACTGAAACTCGGCTGGTTGCGCCCCGAGAGCAAATGAGTCAGGTTGGAGCGTGAGGTGCCAATGGCCGCTGCAAATTCAGACGGCGTCAGCTGCGACTCTTCCAAGATACTTTTGATTCTGTTGTTGATGTCTGCGTCCATATTTTGAGATTTGTGTTGAATGCTATGATGGATGAAACCTGTGTATTTACGAAATAAATAGCTATTTGTTACAATTGTTTGTTGATAAATATTGTGAATGAAATAAACTTAATTATGTGAAAAGTGTTTACAAATATGAATGATTTAGTGTTTAATGCAATACTTCAATAAATATGTGTAATAATTTTATAAACATTATTTTATAATAAAAATTTTATAATGAAATGAATATCAGTTAAAAGTGTGAAATTTTGGCCGAATTGTATTATTTATAATTGATTAACTATGTTTATTGTAATATGAGATGAAGGATGAGAATTTTTGAAATGTTATTGTTGAAATATGTGAAAATATAAAATTTGTAAAAGTATAATTTTGATAATTGTAAACTGAATGTGGAGTGTTTGGTATGTTTTTTTACCTTACTATTGCCCCGAAAAAATTGTGCTGATTTTTGGCAAATTCTTCTGTTTTATTGTCTCAAAATTGTGTCGGATTTTGTAACTTTGCAGCCTGTAAAATGCGTTATTGTGACAAAGGATTCCCCGCTTATAAAAATGGACCCCGGCCTGAAGCCTTACCGCCTCGAATTGGAGCGGCGGCATCGCCGTGCCGTGCTGAAAGAGCTGGAGATGGCCGACGGTCAGCCCTGTCTTTCCGATGTGTGCAATAACCACCTTTACTACGGCCTCCACGCTACTCCCACCGGCTGGGTGCTTCGTGAAAAGGCCCCTCATGCCCAACGTCTTTACCTCTACGGCGATTTTTCCTACTGGCGTATTGAAGAGCACTATGCGTTGCATCCCATCGGCAACGGCGACTGGGAAATTGAACTACCCCGCAATTTCTTGAAACACGGTATGTTATACAAACTGTGGATGGTTTGGCAGGATGGCGCCGACGAGCGACTGCCCGCCTATGCCCAGCGAGTGGTGCAGGACGATCAAACCAAGATTTTCTCCGCCCAGGTGTGGTGTCCCGAAACACAATACGAGTGGAAGCATGCCGCTCCCGCCCGTCCCGCAGTGCCCCTCATCTACGAGGCACATGTCGGCATGTCGTCAGAAGAGGGCAGGGTGGCCTCGTACAAAGAGTTTGAAGATCAGGTAATTCCACGTATCAAAGCGTTGGGATACAATACTTTGCAGTTGATGGCCATTCAAGAGCATCCCTACTACGGCTCTTTCGGCTACCACGTGTCCAACTTTTTCGCCCCCTCCTCGCGCTTCGGCACCCCAGAAGAACTTAAGTCGCTGATTGACTGCGCTCACGCCAACGGCATCCGTGTGATCCTCGATGTGGTACACTCCCATTCGGTCACCAACGAACGCGAAGGCCTGAGCCGCTTCGATGGAAGCTACAGCCTCTATTTCCACGAGGGCGATAAAGGGTGGCATCCTGTGTGGGAGTCGCGCTGCTTCAACTATGCTAAGAACGATACGCTGATGTTCCTGCTCTCCAACCTCAAATACTGGATGCAAGAATTCCATTTCGACGGCTTCCGCTTCGACGGCGTGACCAGCATGAGCTACTGGAACCACGGTATCGGCGTGGATTTTTTGGATTATGCCCAATATTTTGATGATAATGTGGATCCCGATGCGCTGACCTACCTGTATTTGGCCAATCGTGTTGTGCATCAGATTGACAATGACGCAGTTACAATTGCCGAAGATGTAAGTGGAATGCCAGCCTTGGCCTATCCCTGCGACCAGGGTGGTATCGGTTTCGACTACCGTATGTCGATGGGTGTGGCCGACTTCTGGATGAAAACGGTCAAGGAACAGTCTGACGAGCAGTGGCATGTGGGCGACATCTTCTTCCGCCTCACCGACCACCGCAAAGAGGAGAAGGTAATCAGCTATGTGGAGAGCCATGACCAGGCGATGGTCGGCGACCAGACGCTGATTTTCAGACTGATAGGGGATAAGATGTACGACAAGATGTCGGTGTTCACACCCGACCTGACGGTGGATCGGGGCATCGCTTTGCACAAACTCGTAAACTTCTGTACGGCAGCGTTGTGCGACGGCGGTTTTCTCAATTTCATGGGCAATGAGTTCGGTCATCCTGAGTGGATTGACTTCCCCCGTGAGGGCAACGGCTGGTCGTACCATTACGCGCGCCGCCAGTGGTCGCTGGCCGCCAACGAAACACTGAAGTATCGTTATATGAATGACTTCCATCGTGCGATGGTGGCGGCTCTGAACAGCGCTAACATCCTCACGTATCCTTCCATCCCCCTTGTTCGCGACATCGCGGGACAGATTCTCGCCTTCGAGCGCGGCGGCTGCCTTTTCGTCTTCAACTTCAGTCCATCTCGTTCCGTCACCGACTACCCCATCCCTTGCCGCACTGGCGACTACCAGATGCTGCTCAACTCCGACGATCCCGCTTTTGGCGGCTTCGGCCACATCGACGAGCAGGCGTTCTATGCCAGCCGTGGCGGTGTGCTCAAGGTATATCTCCCTCCGCGTACAGCGGTCATGTTTCAACCTTCAAATTTGACATAAATCATTTATAAACAATACTATAACCTGATGAATCGTAAAACTATATTGTTGTTCTTTGTTGTTCTGCTGACCGTTCTCCCGCTTTCAGCGCAGCGGTTCAAATCCTTTTCCAACGATCCCTCTCTCACCAAGGAGGAGGTGCGTGCCTTTGCCGCTACCGCACCCAAAGAACGCCAGAAGGAGGCCGAAGCGCTCGTGGTAAAATTCGACCAGTTTTGGGATAGTCCGGCCATGACGGATGAGTTTCAGGAGGTGTTTATTGAGGCAGCTAACTTTATGTTGCGCAAGAACTTGCGTTTCTTTCCGCATTTCGAATCCTTGGAAAACGCTTTCGATGCCTTCATCAATAGTGGGTTGACCGACTGTGACCGTGCGTGGTTGAAGGCCATTCAGTATCATCTGAATGAGAATTTGCCTGAATTTCACCATGTTATGGATGATTATGCGGCTATTTTCTCTCGTGATGTGCTGTATCAGACTCCCAATGTGCGGTGGACGGCCTACGGCTATGCCGAGACGCTGGCTTTTGACGATGCGCCCTATTTCGAGTATAAGGATATCGACTTGGTGGGCAGCGGAACTCGCGACAGTGTGGAGATTTTGGAGACTTCCGGCCGGTACTATCCGGGAGCTAAGGTGTGGAAAGGCACGAAAGGTACAGTGCAGTGGTATCGCGCCGGTCTCAGCAGTCAGGTGAAGGCCACCTTCCACGACTATGAGGTGGATGTGCGACAACCGAAGGTGAAGGTGGAGAATGCAACGCTCTATTATCCAGCCTATTTCGAGTACCCGCTGTTGGGTGTGCTGGAGGACAAGGCTGGCTTGGAGAGCGATGAGGACAAGGTTTCGTACCCCCGTTTCCGCAGCTATGACGAAGAGGTTCTGGTGCATAATATCTATAAGAATGTGGACTATATTGGCGGTTTCGAGTTGCGCGGGGCGGCCGTACGGGGCTATTCTTCCGAAGGAAGCCTTGCCCGTTTGAATATCCAACGTGCTGATACAACGGTAGTTTCTGTGCGGTGCGGCCATTTCCTCTTCAAAGAATCCACCGTCTGGTCCAACGATGCGAACATCAGCGTTTACATTGAAGAGGACTCTATTTATCATCCTTCCGCCAATTTCTATTATAATGAAGAAAAAACGCTCCTTCAGATTTCAAGACCTAAATATGGAGTGGGAAGAAGTCCGTTTTTCGACTCTTATCATCGGATGGATATCAAGGTGGAGTCGCTGTCGTGGGACATCTCTACCGACAAGATTGAACTGAAACCGTTAGCGAGTATGAACAGTCAGAGTGTAGCCACCTTTGAGTCGCAGAATTTCTTTAACAATGCGACAATGAGGGAGTTGCAAGGCGTGAACCGTGAAAATCCGCTCTTCACATTGTGGAAACTCTTCAAAGGTTTCGACTACCAGCCTATTACTTTCGAGCAGGTCGGTCAGGCCATCCGCCATTCAGCAGAGGATGTTCGTGCCTTGCTCATCCAATTTGCCGCCGATGGTTTTGTGGAGTATGATGTGAATAATGACCTGATTTATTATCGTCCGAAAATTGCCCAATATTTGAATAATGATGTGGGAAAGAAAGACTACGATAACATCACGCTGGAGTCGAAAAACCATTATGCTATATTGGATTATAAAACCCGTGAGCTGACGGTGGAGGGATGCGAATGGTTCGTGATCAGCGAGGCGCAGATTGTGAACGTCTATCCGCAGAATGAACGGGTGGTGATACGGAAAAATAGAGATATGCGCTTCTCTGGACGTGTGGTGGCCGGCCTTTTCGATTTCGTGGTGCATGAGTGCGACTTCAACTACGAGGAATTTAAGATTAAGATGGAGCAGATTGACTCGCTGATTATGTATGTGGAGAATAAGCAGGGCCCCGTGAACCGCTACGGCGAGTATCAGCTCACCAAGGTGATGAGTCCCATCGAAGACCTACAAGGCACGCTTTTCGTGGATCATCCGAAGAACAAGTCGGGGAAGATTGACAATCCCAAGTGGCCCTATTTCACCAGTTTGGAGGGCGGTCGCGTCTATTACGACCATCCTTTCACCTTCAACCGCCATTACGACCGCCAAAAGTTCTTCTTCGCTCTCGACCAGTTCACCATCACCAACTTGGACAACTTCGACACCGACTCCATCCGCTTCGCCGGCTCGCTGATTTCGGGCGGTATCTTCCCCGACATCAAAGAAGAACTGAAGGTGCGTCCCGATTTCTCGCTCGGTTTTATCCACGATGCCTCCAGTCCGCTTCCGGCCTACACCGGAAAAGGTAATTATACAGGTATTATTGATTTGAGTAATAGAGGGTTAAGAGGTAAAAGAAGTACCGTCAACTATCTCACTTCTACCACCACTTCCGACAGTTTGGTGTTTTTCCTCGACAAGATGACGGGTAGCGTGAAACAGCATGTGGTGCAGGAACAGCTGGCCGGCGTGGAGTACCCGCCCGCCGATATGGTGGACGGCTCCGTGCGCTGGGAAGCCTACAACGACCAGATGTATGTCTTTACCGATAAAACTCCGATGAACATCTTCCGCGAGACCGAGTTGACCGGCAACTCCGTCCTTACCCCGCAAGGTATGTACGGCACGGGCGTGCTCAACTTCAAACGCGCCGATATCACCTCCAAGTGGTTCACGTTCAAACATCATGAACTCCTTTCCGATGCCGCCGACCTGCGTATCTACGACCTCTACCAAAACGACCAGTTCGTCTTCTCCACCGACAACTACAACTCCCATATCGACTTCCAAACCCGTAAGGGGCATTTCGTCTCCAACGACGAGACTTCCGAGGTGCTGTTCCAGCGTAACCAGTTCAAAACCAACGCTGCCATGTTCGACTGGGATCCCATCGATGAGGATGTGCTCACCTTCCAGTGGAACGACCCCTATAGCAATGTGGATATTAACAATACCGATGCCCGCGAGCTGATTGACATGGTGAGCCACGGCAACGAACTTACCGCCACCAACTCCGAGCGTCATGCCGTTCAGTTTACCGCCACTTCTGCTGAGTTCAACTTCAAAACCAACGTCATCAACACCCACGGCGTGCGCTATATCAATGTGGGCGATGGTGCCGTGGTGCCTAAGGATGGCGATGTGACGATTCTGGAACAGGCTGTTATCAAGACACTTAATGGTGCGCGCATCGTGGCCGATCGCGACCACAAGTACTATGAGTTGTATAACTGTACCGTCAACATCGTGCATGCCGATGACTTCCGCGCCAACGGCGATTACGACTATGTGGATGTGAACAAGGAGGTGCAAGTGCTGCATTTCGATACGGTATGGTACTATCAGGCCACCAAGGGTATCGCCCAGATTCCCTTCGCCCGCGACTTCAAGCTCAGTCCGCACTTCGGTTTCGATGGTCGCGCCGAACTTAACAGTACCGATGAGTTCCTCACCTTCGTCGGCGGCGTGGAACTGATTCACGATTGCGACACCGTGAAATATGCCCGTATGCGCATCATGGATCAGGTGGATCCCGACCATGTGATGATCAAGATCGACAGCAAAACAAAGGATGTGAACGACCGTAAGGTGGTGGTGGCCATCGCCTCTACCAACACAACCGGCCGTATCTACACCTGCTTCGGTGCCGCCAAAGACCAGTTCAACGATGCAGAATATATCTCCGCACAGGGCTACATCGACTTCGACGAGGAGAACCAGTGCTTCCGTGCCGCCTCGTTGGAGAAACTGGAAGACCCCGAACTGCCGGGCAACATCATCACCCTCAGCAAAACCGAATGCATCTCGCGGGGTAGCGGTACCATCGATATGGGCGCCAAACTGGGCCGCGTCGATTTCAGCACCCTCGGCACCGTCGTCAACTACATGAAGGCCGACTCCGCCGAGATGAGCCTCACCACTACCATCGACTTCTTCTTCAACGAACAGTCTATGAAGGTATTTATGAAACATGTGGATGATGCTTCGCTCGACTTTATCGACCCGTGGGAAAACGAGGACTACATCCTCGCCATGAAAACCATCCTGAACGACAAGGATTTCGAGGATTACGCCTACGAGGTCAACACCTACGGACAAACCCAGAAACTGCCCGCCTCGCTAAAGGTGAAGTTCCTCTTCGCCGACATCCAGTTCGTGTGGGACAAAGAGGCTAAGGCCTTCATTTCACAGTACTTGCTCCCCGTGGCCATCTGCAACGGAAAGGAAATCAATAAGGAGATCCCCGGTGAGATTGTGGTGGAAAAGAGAGGCTCGCGCAACCGTCTTTATCTCTACTTTGAAATTGATAACGACTTCTTCTTCTTCCAAGTGGAAAACAACAGCATCTATGGCTACTCTTCCGATACCAAGTTTACCGATCCTATCGTACAGACCAAGGTGAAAAAACGTATGCTGCCGCCCAGCAACGGACTGCCGGCTTGTACCTACAAGCTGGGTAACCGCTCGCAGAAAAACAAATTTATAAAGAAATTCTATCGTGTTCCCGATGAGGAGGAAGAAAATAATGAGGAATAGGGGATAGTTTAAACTGAGTGCTTTTCAAAAGGTCATTGAAGTATTTTTAAGCCGATGGGCCGATGGCGAATAACGGGCGCTAAATGTTATGAAAATTATATTATTGATAATCAGTTTGTTATTTTGTGGATGGAATCATGTTGCTCCCTCTCAAAGTGCCACCGATGCAGCTGCCCAAAATGCCAAAGTGGTACAGGGCGCTGATTGCGAATGCTATACTTACGATGATTCCAGTGTGGGCCGTTGGACGCTTTACGTGAGAAATCCCTGTGAGGTGGATATGGTGGCAGACTGCTGGTATGTGGTGGAATTGTCTGATGGAACGAAAGATACTCGTACTTCTACGGTACATCTCCGTCCGGGTAGTAGCACTTACGTGGACACCGACTTCCTCAGCAATTCGCAGGTCATCGAGCATGGCTGCTCCAGCCGTATCGACCAATAGAGATTAGCATTCTCCTTTCAGCAAGTCGGCCACAATGAAGGTGCTGCCTCCGATGTAGAGAGCATCCTCTTTATTGAGCTGTTGCTTCAGTTGTAAATATGTGTCATAAACCGAAAGGGAACTCGGCACGGCGTTGAGTCCCGCCGCCAACATCTTGTGTACAATCTTTTCCGGCTCTTCGGCACGCGCCACACTGGCCTTGCACACGGTGTATTTCGCTTTTGGGGGTAAAAGATGGATGATGCTGTCAATATCCTTGTCGTTCACAAAGCCGATAATGCAATGCAATTGTTGGCAGGATAAACTGTTGAGCTGTTTCGACAGAAAAGTGAAGCCTCCGCTGTTATGCCCAGTATCGCAAATGACAAGGGGATTTTGGGCAATGATTTCCCAGCGTCCGTGCAAATGCGTGTTTTTCAGTACATTCTCTATGGCTCGAACAAGGGCATTCACCATGTTTTCGGTGCAGGGATGGAGTACGAGTACGCTCTTGACGAAAGTGGCCACATTTTCTAACTGGTAGTCGCCTGGAAGGGGGAGTTTTACACGGTCAATCAGTGTCTTATGCTGAAATTGGATGCATATGGTGCGGGCAGCGACATCTGTATCGTCAAGGGTGGTCACCTCCACATCTTCCGTGGTGTGGAGCGGCGCGTGCAGGGCGGCGGCTTTCGCCTCGAAAACGGGTAGGGTTTCCGCCTGTCGTTTCCCAATCACAACCGGTACACCTTCCTTGATGATGCCTGCCTTTTCTCCTGCAATCTTCTCCAATGTGTCGCCTAATAACTGCGTGTGGTCCAATGAGATATTAGTGATGATGCACAGTTGCGGATGAATGATGTTGGTGGCATCGAGCCTTCCTCCTAACCCCACCTCCACAATGGCAATATCCACTTTTTGGGAGGCAAAATGGTAGAAAGCCAGTGCGGTGGTCATCTCAAAAAACGAAGGCTCAATAACTTTGAACTGTTCGTTGTACTTTTCAAAGAAAGCCACTACAGACTCTTTCGAAATCATCTCGCCGTTGACCCGGATGCGCTCGCGGAAATCCACCAGATGCGGCGAGGTGTACAGTCCGACCTTCATCCCCAACTCCTGATAGAAGGAGGCGAGCAGGTGCGAGGTGGAACCTTTGCCGTTGGTGCCGGCCACATGAATGCATTTCAGCTGCTGTTCGGGATGTCCGACGACGGCGGTCAAGGCTTCGATATTTTCAAAACCTTCCTTATATGCGCTGCTGCCCACCTTATGGTACATGGGCAGTGCGGTGAAAATGTTGTTGAGAATGGATTCGTAGGTCATGGTGAGGATAGATTACCTCGAAATCGTCAGCTTTTTGTTAACAAACTGACCATTAGGTAGTTCAACGCGAACAATATAGAGACCTGCCGGCCAGCTGGAGCAGTTGACGGTGCGTTCTTCCGCGATGATATTTTCCCGATAGATGATTTGTCCGAAGGCGTTGAATACGGTCATGGAGGCGGCGGTCGGCGTGGTGACCACAAACTGCGACTGAGCAGGGTTCGGAAGTATATGTATTGCCGACAGTTGAATGTTCATGACGAGGTCGTTGGTGTCGATGGTCGTCGTGTCGGTCGGTATCGTGTCAGACGGGATGGTGTCGGAGGGGATGTCGGGGTTGAGGTTGCGGCCCACGGTGAAGATGAATGGGTCGGGCTCACCGATGAGCGGGTAGGTTTCGCGGCGCCCCGATTCGTCTTTGGCCAACAGGTAGTACTCCACCTGGCAGGTGTCGGTGATGCCGCTGATGGCGCCGGCCCAAGTCTCACCGCCCACGAGCGTCATCGGGGTGTCCTCCCACGGACGGGTGCCAAGTGAGTCGGTGATGCGGTAGTAAATCCGCACCGAGTCAGCCACGAGGTTTTGGTGGCTGAGGTTCTTGATGGAAGCGGAGAGAATGAAAGTAGAGTCGTAAGGTTGCGATCCGAGGGTGGGGTAGTGGGTGATGCGTAGCATCTGGAGGTCGGGAATCTCGTGGGTGCGGCAGTGCAGAGCGTCGGTGTTCTCCCAGCGTGCGCTGCTTTTCTCTGTGATGGGCACGATGGTGTAGCCCGGCATGGCTTGCTGGTACACGGCGATGGCATCATCGTCGTAGCTGGTGCCCGTTACGGGTACGAACACGTGGTCGTTGAGTATCAGACTGTTGGTATAGGGGGTGCGGGCGTTGCTGACCACGCTGCCCGGCTCGAACACACGATAGACTTTATATTTGTTACCCCACGGAGTGGTGGCGTTGGCGAAATAGTTGGCCACATCCTCATAGTTCTGATAGTTGCTGGCGCCAGTGGGCAGCTGCGCGATGAGCACCTTGTCCACTGCGAGGAATTTGCCCCAGCAGTCGATGTGGGCGATATAGTCGCCTTGCGGGTCGATGGTGACGTGGTAGTTGTTGATGCCAAGGTAGTCGTTGCAGTACTGGAGGATCTGCGCATGTGTAAGGTCGTCGTTCTCGTTGTAAAGCAGGTCGTCGGAGGCTGCGGTGCCGTAACCGTCCGACATGTAGTTACCGCCTGTATGCACGACGGGGAAGTCGAAATGGTTGATGTTCAAGAAATTGGCCATGATAGCCATGTGCGCGTCATCGTTGGGGCGCGAGGGACGGTTGTAGGTGAAGTCAGCTACACCGAACTCATCATTGCCATCGAGGATGAACCACGGACCATAGTCGCGGGTCCAGTAGCTGTCGATGGAGCCGACCACGAAGTTTATATTGTTCATGTTGATATTGCTGACGTTTTGCAGTTGGTTGCGCACGGTGTTCTGTTGGCTGGTGGTGGAAACCGCTACGGTAACGGTAACAAGCTGCGACATCTCGGCGATGAGGTTGTTAGGGATGCCGAAGCCGCTGTAGCCGGGGTAGGCGATCAGCACGCCCTGACAGCGTTCAAACTCGGCGATGCTCACTACAGGGGCATCTGGGGGAGTGGAGGTGCGCAGGCGTTCCGACAGTTCGTGCCAACGCAGAATATCTTCCGCAGTCAGCTCATAACGCTGTTGCGTTTCTTGTGCTTGTAAAATATTGATAATTAAGATAAAAAGAAAAGAAAAGATAGAAATTTTCTTCATTTTGGTATGAATTTTTGTGAATGCAAAATTACAAAATAATATATATGTAAAGAAATTCCTATTGAAATCCAACCTTACATGGGCTTGATCTTCCGTGCCAGCCGTGCGCACAGGCCAGGGAATAACCGCTTGATATACACCATGATAAGTTCTTTGCCGCCGACCAGCACCTCGCGTCTGTTCCGATCGATGGCGCGTACAATCTTCTTGGCCGCCTTCTCGGAGCTGATGCCGTTGGCCTGTCCAGGGTCCATCACGCCGCGCCGCTGCCCGTTCCGGTCCAGCGAGTTCAGCGAGATGTCAGTACGCACGCGCCCCGGGCACACGAGTGTGGTGTGGATGCCCTTGTCGGTGTATTCGGCCTGCAAAGTTTCGAAAAAGCCGTATAGTGCGTGCTTCGACGAGCTGTAGGCGCAGCGCAGCGGAAAACCGAAACAGCCTGCGATAGAGGTGGTGGCAGCGATGTTGCCCCCGCCATTCTCCAGCATCAGCGGCAGGATAGCCTTGGTCATCTCCACCGGTGCATAGAAATTGATGTCCATGATTTTGTGGAACACCTCCATGGAGGTCTCCTCCACGTTGGTGCGCTGGCTCACGCCGGCGTTGCAGAATAGGATGTCAAGACCGCCGTACTGCTGCCAGGCTTGCTGCGAGAGTGCTGGGATGCCCGACAGCTGCTCGAGGTCGTAGGGGAGGAGGGTGACCTCCGCGCCCAACGAGCGGCATTTGTCGGCCACAGGCTCCAACTTCTGCAACGACGAGGAGGTGAGAATCAGCTGTGCTTTTCGGGCGGCATAAAGGTAGGCGCACGCCTCACCCATGCCCGATGAAGCGCCCGTAATCCACACCCGCAATGTTTTATTGTTTTTGCTCATTATCAGCAAATTAGCGGTTGCTGGGCTTTTGGCGCGACACCCATCCCATCATGCGAAGGAGAAACTTGGGAAGCTGCTGCGTGCGGTCGCGTTTGCGCAGATCGATGTACCAGCCGAGTTTCTTGACCACAGGGATGCGGTGTGTTTCCACAAACTCAATCAATGTGCCATCGGGATCTTCGATGTAGGTGAAATGGCCGGAGGCATCGCCCATGTCGAACACCTCGCCATCGGGACAGCTGTCCACGGTAAAGGGGTGGCCTTTCTCCTTGCAGAACTTGCCGAGGGCTTTCATGTTGGTGATGTCGTAGCAGATCTGAATAAAGCCGGGGTCGCCCCAGTAGCGGCCTTCGTAAATCTTGTGAGGGGTGCGGTCGAGGGCCTGCACCAGCTCGATGGAGCCTTTGGGCATCAGGGCGCTGAAGGGGCCTTTGGCGGGAGTGGTGTCGGTCAGCAGCACGCGGCGGTACTGCTGGTCGCTGCCAGGCATGAGACTCCAGTCGTCGAATGTGCCGGTCTGGTCATAAACCACCGTGTCGTAGCCGAGCACCTCACGGTAGAAGCGGATGGAGGCCTCCATGTCGGTCACACCAACCAGGGCGCCGACCATGCCACCGGTGAGACAGTGCTGCTCGATGAAGATGTCGGGCTGCTGTACCACCTGGAACGTGTTGCCATACAGGTCGTTGACATAGAAGCAGGGCGTTCCGTTGGGCAGGGCGGAGACGGGACCACACTGGGGCCACTTTGCACTAAGCTGCTGGTG